>Ga0272449_1000432_pt1 | contig 50138 bp, 52 predicted proteins | sample YNPCB0241_FD_198679 | JGI IMG/M metagenome (GOLD analysis project Ga0272449, IMG submission 198679) | Hot spring sediment microbial communities from Yellowstone National Park, WY, United States - YNP-CB-024-1 | ecosystem: Environmental > Aquatic > Thermal springs > Hot (42-90C) > Sediment...
CTGAGATTTCTTTAATTTCTTCATCTCCCTCAGTTATTATTGAAAAAATTTCAGCTCCTCTTGCTTTCATTTCCATAATATTCCCAATAATTTTTTCTCTTGTATTATCTCTTGGTGCTATAAATACACAAAGAAATCCTGGCTCAATAAGTGATATGGGACCATGTTTAGATTCTCCAGCAGGATATCCTTCAGCATGTATATAACTTATTTCCTTTAATTTCAAAGCACCTTCAAGTGCAGTTACTAAGTTTATTCCTCTTGCTAGGAAGTATGCATTTTGTTTTAGAGAATATTTTAATGCAATATCCCTTATTTTATCAGATTTTTTTAGGATTTCTTCAGTTATTTTTGGAATATTATTGACTTCATTTATTAGCTTATTATAATCTATTTCATTTATTTTTCCTTTTTTTAATCCAAAGCGTAAAAATAATAAAATTATAGAAATTAATTGAGTAAGAAAAGTTTTTGTTGCTGCAACACCTATTTCAGGACCACTTTGTGTACATATATAAACATCAGATAAATTTGTTATCGAAGATCCTAATGTATTTGTAATACCAATAATTTTTGCACCCTTTGATTTTGCATATCTAATTGCATTTAATGTATCAGCAGTTTCACCAGATTGAGATATGGCAATTACTGTGGAATTATCAAATAATGATAATGTCTCTATAAATTCTGAAGATATTATTGGTCTCATATCCATAGATAAAAGATGAGATGCAAGATATGAACCAAAAAGACATGCATGATAAGATGTACCAGATCCTGTAAGATAGACTTTTTTATTTTCTAAATATTCTATTGCTCTATCAATATATACTAGAGGAATTTTTAATGTATCAGAAATTGCTCTTGGTTGCTCAAATATTTCTTTTATCATAAAATGAGGATATCCTGATTTTTCAGCTAATTCTAAATTCCATGGTATTTCATTATATTCTAATTTACAAATTTCTCCATTTAGATCTTCTGCATGAACTTTATTTTCTTCTAAAATTACTATTTTATCTTCAGGAACTACTGCTATATTTTTAGTATAAGGAAGTAAAGCAGGTATATCAGAAGCACAAAATACTCCTTTATTACTAATTCCAATAACCAATGGGCTTTCTCTTCTATAACAAATTATTTTATTTGGTTCCATTGTGCTTATAATTGCACATGCAATCGATCCTTTTAATATTTTAAATGTATTCTTAATAGCTTCTTTAAATGATAATCCGCTATTTATAAAATCTTCAATAAGATGAGCAATTATTTCACTATCTGTTTTAGAAGAAAATCTATGACCTTTTTTTATTAATTCCTCTCTTAATTGTAAAAAATTCTCTAGAACTCCATTATGTACAATAGCTATTCTTCCTGAACAATCTGTATGAGGATGAGCATTTTCTTTTGAAGGTGCACCATGTGTTGCCCATCTAGTATGTCCAATTCCAATATTACTTTTAATATTATTCAAATCAAGATTTTCTATGAATTCATTAAGTTTTCCTTTATCTTTCCTTATTATTATTTCATTATTATTTATAATAGCAATTCCTACCGAATCATAACCTCTATACTCTAGTCTCTTTAAACCATCTAAAATCTTTTCTAAAGCTTCTTCACTTATACATCCAAATATTCCACACAAATATTTATCACCATTAATTTTTTAATACTTTCATGATCTCTTCATTTAATATATCATAGATTATTTTACCATCAACTTTTCCCCTATAAATTTTCATAATCTCTCCCATAAGTTTTTTTGTAGCTCTTTCTCCTTCTTTCTTTACTATTTCTATATTCTCATCTATAATTTCTTTTGCCTTCTTTCTCACTTCTACAAGATCTACAGGAATAAGAGATAGGGCTTTTATTGCATCATCTATTCCCTTTCCTTTATTATTAGCTAACCATCTCAGTATATCAGTAATAGCTTCTTTAGCAAATTTTCCATTACTCATTCTCATAAATAATTCATAAATAATATTCTTATCAAAAGAATCTACATCTATTCCTTCTCTTTTTAACATTTTAAATGTATATTCAAATGTTGAAGCAATAAGAGAAGCATTTATTTTACTTCTTTTAACAATTTCCTCAAATATAGAAGAATAAGGAGAATCTACAATAAGAGAAGCTAAATCATAACTTAATCCATATTCTTTCATAAATCTATTTATTTTAATTTCAAAAGTTTCTGGGAGATTTGATTTTATTTGATTTAATAGTTCTTCAGTTATTACCATAGGAGGTATGTCTGTTTCAGGATACATTCTAGCAGCACCTGGCATTGGTCTCATAAAATGAGTTGTTCCATCAGGATTTGCAGCTCTTACTTCAGATGGAACTCCAATAAATGCTTGTTCTATTCTCCTTATTATAGCAATAAGTGCATTTCTACAAGCTTTTTCTTCACCTACAACTATAACTATACAATCCTTATCTTCAGCTCTAAGTTTTTCTCTTAATAGTTTTACTTCATCTTCTTTAATACCATAAGCTGGAAGCTCATCAGTATGAAAAATTCCTCCTATTCCACCATAAACTTTTGCATAATCAGCAAGCTCAGTTCCAAATCTTCTATTTGGTTGTATTTCTTCTTTTAATATTCCCTTGAATCCCTTAAGTAATATTGCCAATACTTTACCATTATTTTGAATAGCCTTCTTTATTATTTTACACTCAGTAGAAGAAAATATTTCAGTCACATCATAAATTTTTCCATCAGGTAATGGATTATTTTTTATTAAATCTCTTATTTTTAATAAATTTTTTTGCCTCATTATCTCATAATCTACAACTATTGGAATTAATTTAAGCTCTTGAATACCCTTTATTTCAACTCTTGCTCCTCCTTCAATAGAAATATTCAAATCTTGTCTTATTGTTCCTATTCCTCTTTTAACTTTACCAGTAGATTGTAAAATTCTTCCAATTTTTAATGCAACTCTACGAGCTTGTTCTCCACTATGAATCTCTGGTCCTGTGGTTATTTCTATTAATGGTATTCCAAGTCTATCAAGACGATAGACTATATAGTCCTCTGTTTCTGAAATTTTTCTTGCAGAATCTTCTTCAAGACAAAGAGATCTTATAGAGATTCTTCCATCTTCATCATCTATCCATCCATTAAATGCTATTTTTGCAGTTCTTTGAAATCCAGTAGTATTTGAACCATCAATTACAATTTTCCTCATAACATGTACTTCATCTACAGGTATCATATTTAGCATTAAAGCAACTGTTAATGATATCATTACTGATTCTTTATTAATTTCATGTGGTGGTTCCTCATCAAGTTCTACTAAACATACTGAATCATAATATCCTTGATAATAAAAATACTTCTTTTTTTCAAATTCAAAAATAGCTGCTTGATCAATTTCACCTAATTCACTTGCTACAGGTCTTAGCATTCTCATAATAGTAAAATGAGGTTCATCATCTCTCAAAATAGTAGGACAATTACAGAATAATTTCTTTGAAGTATCTAATTGTTGATGAATTTCCAGACCTATTTTAACTTCCATTTTATCACCAATATTCACTTCTTTCTGAAATTTCTCCTGAAATATTTGTAAGAAATAAGTTCCTTATTTCTTCTTTATTATTAGTTTGTGCTAAAATCCACATAAGTTTTACAAGAGCAGTTTCAGGAAGCATGTCTTCTGCTGGTATTACACCCATGGATAATAACATTCTTCCTGTACTATATACATTCATATTTATTCTTCCATAAATACATTGAGAAGTCATTACTACTGTAATTCCATTTTCTATTGCTCTTTTTATTGCTGGAAAAATATATTCAGGAGCATGTCCAAGACCTGTACCTTCAATTACTATTCCATGATATTTTTTCTCTATCAGGAAATCAAAAATTTCTATTGGTATGCCAGGAAAGGATTTTATTAATACAACTTTATTATCAAATTTTGCTTTTAATTCTAATTCTCCTCCTCTTCTTTTATATGGCTCATATACTTCTATTTTATTTCCAATAATTTTTGCTAATGGTTTTGAATTAATGGTTTGAAAAGCATCTCTTCTACTTGTATGCATTTTCCTAGTTCTAGTTCCACGATGTACAATTAATTCATTATCAGATGATGATGCATGCATTAATACTCCTACTTCAGCAAAAGGGGCTTTTACTGCAGTAAATATTGCAGCTTTAAGATTCAAATAAGCATCAGAAGAAGGTCTATCTGAAGATCTTTGTGAACCAACTAATATTACGGGAATAGGAAGATTTCTTAAGGAAAATGAAAGAGCTGCTGCAGTATATCCCATAGTATCTGTTCCATGAGTTAATACAATTCCCTCAGCACCTTCATCAATATGTTTTTTAATTGCATATGCCATAGATGTCCAGTATTCAGGTATTATATTTTCACTCAATAAATTGAATAATATTTCAGTCTTTATATTTGCAATTTCTCCAATTTCTGGAATAGCCCTATATAAATCTTCAGCAGTTAAAGCTGGACTTACTGCACCTGTTCTATAGTCTATTTTACTAGCTATTGTTCCACCAGTACTTATTATTGAAACTTTTGGTAAATTAGATAAAGATTCTTTTATTTTTTGAATTATTTTAGAATTTTCTTCTTTTGAAGATCCTTCTATTATTTTTTCTATATGTTCAATAGAATTTACAGATAGACCAATATTATATCCATCATCAATTTTTATAACTATATGTAGATCATCACCAATTTCAGATCTTGGTATTAAAATTCCTTTAAAAATTGCTTTTTTTGTTTTCACTAATATTCTATCTCCAATATTTACTTCATATTTTTTTAATAATTCTAAAGCTCTTCCTCTATATCCAGAATTCATAATTTACACCATAATCTAATACATTATATAAAATATATTCTAAAAATTTTTTATGAATATAGAAATTTTTATAATATTGATTTTCAAAAATATACCAAAACTTTATTAAATATGATTCTTAATTAAAAAGAGGGAATAATAATGCCAAAGAAGAGAAAGAGTAGAGGTAGAAGTAAGGGGGATAAAGGAAGATCATCAAAAGTTCAATGTGATGTATGTGGAGCTTGGGTTCCAAGAGATAAAGTAATAAAGGTAACAAAACCAGTTTCTATAGTTGATCCTCAATTAGAAAAAGAACTTAAAAAACAAGGAGCTTTAATATTCAAAAGAGTTGTAACAAAGAATTATTGTGTATCTTGTGCTATATTCCATGGCATTGTTAAAGTAAGATCAAAGGAAGAAAGAAAAGTAGAAAAACCACTATCATGATGAGATGTTTCATAATTAAAGCAAGTGAAGCTAGAACTTCTCCTGATTTTTCTTTAAAATCTTTATCTATGTATAGAATGGACTTAATAGCAAGATGTATTATTGCAGCATTTTCTAAGCCAAGTGGTATAAGAAAAAATGTTATTCTTCATATTGTATTAGAAGGACCACCTAATCCTCCTATTACTGTAAGTATTAATGGAGAAGAATTAGAATTTATGCCAATAAGTGAAATTAAAGCTGCAGAAATAGTCTATAATGCATTAGCAAATAAACCAAATAAAGGCGTATATGTAAGAAGAAAGAGTTTTTCAGAAGTTGTAATGGAAAATCTAAATAATGAAATTTTTTATTTACATGAAAATGGAACTGATATTAATAATATAAAAATAACGAGAAATCCTATATTCATACTAGGAGATCATAAGGGAATAGATAAAGAAAGTGAAAAATTTTTAGATAAAATTGGAGTAAGAAGAGTAAGTTTAGGCCCAATATCATATTTATCAAGTCATTGTATTACTATTGTTAATTATGAATTAGATAATAGAGGATTCTGACCTCCTCCCCGTCCTGAAGGGTAAGGGCTTCCTTTAGAGCAGCTATATCTTTAGACTCATGAAAATTAATACAAGAAAACCTTTTCCATTCCAGCCATAAATGGCGAGACTTTTAGTTGTAAAAAAGTAGATATTTATCTAAATAGCATAAAAATATGATAAAAATGGCATTTGAAAGACTTAAGAAGAAAATAACAAAAGAAAATCTTTGGCTTTATATTCTTACATTATTGAAAAATGGGCCAGTTTATGGTTATGAATTAAAAGATAAAATAAAAGAAAAATTTGGATTTGAACCTGCAAAAATTACTACATATGTTGTCTTATATAAACTGGAAAAGGAAGGACTTGTAAAAAGCATTAAAAATACTGAAAAATCATCAAGGAAATACTATTATATAACTGAAAAAGGCTCTAAGACCTTAGAAGAAGGATTAAAATTTTTGAAAAAAATGATAAATTCACTTGAGTGATTTTCTTATATGCATTAATCTATGTATAGCTGTTATATTAGTCAATATAGCAAGTAAAATAATTCCAAGCCATATAAAGTTCAATAAGGTAAATATTATCAATAATAATAATCTTTCAGCCCTTTCCATTAATCCTATAGAAGAAAGTTTTACTCCTTCAATTTCTCCTCTTAATCTTGTATAACTTACCATGAGCGATCCAATTATAGAAAATAATCCCCATGAGATCTCACATAATCCTCCTAATATTATTCCTGATAATATTATCATATCTGAATATCTATCAAGAGAAGAATCTAAAACACCACCCCATTTTGTTACTTTACCTGAAATTCTTGCTACTGTTCCATCGATTATATCAAATAATCCAGTTAATATTAAGAATACACATGCTATTATTATATTATTTAAATAAAACATATAAGCTGAAATTATAGAAAAAATAAAACCTATAATTGTTATGTGATTTGGAGATAATTTTAATTTTATAAATATAATTGCTATGGGATTTAATATTTTTGTGAATTTATTTTTTATTTTGTTTAACATAATATCACCTATCAATTTAAATTTTCCTTAATAATATATTTAAGATATGATTACTTTAGATATTATTCTAATAAAAACTTTAATAATTATTATAGGATTATTTATTGCTTCTCTTCAAGATATAAAAAGTAGGGAAATAAGTGATAAAATTTGGATTATATTAATTCCTATAGGAATATTCCTTACCATAATAGAAATTATCATAAAAGGGAATTATCCATACATATTAGCAATTTTTAGTATTATATTTTCCATTATATTGGCACTTACTTTATACTATCTTCATCTATATGGTGGAGCTGATGCAAAAGCTTTAATAACTATTGCTTTATTCTTTCCTATTCCTCCTTATGGTATTGAAAGAACACTTATAATTTTTCCAATAATAGTATTTGGAAATAGTTTAATAGCCACAATGATTTTTCTTTTATTATACATTATAATAGCTATTATGTGGAATTCTTATATGAAACTAAGGGGAATTGATTTATTTAAGGGAATTGAAGCAAATAAATTGAAGAAAATTTTTGCCTTTGTTTTTGGATTTAAATTAAATTCAAAAATTGCTAATTCTATTCATTTTAACCCAATAGAAAGATTATATGGTAATAAAAGAAAAATAATAATTTCATATAAAGTTGAAGACGAAAAAATAATTATACATGGTGATTATATTTGGGCAACTCTTAACTTACCTTTTATCTTATTTATATTTATTGGATTTATATTGTACTTAATTTATGGAGATTTATTATTTCAAATAATTAATTCATTATTAAAGGTTTAAGATCAATTCTTCTAAATATTTCCATTACTTTTTCTATAATATTCTCAATTTCAATTCTTCCTACATATAACAAATGAGAACCACATTTTGCTCTACAATCTGTATTCCCAAAACCTCTTACAATTTCAATATTCTCAATTTCCATATTTTTAAGAGCTTGAAAAAGTCTACACTCATAATTTTCATTAGTTTCAGCATATATTGCTATAATTCTTTTTGCTTTTGGAATTAAATAATCTATATGCCAATGTTTATTTCTTTTAATACCATTAAATATTTGAAAATATCTTTCTATTCTTTTTGAAATACCTCCAAGACCTAATGCAGAACCAACATAAATATAAATTCCTTTCTTAATTTGAAATTCTTTTTTATTTATTTTTAAATAGTATAAATCTTGAATATCTAGTATAATTGCATAAACTCCTTTCATTATACTAAATAGCGTAATTTTTATTTTTAAATATTTTATTATATAATTTTGGCGATGAAATAGAATTCGGGTTCGGATTAAAAATGAAGAAAAGGACTAATTGAGCTTTAGCTCACCTTTGTAGCGGCTTCTTCATTAGATCAGCGCTTTGTATCCTCGATCATCGCTAAATTATTTCTGATTTTTCTATTTTAAATATCTTCCTCTTCTTCTTTAGTAGTTTCTGGAGTAGTAGTTTGAATTGCTAATTCAATAATTGCTTCTTCTGCTTTTTCATCAAGTGCAGGTGCAATTACTATTACTTCTTTATCAATATAATTTTCGTCAGTATATTCATTATCAAATGATATTATGTATACAGGAACATAAAAGATAACTGTTCCTTCAGAAGTTCTTGACATGTTATATTTAGAGTAAAGCTCATATTGTTCTTTTGTTAATGGCAATTCTACAGATATGGGATATTGTGGATCTCTTATTACAGTAAAATCTGCTTTTTCTACATCCCAAAGTGAAATACATTCCATAACTTTTTTCTTAATGACTTCCTTTAAATCACCAGGTACTTTTGTTTTTTCTACTATTTTGCCTTCTCTTGCTCTTATAACTAAAGTTTCACTCACTCTTTTTCCTCCTCTTCTATTTTTTCTATTATGTTCTTTACTGCCTTCTCTATATCTGGAAGTCCTTTTTCATTATCAGGTATTCTTGTCATAATATGTTTTATTATTCCTCCTTTTAGTTTTAAAAAGACTTGAGGTATTTCTACACCACCAAATTCATCTTTTTCTCCATATGTTGTAAGAAAGTCATAATCCTCTTTTTTTATTTCAATTGGTATATTTTTTATTTTTGAAACTTCTTCACATACCTGAAGTACATATTTGCTTCTTTCTTCCCAATCTGCTACTATAGCAATTATTCCTTCAACTTTCATTTTTACACCTCATAGCTATATGTGTTTTCGTATTTTTCTATATTTAAACTCTTTTAATTTATCTAAAGTATGGTCTAGCTGATAATCTTATTGGTAGACATAAAGGAACTCTAGGTTTTGATGAAATTCTCTTATTTATTTCTTCTATTAATTCATCTAATTTTTTATTTGAAATTCCTTCTCCTCTTATTCTTACAGAAAGCTCTCCTGATGATGTTTCCTTCTCTCCTATTACTACTATATATGGAATCCATTCCATCTCTGCATCTCTTATTTTTTTAGCTACACTTTCATTTCTATCATCTACATCAGCACGAATATCATTTTCATTGATTTTTAGAGCAATTTCAATTGCTTTATCTAAATAATTCATATTTACTGGAATAATTCTTACTTGTATTGGACTTAACCATAATGGTAATTTTGGAATTTTATTATTCTCCATATCTTTTGCTGCTTGTTCTAATATAACTCCAATCCAACGTTCAATAGAACCCATAGAGCTATGTAAAATTATACATCCTTTTTTATCTCCATTTTCATCAACATAATATATTCCATATCTTGCAGCATCTTCAATATCAAGTTGAAGGGTTGCTAATTGTATATTTCCTCCAGTTGAGTCAATTGCCTGATATTCATGTTTTAATATCCAATAATGTTTCATCTCAGGAAGTATTTCTATTAAAGCAGGCTTATTTGCAATTTTCAATAAAGAAACAATCCATTCTTTATTCTTTGAATAAAATTCCTTTACAACTCTAAAGGCTATAGTGTACTCAATTTCCATGGAATTGGTAAATTCAGTATATTTTTCAAATAATAATTTATATTCTGATAATCCTTCTTCTAAATCTTTACAAAAACAATGAATATCTGGCATTGTAAATGCCCTCAACCTTTTTAGACCTACACATTCTCCACTTTGCTCAAGTCTAAATGATGGAGAAAGCTCATATATTCTTATAGGCAATTGCTTATAGCTCATAATAACATCTTTCATCATTCTAAATAATCCAAAATCTCCAGCAAATCTTAAAATAAATTCTTTATTATCAACTTTAAGTCTATAATCTCTTTCTCTAAATCTTGAAGCTTGTTCTGCAATATCTGGTTCATCAAGTTTATATATCATTGGTGTTTCAATTCTCATGGCCTTCAATTCTTTTATTGCAAAATTATTTGCATACTCCTCTAATGAAGTTTTAATTATTACTCCCTTGGGATAAAATCTGAAATGACCTATATCTGATGCATTTTCATAGTCTAAAAGTTCTAATTTCTTCATTATTTTAATATGTGCAGGTGTTTGATGTTTTTCTTTTATTCCTGCCTCATTTTTTATTAATTTAATTAATGTTGGATCAATATCAAGATTAAGAAAACTATTAGGATTTGATAGATCAATAGGTATTTCTTTTCCATCTGGTGTTAAAATTAGAAAACTACTTGGAATATGTTTTTCTTCTTTCTTCTTTTCTTCTTTAGGTACTATTGTTCTTGATAATTCACTTAAGGGATGTCCTTTACATTTTAATGTAAATGCCTTATACCATCCAAAAGGAACTAATTTTACTTCTATTATTTTTTCCAATTCTTCTTTAAGTTTATGTAATATTTCCATTGCATTCTTTGGTGATGCTAAATCAGATGAAAGATGTGCATATGGATATATTACAACTTTATCTGCTTTTATCATTTTCGCATGTTCAATTATTGCTTCTGTTGCAAATTTTACAATTTCTTCAGGGTTTTTTTCATCTATTTTTTCTACACTACAAAAAGCAACAAGACACTCATCAATTCTTTCATATTTTCCAATATTTTCTATTTTTTCTGGCTCTTTAATAGCAGGTTGTAGAGGAGCATATTCAATATGGTCTGCATGTATCAAGAGTATTCTCAATTACTTCACCTTTTTATTAGATAACCACTTTTTAATATATAAAATTACATTATTTTCATTAATCAGTAATTATAATAATTTTTTAATATAAGAATTTTCAATATAAAATTAATTCAGGAGGATATTAAATGAAAAGTTACAAAAAGTATAATAACATAAGACTAGAAATGTTAAAAATGAAATATGAATTAAAAATTGAATATAGAAAAACACTTCAATATATAAGATTCTTCAGTTTATTAAGATACAATAGAACAGGAATTGCAAGTTAATTATCTAGTAAAGAATTCTAATTTTTTAACACCAACAATTTCTTCAAATTCTATTCCTAATGCATCTAATACCTGTTCAAAAGTTGTTTGAATATGCCCAACATATTTTTCTGTATCTATTTCATCTAATCTAGCAAGTTGTACTGGTTTAACACCACCTTGAACTTTTACATATGAGATTATATCTCCAGGTTTAACTTCCTTACCCTTTTCTTGAAGAAGTCTTGCTGCTTTTACATGTTGAGGTGTTGTTTTTACATATTTTTCAGGTGAACGAGAAAGCATTACTTTAAAAGCAAGTTCATCTAAAGTATATTTTCTATTCTTTAAATTATTATAACAATTTTGTACAATTTCCTTTATCTTTTCCTTTGCATGATTAAAATCTTCTGGAGTTTTTACTTCTTTTAATATTTGTATTAATTCATTAAATGCATGTTTTAAAAATACAGGTGTGTTACGTTTTTTACCTACAAGTCCTTTTATATCAACAATGCCATTATCTAATAATCCAAGATAATTCTTCTTTCTTCCTGAAAATGTTAAGAATACATATTTTTTATCTACTTCAAGATCAATTCCAAATCTTGATTCAGCCCATTCTTGTAATTCGATTATTTGTTGTTCTGATGGCTTATGAATAAAAAGACTATCAGTATCTGCATATACAACATTTAAATTCATTTCTCTTGCCTTATTTATTGTTTCTTTTATTATATATCTACCTATAGCTGTTGTACTTTCAGCCAATGGAAGACAATATAATTGAAATACATCTGATCCAAAAACCCCATAAGATGCATTTAAAAATACCTTTAATGCTTGTTGTACTACATTATACCAACTTCTTTCTTCTTTACTTAAAGATGGATCTTTAGCTTTATGTTTAAACCATTTAACTCTTACATCTCTTAATATTCCAATTATTAATGACATTAATCCTAATCTTTTTTTACATACCCAATGCCTTGTATCTGGAACTAAATTTGATTTACATTCTTCATGTGGACATCTAACAGTTTCATAACTTAAATTCCATTTTGCTATTATACCAGGATATAGACTTGCAAAATCAAGAACTACAACATTGAAATAAACATTAGTTTCAGGTTTTATTACAATAGCCCCCATGTACTTTTTACCTTTTATAATTGCAGTTGTAGAGGCCATTCCTTTCATAGATTCTATATCTTCTTGATTTGGAATAAGATAATTCTTCTTTCTATGTTCATAAAATAACATACTTTTTATCCATTTAGAAATTCCTTGTCTAACAACATCTTCCATAGACATTTTCGAAATTCTCATTATCATTGTTATTAAATTCATTACCAAATTAGAATTAAATGTTGTTAAATTTAATGTTATCAAAGCATCTCTATAACAATAAGATGCAAGTTCAAGATAACTGAGTTCACCAATGTTTTTATCCACTGGTATTTTTGTAATACCAATTAAAGTATTTGCTATAGCATCTAATGTTATTTCTCTATATGAATTTCCAAAAGCATAAACTTGTATAGCATGATTATGAAAGAATTTATATAAATCAATATGAATACCTATTGGTAATAATGCAATTTCTCTTCCCATTATTATTGGGATTTCTTCTTTTTTAATTCCTAATACTTGTGCTCTTCTCCATATATAATGAAGATCAAAATTATCTCCATTAAATGTTAATACAATTGGATATTCTAAAAGATATTTAAAGACTTCTTTAATTAGGGAAATTTCATTATCGAAATATTCTATTTCAATATTCTCTGGAAGTTCTTTAGGTTTTAAGCCTTCTATTACATTTTGTCTTTTTAATAATAAAACTTTATTTAATCCATCTGAGGATACAAGAGAAACACATATAATAGGATTCTTAGCTGTACTTGGATCTGGAATTCTATCTATACTTTCTGATAGAACCTCTATATCTATAGCAAGTCTTCTATAATTAGGAACTGAAGCAATAAATAATGGATAAAATTCCTGTAGAATTTTCATTTTTTCTTCTGAGAAATCTTTGAAAATTCCTTTTATTTTTTCAAAATCTATTTCTGGATCAATTCTTATTAATTTACCATCTTTTATCATGTATGTATATCCTGGTATAAGACCACTATCATAAGTATAACATTCATGATATCTTATATTAGATTCCCATGTCCTACCAATAATTTCTCTTAAGCTATTTTTTCTTCCTCCAATAGATAGAGGATCTCTTGCTATTACTTTTATCATTTTTATGATTTTATCATGTAGCAAATCATATTTTTCAACTTCTTCAAGTTTCTCAAATCCAGCATGAAAACTTATTTTTTGATTTAATTCTTCTACTGGTATATCAGTTAAAAGATAAGGTTTATGATTTGTATCATCGTACCAAAATACAATTTTTCCTTTTTCAGGATCATATAACTTTAAAACTGCTTTATTTTTTGATCCACTATAAGTAACTGAAAGGAGATATAATATTCCTGTATTCTTTGGTGTTTCTGCTTCAAATACACTTTTCTCTACAATTTCTTCAGAGATCTCTTCTTCATAAGTTTCTTCTTCCTCTTCTTCTACAACTTCCTCTTTTTCTTCTTTCTCTTCTTTTATTTTTTCAATTTTTTCTTCTTCTTTTTTAATTTCTTTTTTAATGAATCTATCTAATGTAATTGTCATATTATCAACCTATAAGTCTCCATCTTTCTAATCTATCTTCTTTTCTTTTCAATTTTTTCAATTCTTTATAATGTTCTTTACATAGATATAATCTATCACTTTCATTTAATGAAAATCCAGCTTTTATTAAGATTTTAGAATATAATGGAGAAATTGATCTTATAGCATTATCTTCACAATTTTTTATTGAACATTTTCTTTCTTTTTCCACTTAATCACCAAATATATTATATACCTAACTAGAAATTAATTTTATTGGGCCCGTCGTCTAGTATGGATTAGGACGCAGAGATTAATCGCGTAAGCCTGCGGAGCCTGAGGTCCTGGGTTCAAATCCCAGCGGGCCCGCCAATTAAATATAAATAAAATTTCTCATTATACAAGTTTTCATTGTTGAGAATTCAAAAATATTTCTTAAATAAGATTTTACAGATGTAAATCCGAATAGATGGAGGGACCTTCGTCCTTTAGGGTGAGAGGAGGTCAGATAAACATTAAAATTACAGTCTATGAACTTGAAAGACTCTATTTAAAGTAGATTACTTTTTTAATTTCTTTATGAAAAATTATATTCCTACATATGTAAATTATGATAGTAGAGAATAGCTAGCTTGTATTTAGGTTACAGAAGCTTATCACATGAGTGCTAAAATAGATATACTAATAAATGTGAGATTTATATAGATATAAAGTGATGAAGACAATTTTATTTATCTGTGTTGAGAATAGTTTCAGAAGTCAGATTGCTGAGGCTTACTTTAATAAGTATGCACCTGAGGGTTGGATTGCCATGAGCGCAGGCATAAAGCCAGCTGAAAGTGTACATCCCAATGCTATAAAACTTATGCTTGAAGAAAATATAGATATAAGTCATAAAAAACCAAAAATAATCAGTAAGGAGCTTCAGGAAAAAGCTGAAATTGCTATTATTGTATGTAGTGGTGATTTATGTCCAGTACTTCATATGAGGCATATTGAGAAGTGGAATATACCAGATCCAGCTCAAATGTCATTAGAAGAAGCTAGAACTATTAGGGATAATATAAAAGCTAAGGTTTTAGATTTAATTGAAAGATTAAAACAAGAAAAGATATAAATTATTTTTAACTCTTTAATTTTCCTAAACTATTGTTTATGAATATAATATCTTATTATGCAAAACCTTTACTAGATTGTTTATTTTGATATTTTCTTTTGTATATACAGACATATTTCACAGAATTTTGGTGCAATTTCATTAGCATCTATCCTTCCTAGAGCTATTTCTCTTGCAATCTCACTTGCAACTAACTGGATTGTTGGTAAAATATCCTTAAATTGTTCTAAATTCTCAGCTCCACGTTTTGCATGAAAATATTGACTTATAGCTGCTTGGGTGGTTCCAAGTTTCTTAGCAATCTCAATTTGTTTAAGACCATATTTTTCAATAAGCTCTTTAGCTATATAAGCTCTTAATAATGGAAGTAAGCGTCTACCGATTGATTCACATGGTAGAGACATGCTAATTCACTTAATATTAGTATAACATACTTATAATTTTTAGTATTTAAAAATATTTAATAAAAAACAGATATATCTTTATTCATTAATTCTAAAGAGTCCTGTGCTATCTCACACCAACCTCTAGGCTGGGTCATTAGGAACGTCTCAAGAATTTTTTGACCTACAATTATTTAAGATTTGACCATTAATTTCAGGCCCTAGGTTTTCTGGCACCCATTTTATAAGAAGATAACAGAATAAGTATACTTAAAAAACAATAGCTTTACTTTTCCAAGATATTGTAAAAGACGAAGAAAAAGATCTTAATTGAAAAACATTTATATAACAGTGTTATATAATGTCATATGGTGATAATATGCCAAAAATATCCATAATAGTAGCCTCAGACAAAATTGATAAAATATTTCCAGCAGTAACTTTGGCTACTACAGCATCAGTTATGGGTTGGGAGGCTGAATTGTTCTTTACCTTTTGGGGTCTACTCGTATTAAAGAAAAATTATGAAGTCAAGGAAGTTAGCTTAGATTATAAGAATTTTGAAGAAAAGCTTAAAGAGTCTATTGACTCAGGAGTTATACCTAGTTGGAAAGAAATATTAGAACAAGGTAAGAAAACTGGAAGATTAAAAATTTATGCTTGCTCTACAACAATGAGCTTACTAGGAATTAAAAAGGAAGATTTAATTGAAGATGTAGATGAAATTGTTGGGGCAGCTACCTTCTTAAGTAAGGCAAAAGACTCAAATATTAATTTCTTTATATCTTAAGATCTCTCAATTATGGAGGATGATGGTTTGGAATGAAGGTAGATTTAATTGTTGATGCGCGTTATAAGTCTTGTCCAGGCCCACTTTTAGCATTAGGCGAAGCGATTATGAAAGCCCAACCTGGACAAGTTATTATGCTCCTTGCAACGGATCCAGCAGCACCTTCAGATGTTAAGGAATGGGCTTCAAATGTTGGTCACAAAGTTATAAAAGTAGAAAAAGTTGATGATACTTATCAAATATATGTGGAGGTTTCAATTTGACATATAGTGACTTATTTAGGTCTATACGTGAGCTAATCGAAGCCCATGGTATACCTGAAAGAGAGGTATATTTAGACCATGAAAACTCTGGCTTAATATTTCCAGAATCTCTGAAAGTCATGGAGGATGCGTATAAGCAATATGGTAAAGGACATCCCTCAATAACCCATCTTATTGGTTGGATGAGTTATCAGGCATTATATGAGGCCACAGAAAAAATAGCCTCATTGATTAATTGTAATCCAAATGAAATAGTTTATACTCATAGTGGTACTGAAGCAAATAATCTAGCCATACTTGGCTCAGCATTTGCCTCACAGAATAGAAAGAAGATTATTGTGTCAAGTATAGAGCATTTAAGCGTAATATTTCCAGCAGAAAGACTTGAAAGATATGGATTTAAAATTATTAAAATACCTGTTAATAGTGAGGGGTTCATTAATACAGACTTTTTATCTCAAAATATCGATAAAGAGACCTTACTTGTTAGTATAGCAGCTGTAAATCACGAAATAGGTACAATACAAGATATGAAAGCTATACATGATATAATCAGAGATAAAGATGAAAATATTATAATTCATACAGATGCCTGTAGTGCTCTTGGAAGAATACCTATAAATCTGAAAACCTTAGATATTGATTTAGCATCCTTTAGTAGTCATAAAGTATATGGACCTAAAGGTGTAGGCATGTTATATGTTAGAGAGGGTATTAAATTAGAACCAATAATTTATGGACAGCTAAGTACACAAAAGCTATGGCCAGGTATTGAAAATATTCCTGGTATATTAGGCTTCTCTAAAGCTATAGAAATATTACATAAAAACTTTGAAGAGTATAATTCGAGAATAGTCAAGTTTAGAGATAAATTAATAAATGGTATTCTAGAAAATGTGGAATATACTATGTTAAATGGTCCGTATGGTAATAAGCGTTCACCTGATAATGTTAATATTAGTTTCCTTTATTGTGAAGGAGAAGCTTTAACCGTTGAGTTGAGTATGAATGGAATTTATGTTTCTAGTGGAAGTGCTTGTACAAGTCGTATTTTAGAGCCGAGTCATGTACTTTTAGCTATTGGACGTAAACATGAGGAGGCTCACGGAAGTCTATTAATGAAAATTTCACCATTTAATACAATTGAAGACGTAAATTATGTTTTAGAAGTCATTCCAAAAGTTGTTAGTAGGATTAGACATATAAGCCCAATTAAGCCTAAAAAGGAGGTGAGATAGCATGTCAAGTCGTGTACCCTTAACCTATAGCAAAAAGGTTTTAGAGTTATTTAAAAATCCAAAAAATCTTGGTAAAATTGAAAATGCTGACGCTGAAGCACTCGCTGGTAGTTTAGCATGTGGAGATATGATAGCAATTTACTTAAAGGTTGATGAAGGAAATGAAAAGATAATAGATGCTAAATTTGAGAGTTATGGTTGTGCTGCAAATATAGCTGCTGCAAGCATATTAACTGAGATGATTATTGGTAAGACTATGCAGGAGGCATGGAACATTTCTTGGAAAAGGATATCTGATGAGCTAGGTGGACTACCATCTGTTAAATATCATTGCGGTATATTAGCAGTTGGAGCCCTAAGAAGAGCCATAAGAGCTTATTATACGAATAGACCTAAACCAAACTGGCTTCCAAATGATTTGACACAAGAAGAAAAACATACACTAGAAGAAGAAAAACTTATAGAGGCTCTTGCTAAAAAAACTAGGAGAGAATACGATATTAAATGAGGCCTTTTAACTTTTTAATTAAAATTTCCACCAAATTTAGTATAAATATATTCAGACTTTATTCTTAAGTTCTAATATTAGTTTTTTTTATCTGACCTCCTCTCGCCCTAAAGGACGAAGGTCCCTCCATCTATTCGGATTTACATCTGTCATCTGAGAGACATTCAAGGGGTCAGGAAAACCTATAAGCTTTTCTCTTATCCCTGCCATAAATGGCGAGGCTTTCAGTTATAAAACATTATGAAGTCATCAATATTTTAAATAGAATAGAAAAATCACATGGTCACGGAAAGCACAAAACTACCAAAATATAAATATATTGGAAATAAATAATATTGATGAGAAAAATAAAAAAGAAACTAATAAGAAAAGGAAATCATTTTTATTAAAGGATAGTTCATTATAATAAGTTCTTTTTGACTTTGGATTAAATCCTCTAGCCTCCATAGCTTCTGCAAGTTTAAGAGACCTATTTATAGTACATACTATAAGAGGTACTAGAATTATGGCATAATTTTTAATTTTTTTAATAAGTGAGCCTTCAAATTCAAAACCCCTAGCTTTATATGCATCAATAATATTTGAAAAATCCTTATTTAGAATAACAGAATAATGAATTGATGCAACTAACATTAATGCAAAACTATATGGAAGTCTAAATTTGATTAATGCTGCACTCAAATCATCAGGATTTGTAGATAATGAAAATGCTGAAAAAGCAGTTAATATATTTATAAGGCGCAATGATGTGACAATAGTATAATAGAGTCCTAAATATACATAATTAAGAGCTGCTATTAATAGAATCAAAGGAAAAATAGACCATAAGGCTCTTATAAATCTTGTAAGACTTTTAGCTATTACCATGAAAATTATTATCATAGTAAGAATTATTAATTGCGTTTCTATTGTCAATGATATAATTGAGAAGGCGATAGTTAATAAACACCAAATAATTTTTGTTCTAGGATCTAGTCTATGAATGTATGTATCTTTCTTATGCCATTTTAATATTTGCATTAAATTACTCATTTTAATCACTTTTAGTATTATTCTTTTTTATTATGATGAATTTCCTTAGTATTTTATTCGATTTTCTTTCTGCCTTAAAAGACAGAGTCTTCAATTGTAAATGTTTTACATAATGAAAGATGATTATAAAATTTTCAAATCCCATGAATTTTTCTATTTTCTTTTTTTGTCCTAGTATAGAACTAATGAAAGAAATAATTAATAAAAAAATTTGTGTCTTCATGTTAAGTATCAAATTATCATCACTTTTATTCAACTAGAAGCAAAATATTCAGTAATGCCTATCTTTCTTAATGTTTTTATGACTATATATCCTATGATAGCACCAGGTCCACAGCTTACTTCAAACATAATCCAAAGTGCCCAAACTCCAGAAATTCCCATTACAGGAGGAACACTTACTCCTATAGCTGGAACTAATAAATAATAAGCAAGAGTTGCACCTATTACAGTTGTACCAATATTTTCACTAAAAGCTACAATGTCTCTCTTTATTTTCAAATAATGATAAAGAATTCCAACTATTAAACCACCAGGAATTCCTCCTGGAAAAGCAAAAAGCGTTCCAAGTCCTAGCATATTTCGAATTATACCAACAAGAGTTGCAATACTTGCTGCCCAAAATGGACCAAGTAATATTCCAGCAATAATATTTATCATATGTTGAAAAGGATATGCTTTAATTGGACCTACTGGAATGAAGAATGGAGATAATACAACACCTAATCCTGTTAATCCAATAGTCATTGCAATCATTCTTGTTAATGGAATTTTTTTAACCATAACTCATCATTTATATTGGGATAAAAATGACTATAAATATTTATACATAAGTGAGTTATGATTATTATAATGAAAATCTATTTTTTAGTATGAGAAAAATCAAATATTGGGGATGTAAAAATGGATAATATTTTAACTGAAAGTAATCAAAAAACTGATGAAATTGAAAAATTAATTACAGATCTTAGAAAACTTGTGAAGCTTGTTGAAGAGCAAGGATGTGAGGCTAAAATAATAGATACAAAAGATATTGTAGTAGATGAAAGAGCTAGATTAAAATGTATGTATCCTCCATGTCGTTGGTATGGAAGTAGTATAATGTGCCCACCACATCTTAAGCTTGTACCAAGTGTAACAAGAAGAATTATAAGAAAATATAAGTTTGCAATTCTCATTAGGCTAAAAACACCTGTTGAGGATCTTGCTGGGCCAGAATGGACTAAAAGACATGTACCTCATGAACTTAAACTTAGAGAGGTTGTAAATCTTGTAGAAAGCGAAGCTTATAATATGGGATACTACTTTGCTTTAGGTTTTGCCGCTGGAGAATGTTCTCTTTGTCTATCAAAGAATTTAGAATGTGATGCTCTTAAGATAGGTAAATGTAGATATCCTTTAAGGGCAAGACCTGCAATGGAAGCTGCTGGTATAGATGTATTTGCTACAGTAAAAAAAGCTGGTTGGCCAATTTATACCATAAGCTCATCAAAAGATATGAGATTAGTACCTTGTGCAGCATTATATGGATTGGTACTCATTCACTAAATTTTTATTAATATCATGAATTTTTTATTAAGATTTAAAAAAGGAGCTTCTTTAAAAGCATCATTTATAATTTCTTCAAAAGATTTCTTCATGAATTAACATTCTATAAATTTTCCAAGAACTAAAGAGAAATATTTATTAAATTACTTATTTTAAAATGAGAATCATGATGAAAAATTATCCCTATTATATTTTTGAGGAGGAATGCAAAAGTTTAATAGAAAAAGCACTTAGTGGAGAGGGAATAAAAGAAGAAATAAAATTTGAATTTCCACCATCACCTAAATATGGTGATTTAAGCTTTCCAGTTTTTAATATTGCAAAAAAGTATGGAAAAAATCCTGAGGATTTTTCAAAATTTATTTCTTCAAAAATAAACTCTTATGAAAAAAATATTATAGAAAGAGTAGAAGCAATTGGAGGTTATATAAACTTTTTTATTAATTATAAAAAATACTCAAAAATTGTTATTGAGTCTATTATTTCTTTAGGAAGAAATTATGGAAATTTAGATAAAAAAGATATTAAAATTATTGTAGAACATACAAGTGTAAATCCAGTTCATCCTATACATATTGGTAGTGCAAGAAATGCAGTTATTGGAGATGTTCTTTCAAATATATTAGAAAAAGCAGGATATGAAGTAAAAAGACATTTTTATATTGATGATGTTGGCCTTCAAGTAGCACAAGCAGCATATGGATATTCAAAAATTAGAAAAGTAGAAGGGAAAAAAGATCACTTTATAGGATACATTTATGCTGCTACTAATTGTATAATCAATATAAAGAAATTAAAAGAAGAAATAAAAGGAATAAGTAATGAAGAGAAGATAAAAGAAAAAATAAAAGAATTAGATGAATGGACTTCTATTGCAAATGAATTAAGATTAAAAAATGAGAAAATTTTTGATGAATTGATTAATGAAATATACAAATCAAAAGATCCTGAAAAAGACATTTCTGAACTATTAAGAAGGTATGAAAAAAAAGAAGAAGATGCTGTAAAAATCATAAGAGAATTATGTGAATTAGTAATTTCAGGATTTAGGGAAACATTAGATAGAATAGGAATAAAATTTGATAGTTGGGATTGGGAAAGTGAAATAACTTGTTGGAGTGGTGCTACAGAAGATATAATAAATAAACTAATGGAAACTGAATTTGGAAAAATTGATAGAGGTACAATGATTCTTGATTGTAATAAAATATTAGAGAAATTTAAATTAAAATTTGGAGCAAAAGAAATTCCTCCATTAGTATTAAAAAGATCTGATGGAACTACACTTTATACCACAAGGGATATTGCATATACAATTTGGAAATTTCAAAGAGCAGATAAAGTCATAAATGTAATTTCAATAGAACAGAGAATCCCTCAAATTCAATTAAAACTTGCACTATATGCTCTTAATTTAGGAAGTTTAGCAGAAAGATTAATTCATTTTGGATATGAGCTTGTTCATTTGCCAGGGATTAAAATGTCAGGTAGAAGAGGACGTTATATAACATTAGATGAAGTATTAGATGAAGCAATAAGAAGGGCATATTATGAAGTATCTAAGAGAATTTCTAATGAAGAAGAAAGAAGAAAAATCTCAGAAATTATTGGAATAGGAGCAGTAAAGTATGCATTAATTTCAATTTCTCCAAATAAACCCATAGTATTTACATGGGAAAGAGTTTTAGATTTTGAAAAAAATAGTGGTCCTTTTATTCAATATGGATATGTAAGAGCATGTAATATAATTGCAAAAGTTGAAAAAGAAGAAGAAGCAAATTATGAATCTTTAAATAATGATTATGAAAAACAAATTATAATGAAGCTTTCATTATTTCCAAAAATAATAAATGATGCAGCAGAAGAATTAAGACCTGAAATTTTAGCAGAATATGCAAATGATTTAACATCATTGTTTAATTTATTTTATGATAACTTGCCAGTACTAAAAGCTGAAGATAAAGGATTGAGAAATGCAAGAATAAAACTAGTAAAAGCTGTGAAAATTGTACTTGAAAATGTATTATCTATACTTGGAATTAATACACCAGAAAAAATGTAAACAAAAAGCTCAGATCTGATGTCACTCTTCATCAATCTGTAATACCAGCAGTCTTCATTGCCATAAAATAATAATAAAAATTTTTAATTAAATTTAACGGTTATCATCATAATATTCTTTTAATGATTTTACAGTTAGCTTACCATTTCTTATGGCTTTTATAGCATTAACTGTTGCTATAGCACCTGGTATTGTAGTTATATATGGAATATTTCTTTCTACCGCAGTTCTTCTTATTAAATATCCTTCTGTTTTTCCTCTTTTCCCTCCTGGAGTATTTATTATTAAATCAAATTTTTGATTGATCATCATATCAATAACATTTGGTCTTCCTTCACTTACTTTTTGAATAACTTCAACATTTATTCCATTATCCTTTAAAACTTCAGCAGTTCCTTTTGTTGCATAAATCTTAAATCCCATTTTTTCTAATTCACGAGCTATACTAACAATGGCTTCTTTATCTTCATCTCTTACACTTATTAATACATTTCCTTTTATTGGAAGGCGCATTCCAGCACCAAGTTCTGCTTTATAATATGCTAAACCAAAATCATAATCTATTCCCATAACTTCTCCTGTAGATTTCATTTCCGGTCCAAGAACAGGATCTACATTAGGTAATTTTGAAAATGGAAATACACTCTCTTTTACAGAAATATGTTTTGGAAATAGATTCTCTTTTAATCCAAAATCTTTCAATTTCTTACCAATCATTAATTTTGCAGCAATTTTTGCTAATGGAACTCCAGTTGCTTTACTTACAAAAGGAACAGTTCTACTAGCTCTTGGATTTGCTTCAAGTACATATACAGTATTATTCTTTACTGCATATTGAATATTGATTAATCCTATTACTTTTAAAGCTAATGCAATTTTTCTTGTATATTCAACTATTTTATCTATTATTTCCTTGGAAAGTGATATAGGAGGAAGAACACAAGCAGAATCTCCACTATGAACTCCTGCTTCTTCTATATGTTCCATTATACCTCCTATATAAACATCTTCACCATCACAAAGTGCATCGATTTCAACCTCTATTGCATGATCAAGGAATTTATCTATTAGAACAGGTTTTTCTGGACTTACATCAAAAGCCTCAGTAATTCTTTCTTTTAACATTTCTTCATCATAAATAATTTCCATAGCCCTTCCTCCTAGTACATAACTTGGTCTTATGAGTACTGGATAGCCAATTTTTCTTGCAACCTCTATGGCTTCTTCTAAACTAAAGGCAATTCCATGAGCTGGTTGTGGAATTCCCAATTCTTTCATTAATTTGCTAAATCTTTCTCTATCTTCTGCTATATCAATAGAATCTACTGAAGTTCCTAAGATTTTAGCACCATGTTCTTCCAATTCTTTTGCTATATTGAGTGGTGTTTGACCTCCAAATTGAACTAATATTCCTTCTGGTTTTTCATTTTCATATATATTCATTACATCTTCAACAGTTATGGGCTCAAAATAAAGTCTATCAGAAGTATCATAATCTGTAGAAACAGTCTCAGGATTACAATTTACCATTATAGTTTCATAATTTTCTTCTTTTAAGCTAAAAACTGCATGAACACAACAATAATCAAATTCAATTCCCTGTCCTATTCTATTTGGTCCTGAGCCTAATATCATAATTTTCTTCTTCTTAGTTGGAATTGCCTCATTTTCATCTTCATATGTTGAATAGTAGTAAGGTGTTTTTGCCTCAAATTCTGCTGCACATGTATCAACCATTTTATATACTGGAATTATTCCTTTTGATTTCCTTATTTCTCTTACTTCTCTTTCATTTGTATTAAATATGTATGCTAATTGCCTATCAGAATAACCAAGTCTTTTTGCTTCTTTTATTATTTCCTCAGGAACTTCTTCAAATTTATACTTCTTTGCTAATTCCTTTAGCATTTTTTCAAATTCAACAAGTTTCTTAATTTTATTTAAGAACCAAGGATCAATATAGGTTAATTTATAAATTTCATCTACAGTAAATCCTTGTTCAAATGCATATTTTATATAGAATATTCTATCATGTTGTGGAAATCTAAGCTTATATATTATTTCTTCTCTACTTGGTTTTTTATCCTTTCCATCAGCTCCAAGTCCATATCTTCCAATTTCAAGGCTTCTCATAGCTTTTTGTAAGGCTTCTTCAAAAGTCCTTCCTATGGCCATTACTTCTCCAACACTTTTCATTTGAGTGCCAAGTATGGGATCAGCTGTTGGGAATTTTTCAAAGGCAAATCTTGGTATTTTTACTACAACATAATCTATAGTTGGCTCAAAACTTGCCATGGTTTCTTTTGTAATATCATTAGGAATTTCATCTAATGTATATCCTACTGCTAATTTTGCAGCAATTTTTGCTATTGGAAAACCTGTAGCCTTAGAAGCAAGAGCAGAAGATCTACTCACTCTTGGATTCATTTCTATTGCAAGAATTTTTCCATTCTCTGGGTTCACAGCAAATTGAATATTACTTCCTCCAGTTTCTACACCTATTTTTCTTATTATCTTTATTGCAGCATCTCTTAATTTTTGATATTCATAATCTGTTAATGTTTGAGCAGGAGCAACAGTAATACTATCTCCAGTATGTATCCCCATTGGATCAAAGTTTTCAATTGGACAAACTATTACAACATTATCTGCTTTATCTCTCATAACTTCTAATTCAAATTCCTTCCATCCTATGACACTTTCTTCAACTAATACCTGTCCTATTAAAGATAGTTTTATTCCTCTTTCAACAATTTTCTTCAATTCCTCCTTATTATATGCAATTCCTCCTCCTGTCCCTCCTAATGTAAATGCTACACGTATAATAGCAGGATAACCTATTTCTTCAACAAATTCTAATGCCTCTTCAACACTATAAACAGCTTTACTCCTTGGAACTTCTAATCCTATTTCAAGCATACATTTTTTAAATAGATCTCTATTAGAGGCTCTTTTTATAGCATCTGCTTTTGCTCCTATAAGCTCAACACCATACTTTTCTAATACTCCCATTTCATCAAGTTGAATAGCAATATTTAATCCAGTTTGACCTCCTAGCGTTGGTAAAAGTGCATCTGGTCTTTCTTTTTCTATTATCTTTGCAACAATTTCAGCATCAAGAGGCTCTATATAAACAACATCTGCCATTGTTGGATCTGTCATTATTGTTGCTGGATTTGAATTTACAAGTATGACTTTATAGCCTTCTTCTCTTAGAGCTTTACATGCTTGACTTCCTGAATAATCAAATTCAGCTGCTTGAGCTATTATTATCGGCCCAGAACCTATTACCATTATTTTCTTTATATCTTCTCTTTTTGGCATTAATACTCCCTCAATAAATCTAGAAATCTATCAAAGAAGAAGTAAGTATCATGTGGGCCAGGTCCAGCCTCAGGATGATACTGAACAGTAATAATAGGCATATCCTTATGTTCTAAACCTTCTATAGTGTGATCATTTAGATTTATTTGAGTAACTTCTAATCCTTTTGGAAGAGTTTTTTCATCAACACTAAAATTATGATTTTGACTTGAAATAAATACTCTTCCAGTTTTAAAATCTTTTACAGGCTGATTACTTCCATGATGTCCAAATTTTAATTTAAATGTTTTAGCTTTAAAAGCTAAGGCTGTAAGCTGATGACCTAAACAAATACCAGCTAATGGTAGTTTTCCTATAAGATTTCTTATTGTTTCTATTGTTTCTTTAACTCTAGCAGGATCTCCAGGACCATTAGATACGAATACACCATCAGAATCCATTTCTAAGATTTTATTAGCAGGAAAATTATATGGAACTACTATTAAATTAATTTCTCTTTTTAGTAATTGTCTTATAATACTTGCCTTTACACCACAATCAATTAAAACAACTTCATATTTTCCCTTTACATCAATTCTTTTTGGCTCTTTTACACATACCTTATCAACAAGATCTATTTCACTTATAAAAGGCTGATCTCTTGCTATTTTTATTAATTTTTCCTTTTCTATATCAATACCAATTGCTGCTTTCATAGATCCATATATTCTTATTTTTCTTGTTAGCATTCTTGTATCTACACCTTCTATTCCTGGAATATCATAAGATTTCAATAATTCTTCTAAACTCATTTGACTTCTATAATTACTTGGTTCTCTACATAATTCTCTAACAACAAGTCCTTCAATTTTAATAGAATCACTCTCAAAATCTTCTTTACAAATACCATAATTTCCAATTAATGGATATGTAAACATTAATATTTGTCCTTTATAACTTGGATCTGTTATTGCCTCAGTATATCCAGTCATACTTGTACAAAATACAATTTCTCCTATGGCATTCTTTTCTGCACCGAAGGCCTTTCCTTCTACATATGTTCCATCTTCAAGTGCTAATGCAGCTTTAATATAATCTCTATACATGGGTCTTTAAAAAGAGATTTCGAAATGGGTTATTAAGCTTTTCGGATTTAATTTTAATGAAAAGTATTTATTATACTTCTTATTAGTTTTATAACTGTAAAACTTATTTGAGGTGGAAGCTTGGGAATCAAAGTTGCTATAGTAGGTGTTGGTAATTGCGCCTCAGCATTAGTTCAAGGAGTTTTTTATTATAGAAATGCAAAAGAAAATGAAGAAATTCCAGGCATTTTACATCCGCGTTTAGGAAATTATCATATAAGAGATATTGAATTTGTAGCAGCATTTGATGTAGATGCTAATAAAGTAGGAAAAGATCTATCAGAAGCCATATTTTCTAAGCCAAATAATACAAGAAAATTTTGTGAAGTTCCAAAATTAAATGTAAAAGTTAAAAGAGGTCCATTATTAGATGGTATTGGAAAATATTTAAAAAATGTTATAAACATAAGTCAAGAGGAAGTAGTTGATATAGCAGAGGAATTGAGAAATTCTGGTGCAGAAATTTTAGTTAATTATTTACCTGTGGGCTCTGAAAAAGCTACAAGATTTTATGCTGAACAAGCAATTAAAGCAAAATGTGCTTTTGTAAACTGTATGCCAGTTTTTATAGCATCAGATTTAGAATGGCAAAGAAAATTCTTTGAAAATGGCCTACCTGTTGCAGGAGATGATGTTATGAGTCAAATTGGAGCTACAGTTCTTCATAAAACTATTGCAAAACTCTTAGTAGATAGAGGTGTAAAGATTTTAGAGAGCTATCAGTTGAATATAGGAGGAGATACAGATTTTCTTAATATGTTAGAAGAAGAACGTTTAGTATCAAAAAGAATTAGTAAGACTTCTGCTGTACAGGCTATGATTCCATATAATATTCCACTAAGAATAGGCCCATCAGACTATGTTCCATTTCTTGAAAATAAAAAGATTTGTTATATTTATATAAAAGGAGAATATTTTGGAAGTACTCCTGTTCAAATTGATGTTAAACTTGATGTATGGGATGCTCCAAATAGTGCAGGTGTAGTTATTGATGTAATTAGAGCATGTAAAATTGCACTTGATAGAGGAATTGCAGGCCCTCTTATAAGTGCATCAGCATTTGCATTTAAACATCCTCCAGAACAAATGCCATATGAATTAGCAAAAAGAGCTTTTGAAGAATTTATTGAAGGAAAAAGAGAACGTTAAATATTTTTTAATACCTCATCAAATACTTCAATAGCATAATCTATATTTTCTTTTTTAATAGTAAGCGGTGGTTCTATTCTTATAATATTTCCTTCCATTCCTCCTATTCCAACTAAAATTTTTCTCTTCCATGTTTCATTAAGAAATTTCATAGCTTCTTCTCTTCCATACTCTTTCGTTTTTTTATTTTTTACAAATTCTATTCCAATAAGTAATCCAGCTCCTCTTACATCACCAACGACTTCATACTTTTCTTTAAGTTCTTCTAATCTCTTCTTAAAATATTCTCCTTTCTCATATGCTTCTTTAATTATACCTCCTAAAAGCTCATCAAGAACAATTTCAGCAGCAATACAAGCAAGAGCATTTCCACCAAGTGTAGAAAAATGTTCTCCTGGATTTAAATAAGAATCGAATTCTTCTTTGTACATAGTAACAGATAGAGGAAGACCATTTGCTATAGCTTTTGATGTTGTCATTATATCAGGTATTACATCATAATTTTCAATTCCCCAAAGTTTTCCTGTTCTTCCATTTCCAGTTTGTACTTCATCACATATGAAAATAATTGAATATTTTTCAATTATTTTCTTAACCTCCTTAAAGTAATCTTTAGGTGGAATAATTATTCCACCATTTGCCATCATAGGTTCTGCTATAAATGCTGCAATTGATTCTCTAACTTCACATTTTATTATATCCTCTATGTATTTAACACAAGCTAATCCACAATCTGGATACTCCTTATGTCCTAATGGACATCTATAACAATAAGGATCAGGTGCAAATACTACAGGAGCAAATGGAGCAATACCAATTTTCCAATTAGATTGTCCAGTTACACTAACAGCATAATAAGTCCTACCATGAAATGATCTATGAAGTGCAAGTATATATGGAACTTTTCTTATACGTTTTGCTATTGCTATAGCTGTCTCATTGGCTTCAGAACCACTATTTAAAAAGAAACACTTTGTTAAAGCTTTTCCAGGTGATAACATAGCTAATTTTTCTGCAAGTCTTGCAGTATGCTCGAGATAATAAATAGATGGCATATGAATAAACTTATGTAATTGTTCTTCTATGGCCTTTATAATACGAGGATTAGACCATCCTATATTTGATATGGCAATTCCACCATAAAGATCAATATAAGCTTCTCCATCTGTTGAATAAATAATATCTCCTTCAGCTCTTTCAGGTATAAAGGGATAATATCTTTTATACATTCTTGATAAATATTTGTTGGAAAGTTCAATAATTTTATTAATTTTATTATTCATAAAATGAATTCTTGCTTTTATTAGAATAAAAATCTATCGCTTTTATAAGAAATTTTTAGATAGGAAGAAGACTACGTATATTAGAATACATTATTTTTTGAATATCTCCTCCACTTATTCCCTCCTTACTTAAATAATGCGCCGTTCTTGGAAGAGCTAAGGGATCTGATGGATTAACACCAATATCACTATTTATAACAATTCCCTCAGGACCATACTTTGTAATTACATCATAAATATCCTTAGGTGTTAATTTTCCTGGTTGTACTGTTAAACCTACTATAGCACCTATTGATTTTACTTTCTCTATTAAATCTGGTGTTAAATGATCTATTATGACTCTTGAAAAATCTACATTTTCAGAATCCAATATAGATATTATTTTTTCTAAAATCTTTTGTTTATTTTGTCTAGGGGTATGAACTATAATTGGTACTAAATACTCATTTGCAATTCTTAATTGTTGAATAAATACATCTTCTTCTTCTTTACTTCCAGTTTCTAATCCTACCTCTCCTAATGCTGATGCTTTTTCATTATCAAATAATGTGAGTATATGGTCTAAAACCATTTTTACTTCTGATTCTGGTATGGCTTTTGGATGTATTCCAATAGCAACTCTACTATGTATTCCATATTTATAAAGTCTATATGTTTCATTTTCAATCAACCATTTAAATAAATCATACATTGTAGAAAAACCATGAGGTTGAAAAGGTAAAAAAGAGCATAATATTACTCCTTCTATACCAGAAATTGCCATGAGCTCTAAATCTTCAGGTCCTCTGAGATATGTATGTGTATGGGAATCAATAAATCTCAATTTTTCACCTTATAAATTATTTAAAATTTCTTTTTCAAGAATTTCTTCTCTTACAGCTCCTATAATTCTCTTAATTTCTTTTCCATCTTTTATGAATACAAATGTGGGAATTCCATATATGTTAAATCTTTGAGGAATTATAATATTTTCATCAACATTTACTTTAGCCATTAATACTTTTTCTTTGTATTTTTCTGCAAGTCTTTCAAATATTGGTGCCATCATGAGACATGGACCACACCATGGAGCCCAGAAATCTACAACTACAAGTTTCTTAGATGTGTTCACAATAGAATCAAAATTTTCATCTCCTAATTCAATATAGCTTTTTTCCATTTTCATCTCCTCTTTTTTTATAATATTTCTCTCTCTACTTATTAATTCTTTAAGCTTTTTTAATTTTATTTTTTCAAGTTCTTTATCATATTCCTCAGACATTTTTATCATATTTCTCTAAACGTTTAACTATATCTTTTTTTAGGTCTATACATCCCATAAGAGCTAATAATATTCTAATATCATCAGTATTTATTAATCCATGAGCTCTTTCTTTTACAATAAGTTTTGGTTTATAACCGATTCCTAATCCTACATTTTCTATCATAAAAAGATCATTTGCACCATCTCCAATAGCAACACATGATTCTAATCCTATTCCCAATTCTTTAGCTATTTTCTTTATTGCATTTAATTTGGCCTCTGGACTTGTTATTTCACCTTCAACTTCTCCTGTTAAATATCCATCCTCAATAATAAGTTTATTACAAAATACATAATCTGCTCCTATTAATTTTCCAATATAATTAGAAATAAAATCAAAACTTCCAGTTATAATTCCAATTTTAAATCCTAGTTCTTTTAATTTTAATGTTAATTCTTTTACACCAGGATTTATAATAATAGATGATTTTATTTTTTCTAATACGCTTACAGGTAAGCCTTTTAATAATCTTACTCTAGCTTTAAGTGCTTCTAAATAATTTATTTTTCCTTCCATTGCCATTTTTGTAATTTTCTTAACTTCTTCACCAACACCTGCTGCTTTTGCAAGCTCATCAATCACTTCTTGTTCAATAAGTGTTCCATCTAAATCAAATACTATTACTTTTTTATCATACTTATAACTCTGAAAGGACTCTATAGCAACAGCAAGACCTACATCTTCACAACTCTTCTTCAATATATTCATTAATACATCTCTTCTTATTAAAGATGTACTTGTATCTACTGCTAATATAATTACAAATAGATCTGAAAAAATTGTTGATGCTCTTGTTTTAAGTATATTTACATGAAATCTAGCAAGTACACCAGTTACATTAGCTACTATACCTGGTCTATCTGTTCCTACAACTGTTATTACCATTTTATTATCTTCCAGCATAGTAAAATGACACCTCAAGTCCAAGTTCATTACACAAATAACTCATTTTTTCTTTCAATCTATCTATACTAGCATTAAAAGGTATTTTCACTAGCATAGATAATATGAATATATTTTTCATTACTACTTGATCTAGATCTTCAATATTATATCCAAATTCTGCTATAATGGATGAAATTTCAGCCATTAATCCTGGTCTATTTGGCCCAACTGCAGTAATTAGTATATATCTATCTTGAGTATCTTTTTTTACTTCTTCTTTTTGCATATTTTTTCACTTAACCAAAAAAATTGATATATAGGAAGTCTAAAAGTTTTCGTATATACGTGAATAACTATGGAGATTTTGGAAGAACTAAAAAAATCAATAATTGAACAAGATTCAAAAAAATCTAAAATATTAACTGAAAAATCTCTTAATATGGGAATAAGTACTAATGATATTATTAATGCTATAACTGAAGGATTAAGATATGTTGGAGACTTATTTGATAAAGGAGAATTATTCCTTCCTGAAGTTATAAGAGCAGCAAATGCTGCAAAGAATTCTCTTAATTTAGTTTTACCACTAATTAGCAAAAGTGAAAATAAAAATTATAAAGCAGTAATAGCAATTGGATCATTAGGTCCTCATGATATAGGAAAATCTATTGTTTCTGCTATGCTTATTGCTAATAATTTTAAAGTAATTGATATTGGTATTAATATTAATCCAGAAAAAGTAGAAAAAATATTGAAAGAAAATAAAGTAGATATCTTAGCACTTTCTATTTTATTAACTTCAGATATTGAAAAAGCAGAAAGAATAATATCATCTGCACGTAAAATATCTAATGAATTAAAAATAATGATTGGAGGAGTTGCTGTAAATGAAGAAATTGCTAAAAAAATAGGAGCAGATGCTTATGGTAAAGATGCTAATGATGCTGTAAAAATAGCTAATAATTGGGTGATAAAATGATAAAAACAACAGTTATTGGTAGTTATCCTGTAGTTGGTAAGGATATAGAAGCTATTAAAATTGCTGTAGAAGATCAAATTAATGCAGGTATTGAAATAATAAGTGATGGTCAAACAAGAAAAGATATGGTTTCATATTTTTCTGATCATATACCTGGATTTAAAGTAGAAAATGAAAAAACTGAAATTATAGGAAAAATAAAACCACCTGAAGAAACACCATTAGTAGAAGATCTTTTATTTGCTAAAAGATTATCTTACGGAAAAGCAGAATTAAAAGCTATTATTACTGGACCTATGACTATGATATTCTTCTCTGATCTTTCTCCAGATGCTCCTTATTCAGGATTTAGAGATTTAAGATTATATGAAGATATTTCTGAGGCATTAGCAGTAGAAATTGAAATTATATATAAAAAAGTAGGAGTAAAATATTTTCAAATAGATGAACCAAGTTTTTCTATAGGAGCACCTATTGATATAGGAAGAAAATCTATTGAAAGAATGATATCTAATTTAAAAGGAATTAAAGCTTTACATGTATGTGGAAATCTGAGAAAATCATTTAAAGATATTGTAAAGATTGAAAATTTAGATGTATTATCATTTTCTTTTAAAGACAATATAAGTAATTTTGATACTGTTGAAAGAAAGATTATAGAAGATTATTCTAAGAAATTAGGATTGGGATGTGTAAGTACTATGGATAATAATATTGATAGTATAGAATCTATAAAAAGAATAATAATAAAAGGTCTAGAGACTTATGGTAAAGAAAATATAGCTTTTATTCATCCAGATTGTGGATTAAGACCTTTTACTCGTGAAATAGCTTTTGCAAAACTTAAAAATATGGTAATAGCTTTAAAAGAGGTATTAAGCCATGAATAACATATTCTCTAAGTTTTTACTTATAGGTAGTCTATTTTATAAAGGAGATAAAAAAGTTATAGATCATAAGAAAGGAATAATAGATGAAAAAGTCTTGAGAAGAGAATTAAAAAGAATAAAATTTTTAAAAGAAAAAACAGGACTTAATCATGCTTTAGATGTAATTGCTGAAACTCCTATTGCTATGGAAAACTATATTGAAATTCTATCTGATCTAACTGAAGATCCAATATTTATAGGAGGATTAAATGAAGAAACAAGAATTGCAGGATATAAAAAAGCAAAAGAATTAGGTATTAAATGTGGAGTAAATGCTATTAATCCTAATACCACAGATAATGAACTTGAAAAAATTAAGGAATATGGTATAGATTATGCAATTATTCAGGCAATTGATCCATCAGCAATATATCCTGAAGAAAAAATTTCTCTTATAAAGGATTGTTTATTAGAAAAATGTAAAAAAGCAAATATAAAAGAAATAGCAGTAGATGTTGGAATTTTAGATATTACAAGTACATGGTTGGCATTTGAATCTATAAAATTAATAAAAGAAGAACTTAATATTCCTGTAGGATGTGCTCCTTCTAATATTGCTTATCAATTACTTATCAATAAAAAAATAAGTAAAACTATAGCAAGAGGTCTTAATATTGCATTATCTACTATGTTACAATTGGCTAATGTAGACTTTATATTATATGGACCATTAAGAGCAGCCAACTACATATTTGAACCCATTGCAATTATCGAAGGTATAAAAGCTTATGGAGAGAAACTTAAGGGGAGAAAAATAGAAAAGGATCATCCATTTTATAAAATATTAACTACTCTAAGGTGATAAAAATGGTATTAGCATGTATATTAGTATATTGTCATCCTGGAAAATCCTCAGAAGTAATAAATGTAATAAAGAATATGAAGGGTGTAAAAAGAGCATTTGAGGTTCTAGGAAGTCTTGATATAGTAGTAGAATATGAAGCTCAAGGATTAGAAAAACTAGGAATTGCTGTTTATGAAATAGCAAAAATTCCTGGCGTTATTTCTACTGAAACTTTAGTTGAAACAATACTATAGGTGAGAAAAATGCATTTAGTTGTATTAATAAATGCTGATAAAACTTCAGTTCTTGATATAGTTAATGAAATTGAAAAAATACCAGAAGTATTAGAAGTATTTCCTACATTTGGAAGATTCGATATAGTTGCTTTCTTTAGTGTAAATAATTTATCTGAAGTAAAATCCTTATTAAATAAAATATCTTCACTTAAAGGTTTAATAAGAATGGAAGAACTCTTAGAAATATAATGGTGATAGAATGCAAATAGAAGGATTAAGACAAATTGGTTTTTCAGATCTAGATATAAAAATTTATGAATATATATTAAGAAAAGGAGAATTAAATAAAAAGAATTTATTGGAAGAATTTAAGATCAATCCTAAAGATGTAGAAGAATCTATTTCTAGACTTTTGCAATTTGGCTCTATTGAAATTATAAGAGATACTATAATGCCAGTTTCTCCAAAATTTTTTCTAAATAAATTCTTGAAAATGAAAGAATTGGAATTAGAGTTAAAACTAACAGAATTGAGGAAAATAATAAATGAACTTCAAAATACTTTGGAGCAATTATATATTGAAAGTAGATATGGTATAAGATTAGAAGAATTATGGCAACCTATTGAAAATTTAAAAGAAATGGAAATGGAAACAATAAAATTAATTTCAAGAGCAAAAAATGAAATTTCTATTTTAACAGAAAGATTTAGTTATTATCCAAGAATAAGAGAAGAACTAATATCTGCTGTAGACAGAAATGTAGAAGTCAAGGTATTATTTTTAGCATTTGATAAAGAAATTGAAGAAAGAATAAAAGAATTAAAAATGAATAAAATTAAAGTTAAGATATCAAAAGGACTATGGAGAAATATAAGATTCACTATTATAGATAAAAAAGAAGCAGTTTTCTTAATATGGGCAAAGAAAGAAAGAGGTGAAAGAATATACTACAGACCAGGATATACAAAGAATCAAGGAATGATAGAAGTTCTTCTAGATACTTTTCAATACCTATGGAATATAGCAGAGGAGATAAAATAAAAGTATCCTATGGTACTGCTATAGAGTTAGGATTAATTAAGGGTATTATGAAAGATCCTCCTACAACTGGTTATTTTTTTGTTATGATGAATAAATGTGAAGGAAAATGCAAATTTTGTTTACAATCAAAAGAGCCATCAAATATGATTTCTAGGGTTATATGGCCTGAATTTAATATTGAAGATATTCTAAAAAGACCATTAAGTAAGTTTAAAAGAATTTGTATTCAATGTTCCAAAGAAAATAATATAATATCAAAAGTAATTAATTTCATATCAAATATTAGTAATATTCCAATCTCTATATCTACATCTCCATTAAGAGAAGAAGAAATGATATTACTCAAAAAAATGAATATTGACATTATTACTATACCCATAGATTGTGCAAGCAAAGAAATTTTTAATTATATGAAAGGAGAAAATTGGGATTATTACTGGGATTCATTAGAAAAAGCACTAAAAATTTTTGGAAAAGAAAAAATTGGAACTCATATAATAGTTGGACTTGGAGAAAGAGAATGTGATATTATTAATATATTAGAAAAATGTAAGAATATGGGAATTATTCCATCTTTATTTACTTTTACTCCTATACCTAAAACAGAATTATATAATTTAAAAAGACCAAGTATATCTTCATATAGAAGATTACAAATTGCTAGAGAATTAATATTTATGAATGAAGATTATGAGTTTTCATATGATAATAATGGAAGGATTATAGAAATAAAAGCTAATAAAAATATTTTAGAGGATATTATAGAAAAAGGAGAAGCATTTATGACAAAGGGATGTCCTAATTGTAATAGACCATATTTTAATGAAAGTCCATTAGGTCCAATTTATAATTATCCAAGAAAACCAAGAAAAGAAGAAATTGATATAATAAGGAGGGAATTATTTGCTGAGGGTCTTAAGATTTCATATAAATGATCCTTTCTATAATATGGCAATTGATGAAGCAATTGCTAAATGTATTGGAGAAAATTTAAGTCCACCAACATTAAGATTATATGGCTGGTGGCCAAGAGCAGTTTCCATTGGTTATTTTCAAGAAATTAGAGAAGAAGTAAATTTGGAATTTTGTAAGGAAAATAATATAGAAGTTGTAAGAAGAATAACTGGAGGAGGAGCAGTAATTCATACTGAAGGAGAGCTTACATATAGCTTTATAGTAAAAAATGATGGTAATTATGTTCCTTTTGATATTGAAGAAAGCTATAAGGTAATATGTACTCCAATTATAAATGCTCTTAAAAGAATTGGGGTAAATGCAAGATTTAGACCTATAAATGATATAGAAGTTGAAGGAAGAAAAATTTCTGGTAGTGCTCAAACAAGAAAATATGGAGCAATTTTACAACATGGAACTTTATTATTATCTTTTGATTATTCTCTTCTTTCTGCTTTAAAAATAAAATATGAGAAATTAGCAGATAAACAACTAAAGGATATTACTAAGAGAGTAGTTTCTCTAAAAGATTTAGGACATGATATTTCAAGAGAGGAAATGGCAGAGATTTTAGCTGAAGAATTTAAAAAATATTTTAAATTAGAAATATTCTATGGAGAAATTAATGAATTTGAAAGAAAATTGGCTATGGAGCTTATTAATAAATATAAATCTTATGAGTGGAATTATAGAAGGTGATTTTTTGAAGACAATAATAAGAAAATGTGAAAAATTATTAAAAGTAAGTATTGAAAAAGAAGGAGATATCATAAAGAATATTAAGATATCTGGAGATTTTTTTATCTATCCAGAAGAGGCTTTGGATGAATTAGAAGAATTTATTAAAAATAAATCTATTAATGATTTGAAAGATAAATTAGAAAGTTTCATTAAAAATAAAAACATAATAATATTGGGATTTAAAATTAATGATCTTTTGGAGATAATTGAGAATGCATAAAATAATTGCTTATAGGCCTTCAGTATATACAATTTCTATTACTGGTGGATATTGTGAACTTATGTGTAATCATTGTAAAGGAAAATATTTGAAAAATATGAAATGGATAAAAGATAGTAAAGATCTATTAGATGAACTTATTATAGCAAAAGAAAAAGGTTATAATTATATATTGATAAGTGGAGGTTTTGATAAAAAAGGAAGATTGCCTATATTCAAATTTTTAGATGTAATAAAAGAAGGAAAAATTAGAACAGGAATTTTTATTGAATTACATTCTGGTTTAATAAAGGAATTTGATAAGCTAAATGGTATTATTGATGCAGTTTTAATAGATGTTATTGGCAGTCAAGAGACTATAGATAATTATATCAAAGGAGATTGGTTAAAAGAGGATTATGAGTATTGTATGAAATTAGCTAAGCAATATATTCCTATTGTAGCAGCTCATGTATTAATTGGAGTAGATAATGGAAAAATAAAAGGAGAGTATGAGGCTATAGATATGGCTATAAGAGCAAATGTAGATGTTTTATCTATACTTACATTAATAGATAATTTTTCAGATATAGATGGCATTAAGGATATAATGATGTATGCAAGAGAAAATTTTAAAGGCCATCTTACATTAGGGTGTATGAGATTAAAGGGAAAATATAGACCAATAATTGAGAAAATAGCAGTTGATTTGCAATATGATGGTATTGCTAATCCACTTTATGAAACATTAAAATATGCAAAAAATGTAAAAATAATAAATGGATGTTGCATATTAAAATAGTTAGCTTATCTTCCAAAAGAATTCTATATATTCGCGTATTACCTTTGCTAAGGATTTATCAAGTATATGTACTGCTAAATTCTTTCTTTCTTCACTTGTTTTATCTAGTCCAATAGTTAAATGAAATAGTACTTCTTCTCTATCTGATAATATTACATTAAAGGGTATTGTAATTAATGCTTTTTTGATTATTACATTATCTTTATGAGTACTACTGAAGAAATTAAAAGTATTTTCATTTAAAAGAATCTTAATATTCTTATTTACATCAATTCTCTCAATTTCATTTATAACATCAGAATAAATATTAACATCAAAATTTCCTATTACAATATAAAGTTCTTTATTAAATGTTTTAATCATATTTCTTATCTTATTCATAATTCCTAATGGAGATTTTAAAATCCATATTTCAGATTCTTCTGCTGAATGTACATCATATACTGATTGCAACTCATTTATTAAAAAATCTTCAATTTTATTTAAACGAGTTTGATATTCATTTTTTATAATTTCTACAATTTCAGAAGGAGATTTTGCTTTAAATCTCATAGGTCTTCCTTGACTTATTTCAATCCATCCCTTTCTTTCTAGTCCTTCTAAAACCTCATATACCTTTGTATATGGTACTTCAGTACTTTCACTTATTTCCTTTGCAGTTGATGGTCCATCAATTACAAGCTTTAGATAAACTAAAGCTTCATAATCACTTAGACCAATTTCTTTTAATCTTTCAAAAGCATTCATAGATTTTATTTTCTTCATATTCACCACTTTTAGTTAAAAAAATTAATATTTTTATAATTTTTCTTTCTTTTGTGGAATATGCAATTGAAATTTCAGGATTAACAAAGAAATTTGGTGATTTTATAGCTGTAGATCATTTAGATTTAAAAGTATATAAAGGAGAAATATTCGGACTTTTAGGTCCAAATGGCGCAGGAAAAACAACTACTATAAGAATGCTATGTGGACTTATGGCTCCTACAGAAGGCTCAATAAAAATTCTTGGATATAATATTCCTGAGCAAAGAAATGAAGCGATAAGAAAAATAGGTTATATGGCACAAAGATTTAGTCTTTATGAGGATTTAACTGTTTATGAAAATATGGAATTTTATGGAAAACTTTATGGTTTAAAAGAATCTCTATTAAGAGAAAGAATTTTAAAATTATTAGATTTTCTTGAATTGAGTGAATTTAAAGATAGATTAGCAGGAAAATTAAGTGGAGGAATGAAACAACGTTTAGCTCTTGGTGTGGCCTTAATTCATAATCCTAGTTTATTAATATTAGATGAACCAACTGCAGGTGTAGATCCATCATTAAGAAGAGCATTTTGGAATTATTTTAGAAGTTTAAATAAAGAAGGTACAACAATTTTAGTAACAACACATTATATGGATGAAGCTGAAAATTGTGATAGAATTGGATTAATGAGTAAAGGAAAATTAATTGCTATTGGAAGTCCAAGAGAATTAAAAAGAAAAGCTTTTGGTGGAGATGTAATTGAATTAAAAATAAAAGGAGATATTAATTCCCTACCTTTAAAAATATTAGAAACAAGAAAAGAAAATGATATTACAATAGTTAGAGCAGTTCTTAATGATATTTCTAAGGAATTACCAAATATTTTCAATTTACTAGATAGCTATAATATAAAATTAATTTCAGTTGAGCCAATTAATATCTCACTTGAAGAAGTTTTTATAAAATTATTAGGTGAGATCCCTTGAGTGTATTTGTAGTTGTTATTAAAGAATTAAAACAATTCAGAAGAGATCCTAGATCTCTAATTATGATTGCTATGATTCCTTTAATTGTAATGGTTTTATTTGGTATAGGCTATGGTGGTGAAAAAGGAAAAGTCAATATTGGAATTGTTAATCTAGATAAAGAAGCTTTAAGCTGGACATTAATTGATTCAATAATGAAAGTTAAAGATTTAAATATAAAAGCTTATGGAAATAGTATTGAAGAAGGAAGAAAATTAATAGAAGATGGAAAGGTTTCTGCAGTTATTGTAATACCTAGTGGATTTACATATGGAATTATTAGAAATTCATCAGTTCAATTACTTGTAATAGTTGATGAAAGCATACCTACTATGTCAAGCATGATAAAGAGCTCAATATTATATGTAACTTATAAATTTCAAGAAGAGCTTTCTCTTAAAGCACAAGGAAATTTTATTGAAATAATATATAATTCTGTTTATGGTCCTACTGTTACTAATATTGAAGCATTTACTCCTTTAGTCATGGGTATAGTACTTCAGCTTGTTCCTACTACATTAATATCAATAGCTATTTGTAGGGAAAAAGAAAAAGGTACGTTTGAACAATTAATAATGTCACCAATAAGTAAATTTGATATAATATTTGGTAAGTTTATTGCTTTCTTTATAGCTACAATAGCAAATATGTTAATAACCTTATTAGTTGCAATTTATGTCTTTAATGTATCTATAAAGGGCTCAATAATTGATGCTATGTTAATTTCTACTTTATTTCTCATAGGATCTCTTGGATTAGGTATGTTAATTTCTGTATTATCAAGAAATCAACTTCAAGCAAATCAAGCAGCTATATTCGTCTTTATACCTGCACTTTTATTTAGTGGGACTTTTGTACCAATTGATATGTTATCCTATTTTGCAAAAATTATAGCAAATTTAACACCAATGTACTATTTTACATCTGCTTTTAGAGATATAATGATAAGAGGGGCAAGTATATGGGATGTATCATGGCAAACTTTAGTTCTTACTATATATGTGATATTAATGCTTGCTATAGCTTTAAAAACATTAAAATTAAGAGTGGATTAATATGAAATACAAATCCATTATTATTTTATTAATTCTTTTACTTCCAATTTGTAAATTTGTAGTAAGTGAGGAAAATAATTTCCAATTGAAAGATGTATATTGGCAAACACTAAACATTGGTGGAAATAGTACATGTAAAGTATCATTACTTTATATTGGAAATACTTCATGCCAAAATATAGAAGCTATAATTGATGTATCAGAAATAAGTGAGAATTATACTACTATTAGTGATAAATATGATGGTACTTTAGAGTATAATAATACTGTTTATTTTAGTTTTGAATTTGATATTTCATCATCTTGTAAAAAAGGATGGTATAATGTTCCACTTAAGATTAATTATATTAAGGATGGAAAATACCTTCAGGAGGAATTCAATCTCATATTAACAATAAATGGAAGACCTGATATAAATGTAATTACAAATTCAAATAGCATTACAAGAGGTTATGTAAATAATATAAAGTTTACAATATTTAATAAAGGTGATGGACTAGCAAGAAATATTGTAGTAAGAATACAAACTCAAGATGTTTATTTAACTATCATTAATAGAAATGAATATGATAAAGATTTCTTAGAACCAAAGGAAAACTGGACTGTTTCTTTTGATATTTTTGCTCAATTAAATGTAAGAGATGGATCTGGAGTTACACTAAATATTGCATATGAGGATCAAAGAAATAATCAATATACAATGACACTTTCTTTTGGTTTTAAAGTTGAAGATATTGATAGACCAAGAATGGAATTAAATGTAAGTGAATTAAAAATTCATCCAGGGATGATAAATAATATTACATTAAGTATAAGTAACATAGGTAATGATGCCTACAACTTAACAATTAAAATAAATCCAGCTACAAATCAACTCACTTTAATGGGCAATAATTCTTTCTTTATTTCTAAGCTATTAAGAGATGAAAAAATAATAATTCCTTTATCATTATATTTAGAACTTAAAACCTATGGAAGTTTACCTTTACATGTTGATATGAGCTATTATGATGAAAGAAATTCACAATATCAAGATTCTTTGAATATAGGATTAATGAGCGAAGAAGAACCAAGACCAATAATTAAAGTCAGTACAGAAAGTAATGAGTTAACTCCTAACTCTGTTAATAAAATTGTTATTATTTTAACAAATATAGGAGAAAAAGAAGCAAAACATATTAGTACAAATTTAGCATCACAATCTCCTCAAATAGCCATAATTGTAGGAGATGGATGGGATTATAAAGAAGAATTAAAACCAAATGAATCTTGGAAAATTGAAAAGAATGTTTTTATTCAACCAAATGTCTATGGCGCAATACCTCTATATTTAAATATAAATTTTGAAGATGATTTAAATAATAAATATTCATATACTACAACAATAGGATTTGAATTAAAAGGGACATCATCAATATCAATATCTAATGTGATATATATTCTATCTCCTGTATTTCCAGGAGATAAAGTAGTTAAGGCATCATGTGTAATAGTAAATAATGGAAATTATACAGCACAAGATATTAGTATAACCCTTGGAAGTATAGAAAATATAATTAAGCCATCATATATTGGTTCAGATCGTATAAAAATACCATTTTTACCTGTAGGTGGAAGCATTAATGTTTATTTCTTAATAGATATAGATGAAAATGCTAAGCCAGGATATTATGAAATACCTATAACTATAACCACAAGAAATGAAAACTATTCAACAACATTACCTTTATCCATATCTGAAAAAGCTGAGCTTTCTATAGAAAAAATATACTTTGATAGAGAAGTCTTTCCTGGCACTAGAAATGCAAAATTAATAATAGAAATTAATAATTTAGGTAATGTAACTGCGAAAAATGTTAGAATTTCAGTAATTTCACCATATATATCAGGATCTACATCATCATTACTTGGAGATATTCCAAGTGGAAGTAAGAAAGTTGTAATGATGGAAGTTGATATAGATAATAAAGCAAGTCCAGGAGAACAAAAATTAGATATTGAAATTACTTGGACTCAGGATGAGAGAATGCTTTCAAAAACTATTATATCATCAATTAATATAAGTGAAAAATCTATTAGTGAAATTATACTACCAATAACTATAGCAATTATAATTTTGATTATAGTGACAATAATATTTAGAAAAAAGATAATTTCAATATTAAAATCTTAATTTCCATTCTTTTTCATTATTTTTTGATATTTTTTCAAGTATTATTTTTCTTTCTATACTTGCAACTAATTTTCTTGTCCATATTACAGCATCTGGATTTACGCTTATACTATCAATTCCCATTCTTACAAGAAATTCTGTAAGCTCAGGATATACACTTGGTCCTTGACCACATATACTTACAGTTGCTCCATTTTCATGAGCTACTTTTATTAAATGTGAAATTGCTCTTAAAACAGCAGGATCTCTTTCATCAAAATAACGAGGATCTTGAGATGGAAGTACAGGAGAATCTCTATCTACTCCTAATATTAATTGAGTTAAATCATTACTTCCTATACTAAATCCATCACAAAGCTTTGAAAATTCATCTGCCATAAATATTATTGATGGGATTTCTGCCATTAGCCATACTTTAAAATCTCTATTTCTTTCCAATCCTTCACTTTTCATTATGTTAAGACATTTTTCAACTTCCCATGTTGTTCTTACAAAAGGAAGCATTACATGAACATTTTTTAATCCAAGAGTATCTCTAACATATTTTATTGCTTGGCATTCAAGTCTAAATGCAGGTTCATAAATTGATGATATGTATCTACTTACTCCTCTCCATCCAATCATTGGATTATTTTCTTCAGGCTCATATTTTTCTCCACCTTTTAATTGTCTATACTCATTTGTCTTAAAATCACTAAATCTTACTATGATAGGTCTTGGGAATATGGCTCTAGCAACTTGTGCTATTCCTTCAGCAAGCTTTTCTACAAATTTTCTTTCTTCTTTTCTTTCTATTAAATATAAAGGATGTTCTCCTATTATATCAGCAATTATAAATTCAATTCGCATTAATCCAATTCCATCAAATGGCAAATCCTTATATTTCTCTATCACTGATGGTTCTCCTAAATTCATATATATTTTCGTGGCTGTTACTGGATAAAGATCAGATATAGGCAATGATATAGCCATAGGTGCAAGCTTCTTTTCTTCTTTAGGCATTACTTCGCCTTCATAAACAACTCCATGAGTGGCATCTACAGTTATAATTTGACCTGTTTTAATTACAGAAGTAGCATTATTTGTTCCTACAATACATGGTATTCCAAGTTCTCTACTTACAATAGCAGCATGACAAGTTATTCCTCCACTATCAGTTATTATTGCTTTTGCTTTTCTTATAGCAGGTCCCCAATCTGGAGAAGTCATATGAGTTACTAAAATTTCACCAGCTTGAAATTCTCCTATATCATTTACATCAATTATAACTCTTGCTCTTCCTGATGCTATTCCTGGAGAAGCAGGTAATCCCTTTAGAATTGGTTTAGCAGTTATTATTGATTCTTCTTCTAATTTACCTTTTTGAGACCATACAGTTTCAGGTCTAGCTTGTAGTATATAGAGCTTATTTTCATCAGAATCTAAAGCCCACTCTATATCCATGGGCACTCCATAGTGTTTTTCTATTTCTAATCCATATCTTGCAAGTATTATTACTTGGTCTTTTGTTAAACAAGGTCTATCTTTCATATCTTCAGGAACTGGTACTTCTTTTATTCCACCTTCTTGAGATCTAATACCCATTCTAGATTTTTGAGAGATGATTTCTCTTACTATTGTTAGGTTCTTCTTATCTACTACAAATTGATCTGGTCTAACTCTTCCTTGTACCATTATCTCTCCAATACCAAAGGTCCCTTCTATTACTATAATATCTCTATTTCCAGTTACAGGATCTAATGTAAACATTACACCTGATGCCTTACTATTTATCATTTTTTGAACTCCAACACTTAAATAGACCTTTCTATCATCAAATCCCTTAGCTTTTCTATAGGCAATAGCTCTTGGAGTATATAGTGAAGAAAAGCATTTTTTAACATATTTTAATAATTCTTCTTCACCTTCTACAAATAAATATGTATCTTGCTGACCTGCAAAACTTGCAGTTGGAAGATCCTCAGCTGTTGCACTACTTCTTACTGCAACTACTGGATTTACTCTTCCTACTTTTTTACCTAATTCTCTATATGCTTCTAAAATTTCAGTTTTAACTTCCTCAGGAATTTCACCACTCTCTATTATTTCTCTTATTTTTTTAGAAGCACTTTCTAATGCATTACTATCTAGTACATCTAGATCAGATAGTATACTGAAAATTTTTTCAGCTAAATTATTTCTTTCTATATGTAATTTATAAGCTTCAGCAGTTATAGCAAAACCTGGAGGTACAGGTATTCCAATAGAAATTAATTCTCCTAAATTTGCATTTTTACCTCCAACAATTCCAACATCTTTTTTTCTTAATTTTTCAAATGGAATAACATACTTGGAAAGACTCATCATTTTTCACCATTGGCTATATTAAAAATATTTTTATTAAATAATTTTTGGTAAATTTATAATTATAAATAATTATAAAAGTAATAAAACAAAAAATAATAATAGTTATACAGGCATATTAGCATGTCTTTTTGGTGGTCTTGGTTGAATTTCTCTTTTTGTACTCATAGCATCTAATGCCTTGACTAACATTGGTCTTGTTTCCTTTGGTAATATCACTTGATCTACATATCCAAGATTTGCTGCAACATATGGATTTGCAAATTTACTTCTATATTCTGCTACTAATCTATCTGTAATTTCCTTTACTTCTTCAGGAGTCTTTGCTTTCATTAATTCACTTTTATGAATTATTTCAATAGCTCCTTCAGGTCCCATAACTGCAATTTCTGCAGTTGGCCATGCAAATACAAAATCAGCACCAAGATGTTTACTACACATAGCAATATATCCTCCACCATATGCTTTTCTTAGTATTACTGTTAATTTTGGAACAGTAGCTTCTGAATATGCAAATATTACCTTTGCACCATGTCTTATTACTCCTCCATGTTCTTGTTTTGTTCCAGGCAAATAGCCAGGAACATCAACAAATGTAACCAATGGTATATTAAAGGCATCACAAGTTCTTACAAATCTTGCAATTTTATCAGAAGAATCAATATCAAGACAACCAGCATATACCATAGGCTGATTTGCTACAACACCAACAACTCTACCATTAAGTCTTGCAAAACCTATAACTGCATTGGGTGCGAATTGACTTTGTATTTCAAAGAATGTTCCTCTATCAAATACTCTATTTATTACATCACGTACATCATATGGCTTCTTTGGATCTGCTGGTACTATTTCATTTAATTCTTCATCCATTCTATCTGGTGGATCTCCAGTTTCTACAACTGGTGGATCTTCCATATTATTTGATGGTAGATAGCTTAATAATTTCTTAATTAAATTAATACATTCTTCATCATTATCTACTGCAAAATGTGCTACACCACTTAATTTTGCATGAGCATCAGCTCCTCCAAGTGTTTCAAAAGTTACATCTTCTCCAATAGCTGCTTTAACAACTTTTGGACCTGTTATGAACATGTAACTTGTCTTTCTTACCATTATTATAAAGTCTGCAAGAGCTGGTGAATATACTGCTCCTCCAGCACATGGTCCCATAATTGCAATTATTTGTGGTATTACTCCAGAGGCCATAACATTTCTATAGAATATTTCACCATAACCTGATAATGAGGCTATACCTTCTTGAATTCTTGCTCCTCCTGAGTCATTAAGACCAATAATTGGTACTCCTGCTTTAAGTGCCATATCTTGAATTTTTGTTATCTTCTTAGCATGCATTTCACCTAAAGATCCACCTATGAATGTAAAGTCTTGAGCATAAACAAAGACTTTCCTTCCATTTATTGTTCCATATCCTGTTACAACAGCATCTCCAAATACTCTTCTTTTTTCCATTCCAAAATCATAACATCTATGAACTACAAATGAATCTATTTCTACAAAACTTCCAGGATCTAGCAATAGCTCAATTCTTTCACGTGCTGTAAGTTTTCCAGCTTTATGTTGTTTTTCTATTGCTTCTTGTCCACCACCAAGTTTTGCCTTTGCTCTATTTTCTTCTAATTCTTTAAATTTTTCAATTAATGACATTTTTCTCACCCTATTCTATAACAATTAGAGGATCACCAACATTTACAAATTTTCCTGGCTGAACTTTAATTTCTTTTATTTTTCCACCTTTATTTGCTTTTATTGGATTTTCCATTTTCATAGTTTCTAATGTTAATACTACATCTCCTTCTTTTACTACATCACCAACTTTTACCTTTATTGACATAACTGTACCTGGCATAGCTGCTTTTATAACTCCACCAACTTCTGTTGTAGAGCCAGGAATTCCTGATACTCCTGTTGGTGTGCTTACTGGAGTTGCTGTAGTTGTTGATTGAACTGTTGTAATAGGTGAAAGCATATCAATTATATTTATATCAAATTGTTCATCATTTACTTTAATATTATATATTCCATATGCTTTTTCTTCAATACTAACTTCATATTTTGTATCTCCTAATGCTAATTGAAACTTATTTACTCTAGTAATATTTTATCACCTTGCATTTCCAATTCTTCCTGATAAAACCCATGGATTAATTGATGAGGAAGTTGATGGCTTACTTTGAATATATGAAGCTATAGCAGCAGCAATTGCAACAGTTTTCTTATCTAGAGAAGCTCCTTTTGCTTCTATTGGTTTTGCTTCTACTGGCTTTTGAGGTTGTAATCTAGCAAGAATATTTTCTCTGCTTTTTCTCCAAGCTTCATCTTTTTCATATTGTATCTTTACTTTTTCTAATATGTTTCTTTCTTGTATGAATTCAGTATGAATTCTTCCTCTTATGAATTCCTCATCTTCCATTACTACTTTATGGAATGGTATAATTGTCTTTATTCCTTCAATTATGAATTCATCTAATGCACGACGCATTCTTGCAATACATTCATTTCTATCCCTTCCCCATGCTAATAACTTAACTATTAATGAATCATAAAATGGTGGTATAGTATAACCTGCATAAACACCACTATCAACTCTAATACCAGGTCCTCCAGGCTCAATATAATTTGTTATTAGTCCAACAGATGGTAAGAAATTATTTAAAGGATCTTCAGCATTTATTCTACACTCCATGGCATGTCCTCTTATTTCAATTTCCTCTTGCTTATATGATAATGGCTCACCTGATGCGATTTTCAATTGTTCCTTCACAATATCTATACCAGTTACAAGCTCAGTAACTGGATGTTCTACTTGTAATCTGCTATTCACTTCTAAGAAGTAAAATGCCTTATCTTTTTCTGAATATAGAAACTCAACAGTTCCTGCATTTTCATAACCTGCAACTTTAGCTACTTTTACTGCAGTCTCTCCCATTCTCCTTCTTAAATCAGGATCTTCATACATTACTGGAGATGGAGCTTCTTCAATAAGCTTTTGATGTCTTCTTTGAATTGAACATTCTCTTTCTCCTAAGTATATTACATTTCCTTTCTTATCTGCAAGTATTTGAATTTCTATATGTCTTGGTCTTTCAATGTATTTCTCTATATAAACTTCTGCTCTTGAGAATGCTGAGGCTGCTAATCGTTGTGCTTTTGAAATAGCTTCAATAAGTTCTTCTTTATTTCTACATACTTGCATTCCAATACCTCCACCTCCACCTGCAGGCTTTACCATTACTGGAAATCCTATTTCATCAACTAGTTGCATAGCATCTTTTTCATCTTGAACTGGATCTAATCCTCCAGGAACAATTGGAATTCCTGCTTTCTTCATTGTTCTTCTTGCTCCAAGTTTATCTCCAAGAAGTTCTTGAGCTTTTGATTTTGGACCTATGAATTCAATTCCTTCTTCTTCACACATTCTTACAAATTTTGCATTTTGAGCAAGGAATCCATATCCGGGATGTATTCCTTCAGCACCAGATTTTTTTGCCACCTCAATTATCTTTTCCATTTTTAAATAGCTTTGTGGTGCAGGACCTGGACCTATATTGTATGCCTCATCTGCATAATATACATATTTTGCATTAACATCTGCATCAGAATATACTGCTACTGTTTTAATTCCAAGTTCCTTACATGCTCTTATAACTCTGAGGGCAATTTCCCCTCTATTAGCAATTAATACTTTTTTTAGCAAGTTTTAAACCCCCAAACGTTGAAAAACTAAGCTAGATATTTAAACTTTTATATTACTTAAAGATAGAAAGCAATATATAGAAGTACTTTCTTCTCTTTTTCAAGAGATTACTTGGAGGTTTTTATTATGGCTCAAGGAATACCTGTTTTAGTATTAAAAGAAGGAACAACAAGAACAACTGGTAGAGAAGCTCAAAGGGCTAATATAATGGCAGCTATAACATTAGCTGAAACTATTAAATCATCCTTAGGTCCAAGAGGAATGGATAAAATGCTAGTTAGTAGCTTTGGTGATGTAACAATAACCAATGATGGTGCAACTATTGTAAAGGAAATGGATGTACAACATCCTGCAGCTAAAATGATGGTAGAAGTTGCTAAAGCTCAAGATTCTGAAGTTGGTGATGGTACTACTACTGCTATCATTCTTGCAGGAGCTCTTTTAAAGAAAGCTGATGAGCTCTTAGAACAAGAAATACATCCAACAATTATTGTTGAAGGTTATAAAAAAGCAATGGAAAAAGCACTTTCAATTATTGATGAAATTGCAATAAAAATA
>Ga0272449_1000433_pt1 | contig 50107 bp, 53 predicted proteins | sample YNPCB0241_FD_198679 | JGI IMG/M metagenome (GOLD analysis project Ga0272449, IMG submission 198679) | Hot spring sediment microbial communities from Yellowstone National Park, WY, United States - YNP-CB-024-1 | ecosystem: Environmental > Aquatic > Thermal springs > Hot (42-90C) > Sediment...
GGTTCTACCCGAAGTCGCCGGGAGCCTTAGGGCAGGCGCCGAGGGTAGGGCCCGTGACTGGGGCGAAGTCGTAACAAGGTAGCTGTACCGGAAGGTGCGGCTGGATCACCTCCTTTCTAAGGAGCATAGGGCCTCTGCTTTCCCCTTTTCGGATCCTTGGGGGCGCCTTCGGGCGCCCTTTTTTGTTGCTGAGGAGCGGGGCCTTGCGCAGGAAGCGGCAGATGCGGACAGCCAGGAAGCGGGTGGTTTCCGCTGGGGGGGTGGTCCTCCGGGGGGATCCTCCCGAGGTCCTGGTGGTGTCCCTAAAAGGAGGAAAGGTGGTCACCTTGCCCAAGGGCCAGGTGGAGCCGGGGGAACGCTACCCGGAGACCGCGGTGCGGGAGGTACGGGAGGAAACCAGGGTGGAGGCGGCGGTGCTCTCCCCCCTGGGAAAGGTGCGTTACTACTTCACGGTGAAGGATGGGGACGTCCCGGTAACGGTGAGCAAGGAAGTGCACTACTTCCTCATGGCCTACCGGGGTGGGGAGCCTCGGCCCCAGCTTTCCGAGGTGGAGGCTGCCTACTTCTTGCCGGTGGCCGAGGCCTTGAACCGGCTTTCCTACCCCAACGAGCGGGAGATGCTGCGCAAGGCCCTGTTGCGCTACCCTAGGGGCTAGGCCGGCTTGGCGCTGGGGTCCAGGAGGGCGAGGGCGGCCTCCTCGGGGGAGAGCTCGCCTTGGGCCACGCGCCGGACCAGTTCCCCGGCGCTTTGCGTGCGGCGCCGGCCCCATTCTTGGAGGACGCTTTCCACCTCAAACCGGGCCCGCTCCAGGCGGTGGCCTTCCAGGAGGCCATGCTCCAGGAGGTGGCGGTGGTGGGCCTCGAGGCCCTCAAAGAGCTCCTCCACCCCCTCCCCCGTGGCCGCCACCGTGGGGTAGATGGGGGGGCGCCAGCCCCCGGGCCTTGGGGGCGAGAGTTCCAGGGCGCTTTTGAGCTCCTGGATGAGCCGCTCCCCGCCCGGAAGGTCAAACTTGTTCACGGCAAAGAGGTCGGCGATCTCCATGACCCCCGCCTTGAAGGCCTGTACCGCATCCCCCGCCGCTGGGGTGAGGACGAGGAGGGTGGTGTCCGCCACCCGGGCGATGTCCACCTCGCTCTGGCCCACCCCCACGGTTTCCACGAAGATGCGGTCAAAACCGAAGGCCTCCAGGAGGGCCAAGGCGGCCACCGTGGCCCCGGCGAGCCCTCCTAGGGCGCCCCGGGAGGCCAGGGAGCGGATGTAGACCCCAGGGTCTTGGTGGTGGCGCATCATGCGGATCCGGTCCCCCAGGATGGCCCCGCCGGTAAAAGGGCTGCTGGGGTCTACGGCCAGCACCCCCACCTTCTCGCCCCGCTTGCGGGCCTCGAGGATGAGGCGGTCGGTGAGGGTGCTCTTCCCTGCCCCCGGGCTTCCCGTGATGCCCACCACCTTGGCCCTCCCTTGGCCCCGCACCCGTTTGAGGAGGGCCTGGCCCAGGGGGTGTCCCGCCTCCACCAGGGTGAGGGCCCGGGCCAAAGCCCGCACGTCTCCCGCGCGAAAGCGGCCTTCCAGATCCTCCAGGTGGGCTTCGTGCGCCATGGCGCTATTCTACGCTTTTTTGCAGGGACGCATCATTCCGCCAGGGCCACGCAGGCCACCTCCACCCGTACCCCCCGGGGCAGGGCTTTGACCGCCACCGTGGCCCGGGCGGGGTAGGGAGGGGCGAAGTAGCGGGCGTAGACCTCGTTGAAGCCGGGAAAGTCCTCCATATCGGCCAAGAAACAGGTGGTTTGGACCACCCGGTCAAGCCCCGAGCCCGCCGCCTCGAGGATGGCCTTGAGGTTTTCCATCACCCGCTCGGTCTGCGCGCGGATGTCCCCTTCCACCAGGGTGCCCTCGGGGGTGAGGGGGATCTGGCCGGAAACGAAGACGAAGCCCAAAGCCCGCACCGCCTGGCTGTAGGGACCGATGGCCTGAGGGGCTCTGTCGGTCTGGATGGCCTTCATGCCCCTATCCTACGGCGAAGCGGTAGAGCTTGCCCGAGAGGCTTGCCACCAGGACCTCTCCCGGCAAGGGGAGGGGAGGCACCTGCACCGCACCAAGCCCCGTGGCCTCAAAGACCACCTGGCCCCGCCGGTCCACCGCCAGGAAGCGGTCCTCCTCCGTGGCCACGAAGACGTGCCCCGAGGCGTAGGAAAGCCCCGCCGTCACCTTGCCCACCTCGAGGCTCCACACCTCCTCCCCCGTGGCGGCGTCCAAGGCCCGGAGGACCCCATCCCAGGCGGCCACGTAAACCCGCTCCCCATCCAGGGCGAGGCCTCCCCAGATCTCGCCTTCCACCGCCGCGTTCCAGAGGGTTTCCCGGCTCAGGGGGTCAAAGGCGTACACCTCCCCTTCCCAGGTGGGGATGAAAAGGAGGCCCCGCCCCGCCGCCACCGGAGCGTGGATGGGGCCCGTGCGCACCTTGTAGCGGAGGGCGCCCGTTTCCGGGTCTAGGGCGTAAAGCCACCCGTCCTCCGAGCCCACGAAGAGAAGCCCCCGGTAGAAGGTGGGGCTTGCGGAAAGGTGCCCCCCGGCCCGGAAGCGGAAAAGGGGGGCGTCCTTGTGGAAGGCGTACAGGGTGCCGTCGCGGCTCGCCACATAGACCCGCTCGCCCAAGGCCAAAGGGGCGGCGGTCACCTCCGCCCCCGTTTCCATGAACCACTCCAGGTGGCGGCCGCGGAAGCGCCGCACCTTCCCGTCCCAGCTGCCCACATAGACCCCGCCCCGCACCACCGGGGGGGCGGTGACCTCCTCGGGGAGGGCTTCCCGGCGCACCTCTCCCGTGAGGAGGTCCACCTCCACCAGGCCCCGCCCTACCCCCAGGTAAACCCTGCCCCCGGCATGGACCATCTCCCCGGGCCAGGCGGCCTCCCCCCCTAGGTCCAGCTTCCCCTTGAGGGCCAGCCGCCGGGGGTCGGGGGCCAAGGGGTAGTGGCCGGAGCGGCTGGCGCCCGCCCGGGGAGTGGCTAGGCGCAAGGCCTGGAACTCCCTCAGGGCGCTGTGGAAGAGGTCGGGGTGGGCGGGGCGCTCCTCGGGGTGTTTGGCCAAAAGGCCCAGGACCGCCTGTCCCACCCCTTTGGGGATGGCGGGGTTAAGGGCCTCCGGGGGCTTGGGCTCCTCGTACACGTGCTGGTAGAGCACCGCCTGGTCGTTCTCCCCCTCAAAGGGGGGGCGGCCCGTGAGGGTGCGGTAGAGGACGGCCCCTAGGCTGTAGAGGTCGGCCTTGGGGGTGAGGGGGAGGCCTTTGGCCTGTTCCGGGGCCATGTAGGTGGGGGTGCCCAGGGTATAGCCCGTGCGGGTCAGATGGCGGCTTTCCTGGAGGAGGTAGGCGAGGCCGAAGTCCATCACCTTGGGGTAGCCCTCCTTGGTGAGGAGGATGTTTTTGGGGGTGAGGTCCCGGTGGAGGATGCCCTGGGCGTGGAGGTGGGCCAGGGCCTCCATGACCTGGGCGGCCGCCAGGAGGATGCGATCCCCTTCCGGCCCCTCCTCAAAGGGGCCCAGCCGGTCAAAGGTGCCCCCTTCCACCAGCTCCATGACGAAGTAGGGCCGCCCCTCCTCCTCCCCCAGGTCCAACACTTGGACGATGCCGGGGTGGAAGAGGCGGGAAAGGGCCCGTACCTCCAGGAGAAACCGCTCCCGCTCGGGAGGCAAGGCGCGGGGGTGGAGGAGCTTGACCGCCACCCGGCGCCCCAAGCGCTCGTCCAGGGCTTGCCAAACCTCGGCCATACCCCCGGAACCCAGGGGGGCCTCGAGGCGGTACCGCCCGGCCAGGAGCATCCGGGTCATTTTAGGAGGTTTCTTCCTCGGGTTCCAGGCGTTTCAGGAGTTCGGCCAGCTCCTCCTTCCCTTGCTCCAGTTCCTGGACGATTTTGGCGATGGCCAGGCGCACCACCTCCGACTTGGAAACCAGGCGCTCGGGGCTGGAGAGGGCGTAGGCCGCCCGGGTCAAGAGGGCGTCCTGTTCCTCGGAGATGACCACCTGTAGCCGCTTCTTCTCCTTCTTGGGCATACCGCTCCTTGGCGGGTAGTGTAGCAAAAACCGCATCGCCTTGACAATGCACATGCCCCTGTATATCCTCATCTTGAGTAAGGTGAGTATGATGCTCACGGACACGGGGAGGCGGATTCTGCGGATTGAAGGGGGATCTCCCCTGTCCGGGGAGCTTCGGGTCTACCCGGCTAAAAACGCCGCCTTGCCCATTCTGGCGGCAAGCCTCCTCACCCCGGAACCCATCACCCTGGTGGAGGTGCCCAGGCTTCGGGACGTGGAGGTGATGCTGGAGCTTCTCGCCCACCTGGGGACCCATTACCAGTGGGAAGGGCGTACCCTGCACCTCCACACCCCCGAGATCCGCAACACCCACGCCCCTTACGAGCTGGTGGGGCAGATGCGGGCGAGCTTCATCGTCTGGGGTGCCCTCTTGGCCCGGGTAGGGGAGGGCAGGATCTCCCTGCCCGGGGGGTGCGCTTTCGGCGCCCGCCCCGTGGACCAGCACGTGAAGGCCCTCCGGGCCTTGGGGGCCGAGGTGGTGGAGGAGGAAGGGACCTTCTACGCCCGGCGCCTGCGCCCCCTTTCGGGGCGGGTGGTCTTTGACCTGCCCACGGTGGGGGGAACGGAGCAGGCCATGCTGGCCGTGGCCTTGGGGGGCGAGGCCACCTTGGTCCAGGCGGCCATGGAACCGGAGGTGGAGGACCTCGGCCGCTTCCTCTCCATGCTGGGGGTGGAGGTTCGGGGCCTGGGGAGCGCCATTGTGCATGTGAAAGGGGCAAGCCGCCTAAGGGGGGGGCGCTACCGCATCATCCCGGACCGCATAGAGGCGGGCACTTACCTCCTGGCGGCGGCGGCCACCCGGGGGTCCATTACCCTGCGGGAGGTGCGGCCCGACCACCTGGACGCCCTTTTGGACAAGCTCCACCAGGCGGGGCACCGCCTGGTGGTGGGGCCCGACTGGATCCGTTTCGCGGCCACCCCCGAGCCCGCGCCTTTTTCCGTGGAGGCCCGGGAGTACCCCGGTTTCCCCACGGACCTGCAGCCCATTGTGACCGCCTACCTGGCCACGGTGCCCGGGCAAAGCGCCGTGAGCGACCGGGTTTATCCCGACCGCTTCACCCACGTGGGGGAGCTGGCCCGCATGGGGGCGGAGCTCTACCTCCGGGACCGGACGCTTTTGGTCCACGGCCGGCGCCTCCACGGGGCCCAGGTGAAGGCCCTGGACATCCGCGCTGGCGGGGCCTTGGTGGTGGCGGCCTTGAGCGCGGAAGGGACCACGGAGATTGAGGGGGTCTACTTCCTGGAGCGGGGGTACGAGCACCTGGAGGAGCGCCTCAAGGCCCTGGGAGCCCGGGTGAGCACGGCGGAGATGGTCTTGGCCCAGGCGGCAGACTAGCCCCAAAGCCTTAAGGCTTCGGGGAACCGGAAGAAAAGCCGGTTCCTTTCCAGCTCGGGACTGTAGGCGGTTTCCACGTAGCCCGCCAGGCGGAGGGCCTCCAGCACCTCCCGGGCCACTGCCCGGTCCCCTTCCAGCTGGGCGGTGAGGAAGGCGAGGGCTTCTTCCTCCTCGTCCCCTTCGCCCACGAACTCCCGGTACTCCTGGTCCAAAGCCCGCATCAGGGCCTGGAGGTCTAAGGGTTTTTCCGTGAAGAACCAGCGGCTTTTGGCCCCGGGGAGGAAGTGGGCGTAGCCCTGGGCCTCGAGGGCCTGGGCCAGGCGCACCGCCTCGGCGTGGGGGTAGCCCCGCTGGACCAAGAGGGTCACCAGGGCGTCCCGCTCCCCGGAAAGCCCCTTGGGGTAGTCTTGACGAAGCCTTTGAACGAGTTCCCCGAGCTCCATGCTACCACCTCCGGTTTACTTATAATAAATGTTGCGCGAGGTATTATCAAGAGGGGGTTTTGCGGTATACTGAAAGCGGTATGGACCTGGACCTTCTCGCCAAACGCCTAGAGAGCCTCCGGGGGTATCTTTGACATCCCCGGAAAGGAAGCCCGGCTCAAAGAGCTAAACCAGCGCCTCGAGGACCCCACCCTCTGGCAGAACCCGGAGGAGGCCCGCCGGATAAGCCAGGAAGCAGCCCGCCACCGGCGGGTGGTGGACACCTTCCGCCAGCTGGAAAGCGACCTCCAGGGCCTCCTGGAGCTTTGGGAGGAGCTTCCCGCCGAGGAGCGGGAGGCCCTAAGGCCCGAGCTGGAGGAGGCGGCCGGAAAGCTAGAGGACCTCTACCACGAAACCCTCCTCGCCTTCCCCCACGCCGAGAAGAACGCCATCCTCACTATCCAGCCCGGGGCGGGGGGCACGGAAGCCTGCGACTGGGCGGAGATGCTCCTAAGGATGTACACCCGCTTCGCCGAGCGCCAGGGCTTCCAGGTGGAGGTGGTGGACCTCACCCCGGGGCCGGAGGCGGGGATTGACTACGCCCAGCTCCTCATCAAGGGGGAGAACGCCTACGGCCTCCTTTCCCCCGAGGCGGGGGTCCACCGCCTGGTGCGCCCCTCCCCCTTTGACGCCTCGGGCCGCCGCCACACCTCCTTCGCCGGGGTGGAGGTGATGCCGGAGGTGGACGATACCGTGGAGGTGGTGATCCGCCCCGAGGACCTGCGCATTGACGTGTTCCGCTCCCAAGGCCACGGGGGCCAAGGGGTGAACACCACGGACTCGGCGGTGCGCATCGTTCACCTGCCCACGGGCATCACCGTCACCTGCCAGGCCACCCGGAGCCAGATCAAGAACAAGGAACTGGCCATGAAGGTCCTCCGCTCCCGGCTTTTTGAGCTGGAGTGGAAGAAGAAGCAGGAGGAGCTTCGCAAGCTCAAGGGGGAGGTGCGGCCCATTGAGTGGGGAAGCCAGATCCGTAGCTACGTCCTGGACAAGCAGTACGTGAAGGACCACCGCACCGGCCTCATGCGCTTTGACCCGCAAAACGTCCTGGACGGGGACCTCTTGGACTTTATCTGGGCGGGGCTGGAATGGAAAGCGGGCCGCCGCCAGGCGGCGGAGGAGGTGGAAGCGGACTAGCCCACGGCCCGGCGCAGAAGGGCTTGGACCTGGGCCTCCTCCTCGAGGCCCAGGTCCTTTAGGGCGAAGGCCACCGGCCACATCCTCCCCTGGTCCAACCGAGCCTGGTCGGTGAAACCCAAGGTGGCGTAGCGGGTTTTAAAACGGTGGGCGGGCTGGAAGAAGCAAACCACCTTGCCCTTAAGGGCGTAGGCCGGCATGCCGTACCAAAGCCGCAGGGTGAGGTGGGGGGCCGCTTCCTGGACGAGGGCGTGGAGGCGGAGGGCCAAGGAGCGGTCGGGCTCGGGCCAAAGGGCGATGGCCGCCAGCACCGCCTCTGGGTCTTGGGCGCCGGCCATGTCAGTAAGCGTCCTCCGGGGCCTTGTAGATTTCCCCCGTGAGCCAGTAGATGACCCGCTCCGCCACGTTTTCCAAATGGTCCCCAAGCCGCTCATAGCTGCGGGCCACCCGCATGAGGGTGAGGGCCTTGGTGATGGTCCTGGGGTCTTCCATCATGTAGGTGATGAGCTCCCGGGTTACCTCCTCGTAAAGCCCGTCCACCTGGTCGTCCAGTTCCAGGACCTTGCGGGCCAAGGCGGTGTCCCGCTCGGCCACGCTTTGGCCCAAGGTGTCCATCATCTCCAAAAGGCGCCTGCCCATCTCCGGCAGGGTCACGTAGCGCTTCAAGGGAGGTTCTTTGCTCAGGAGAAGGGCGTCTTCCGCCACGTGCATGGCGTAGTCCCCCGCCCTCTCCAGGTCGGTGAGCGCCTTGATGATGGTGAAGATGAGCCTGAGGTCCGTGGCCACGGGCTGGTGGCGGGCGATGACGGCGATGGCCTGGTTCTCAATCTTGAGCTCTAAAGCGTCCACCTCCTTGTCCTTGGCGATAACCGCTTGGGCCCGGGCGGCGTCCTGCTGGACGAGGGCCTCGGTGGCCTCCTGGGTCATCTCCCGCACCAGGGAAAGCATCCTTAGGGTTTCCTCCAGAAGCTGGTTGAGCGCTCGGTCTAGGGCTTCCCGCATGGGTTCCTCCTCGCCTCAGTCTAGGGGAAGGCGGACGCCGAAAACGTTCTCTTCCCCCTCCCGTCCAGCATAGGCCTCTCCTCCCAGGCTCCGGGCCAGGCGGCGCACCAGGTATAGGCCAAGCCCCTGCCCCAGGCCCCCCTGGAACCCCCGGCGCCCCGGGAGGAAGAGGGTCTCGTAGTCGGGGAGGGGGGGGCCGGCATCCCGCACCTCCAGGTGGAGGTGGTCTTCCCCTAGGCGGGAACGGAGGCGGATGGGGTCTTGGCCGTATTTGAGGGCGTTGTCCAGGAGGTTTAGGAGGATCTGGAAGAGGGCGTCGGGGTCGGTGCGGGCGGTGTGGGGGAGGTGGACCTCCACCCGTCTTCCCCGGAGCCGCTCGTGCAGCAGCCTTTCCAGACGGGGCCAAAGCTCCTCCAGGGGGAAGGTGCGCCTGGGCCCGGGTTGGGTGAAGGAGAGGCTTTGGGCCAGGCGGGCGAGGCGGGCCACCTCCCCCTTAAGGAGGTCCAGGACCTCCTTCTCCTGCTTGGTTCTGGGCGTGAGGGCCTCCAGGAGGGGGCCCATCCCCGCCAGGGGGGTCCTGAGCTCGTGGGCCAGGGTGAGGGTGGCCTCCTCGAGGGCCTCTAGCCGCCCCTTTAGCTCCGTTTCGTCTAGGAGGTAGAGCCTTCCCGGAAGGGCCTTGACCCAAAGGAGGCGGCCCCGCACCTCCAGGCGCCTTTCCCCCCCGTGGAGGGCCAAGGCCTCCAGGCGGTGGTCCCGTAGGGTGAGGAGGAGGGGGCGGCCCACCACCTTTTCCCGGCGCACCTGCAAAAGCTCCTCCGCCTTGGGGTTGAGGTAGACCACCTGCCTTTCCCGGTGCAGGACAAGCCCCTCCAAGGCCTCCTCCCAAGCGGCCTCTAGCTCCTTCACCCCACCTCCTTGAAGCGGTACCCAAGCCCCCGTACCGTTTCCAAAAAGCGGGGGGTTTTGGGGTCTTCGCCCAGCTTTTCCCGTAGCTGCAGGATGTGCTGGTCCACGGTTCTAGGCGTTCCCCAGTACTCGGGTCCCCACACGGCTTCTAAAAGTTCCTCCCGGGTGTAGACCCGGCCCGGATGCTGGGCCAAGAAGGCCAAAAGGGCGAACTCCCGCCGGGTGAGGGGGAGGGGCTTGCCCTCGAGGCTCGCCTCCATCCTTTCCAGGTCCAGGAGGAGGGGCCCGCGGCGGAGGACCTTGCGCTTGCCGGCGCGGCGCAGGAGGGCCTCGAGGCGGGCCAAAAGTTCTTCCGTGGCGAAGGGCTTCACCAGGTAATCGTCCGCCCCCTGGCTCAGGCCCTCCACCCGGTCCCGCACCTCCGAGCGGGCGGTGAGGAGGAGGACGGGAAGCTCGGCGAAGGCGCCTTGGCGCATCCTTTCCAGGAGCTTTATTCCCGGCTCGTCCGGGAGCATCCAGTCCAGGATCACGGCCTCCGCTTCCTTGAGGAGGGGCCAGGCTTCCCGGGCGTTTTCCGCCTCCAGCACCCGGTGCCCGGCCCGCTCCAGGGCGAGGCGGACCCCAAGCCGCACCGCCCGCTCGTCCTCCACCAGGAGCACCGTGGCCACGCCTTCAGTCTAGCCCGGGCCGTGTCAGGGCACGGTCAAGCCCTTTGCTTGACAGGTTTCCCTGGGCCGTGCTACCCTTCAAAAGGCTGAGGGCGGCTAGCTCAGCGGAAGAGCGCTCGCCTCACACGCGAGAGGTCGTAGGTTCAAGTCCTACGCCGCCCACCAAACCACCCTCCCCACCCCCTGGGTGGGGAGGCGGTTTTTTCCCCTGGACCCAGAGGGGGGGCAGGGTATACCCTAGGGAACATGTACGGGGGGAAGATCCTCTACGAAGGGCTTACCTTTGACGACGTCCTCCTCTTGCCGGATTACTCCGAGGTCCTGCCCAAGGAGGTTTCCGTCAAGACCCGGCTCACCAAAAGGCTCACCCTGAACATCCCCATCCTCTCCGCCGCCATGGACACGGTGACGGAGGCGGAGATGGCCATCGCCATGGCCCGGGAGGGGGGACTTGGGGTCATCCATAAGAACCTTTCCATAGAGGTCCAGGCGGCCATGGTGCGCAAGGTGAAGCGCTCCGAGGCGGGCATGATCCAAGACCCCGTGACCCTGCCCCCCACCGCCACCCTCGAGGACGCTGAACGCCTCATGCGGGAGTACCGCATCGGGGGGCTTCCCGTGGTGGACCTTTACGGGAAGCTCTTGGGCCTGGTGACCAACCGCGACCTCCGCTTTGAGCGGGACCTCAAGCGCCCCGTCACCGAGGTCATGACCCCCTTGGAGCGCCTCATCACCGCTCCCCCCGGCACCACCTTGGAGGAGGCGGAGGAGATCTTGCGCAAGCACAAGGTGGAGAAGCTTCCCCTGGTGGACGAGTCGGGAAGGCTCAGGGGGCTTCTCACCCTCAAGGATATCGTCAAGCGCAAGCAGTACCCCAACGCCGCCAAGGACGCCCTGGGCCGGCTTCTGGTGGGGGCGGCGGTGGGGGCGAGCAAGGACCTGCCCGAAAGGGCCCAGGCCCTGGTGGAGGCGGGGGTGGACGTCTTGGTCCTGGACTCGGCCCACGGGCACTCCAAGGGGATTCTGGAAGCCCTTGTTTATCTGAAAGAGACCTTCGGGGACAAGGTGGAGGTGGTCGCCGGGAACGTGGCCACGCGGGAGGGGGCCCGGGCCTTGGCCGAGCGGGGGGCGGATGCGGTGAAGGTGGGCATCGGCCCCGGTTCCATCTGCACCACCCGGGTGGTGACGGGGGTGGGGGTGCCCCAGATCTCCGCCATCCTCGAGGCGGTGGCCGGGGTGGAGGGCTTGGACGTCCCCGTCATCGCCGATGGCGGCATCAAGTACACCGGGGATGTGGCCAAGGCCATCGCCGCCGGGGCCCACACGGTGATGCTGGGGAGCATGCTGGCGGGCACCGACGAGGCCCCGGGGGAGGAGGTGCTCAAGGACGGCCGGCGCTACAAGCTCTACCGGGGCATGGGCTCCTTGGGGGCCATGCGCCAAGGGTCTGCCGACCGCTACTTCCAAGACCCCGGTAAGGGAGGGGAAACGGAGGCCAAAAAGCTCGTTCCCGAGGGGATTGAGGGCATGGTGCCCTACAAGGGGCCCGTGGCGGACGTGCTTTACCAGATCGTGGGGGGGCTTAGGAGTGCCATGGGCTACGTGGGGGCCCCGGACATAGAAACCTTCCGCAAAAAGGCCCGTTTCGTGCGCATGACCATGGCCGGCCTCATTGAGAGCCACCCCCACGACGTGGTGGTCGTCAAGGAGGCCCCCAACTACTCCCGCTAGTCGCCGAAGAGCTTCTTGAGCGCCTCGGCGCTACCCTTTTTGCGGGCCAGCCGGTAGGTGCCCTCTTTTTCCTCCAAAAGGCCCTTGGCCACGAGGGCCTTTAGGGTGTCCTCCAGTTCCTTTTTGGAGAAGGGCTCCCCCTCCTCGTCCAGATAGCGCTGGATGTCCTTGAAGGTGGCGAAGCGCAACGCCTCCACCGCCCGCATGACCCAGGCCTCGCGGTCCATGGCACCATCCTACCCCGGCCTGCGTGGCATCCTGGGGCCATGGACCCTTACCGGGAGTACCAGGACTACGTGATGGCCTCGAGGCTCCTCATCGCCCGGGGCCTTTCCCGGGAGGTGCTTGGCCTTTCCCAATATGCCAGGCTGCGCTTGAAGCGCCTGGAGCTTGCCGCCTCGGGAAGGCTTTGGGCGCTAGAGCACCTGGACCAGAGGCTCCGCTTTGGCTTCTGGAGCAACCCCTTGCGCCTCAAGGAGGCCTTGCGCTGGCTTGGGGATGCCCCCTACCTGGAAAGCCCCTTGGCCTTTGAGGCCCTCCTGTACCCCGAGGAGCAGGGGAGGCTTTGCTACCCGGGCCAGGCGGGGGCCTATTACCTGGGTTGGCTCCGCCTGCCCGCCCTCCTCATGGACCCCAGGGCCTTTGAGGAGGCCCTGAGGGAGCAGGAGGAGCGGCAAAGGGAGCTTCCCCTTTTCCTCAACGCCTTCCACCGGGTGCCGGGGGTTTAGTGCTTCTTTTCCCGAGGTTCTTGACCCATACCCTCGGGGCGTGTATAATCCGGGGAACAACGTGCATATCTTTGCCTACACCGTTTCCCCAGCCTAAACGAAGGAGCCGAAGATGACCTGGAAGGAAGCTTACCCGGATATCCCCTTAGGCCAGGACGCCTGTGGCATCATCGCCATGGCGGAGAAGAGCGGCAAGCCCTCCCACCGCATCGTGCGGCGGACCTTGGAGAGCCTCTACCGCATGGCCCACCGGGCGGGGGCCATCCGAGGAGAAGGGGATGGCACGGGAATCCAAACCGACATCCCCCGGGAGCTTTGGGCCCGCTTCCTGGAGGAGGCGGGGCTAGAGCCCGAGCTGGCCTTCAACCCCCGCTTCTTCGTGGGCCACTTCTTCCTGCCCAAGGGGGAAGAGGCCCGGGTGGAGGAGTTTTTCGCCCTCCTCAGGCGGGAGGGGCAACGGCTTGGCGTGCGCCCCGTGCACTTCCGCCGGGGGGAGGTGGTGAGCGGGGTCTTGGGCCCCGTGGGGCGGCGCACCGAGCCCATCTTCCTCCAGGTGGCGGGGCTTAGCCCGGATGGGGACGGGCCTCTTTGGGAGCTAGGGCTTCGCCTCGAGGCCCTCTTCCCCGTGCACGTGGTTTCCCTTTCCACCCACAGCGTGGTCTACAAGGTGCGGGGGGCGGCGGAGCTTTTGAAGCGCTACTACCCCGAGCTTTCCCGCCCCGAGTTCAAGAGCACCATCGCCCTGGGGCACAACCGCTACTCCACCAACACCCTTTCCACCTTTGAACAGGTGCAGCCCTTTGGCCTCCTGGGCCACAACGGCGAAATCAACACCATTGAGCGCCTGAGGCGGGAGATGGACTACCTGGGCATCCCCCGCACCGGGGGCTCGGACTCCCAGGACCTGAACCGCATGCTGGAGGGGCTCATCTACCGCTACGGCCTCTCCCTGCCCGAGGCCATGGACCTGGTCTTCCCCCCGGTTCTGGGCGAGGTCAAGGCCCTGCCGGAGGATCTCCAGGACCTCTACCTGGCCCTAAGGCAACGCTTCGGTCCCTTGGCCCAGGGGCCCGCCGCCATCGTGAGCCGCCACCGGGACGAGGCGGTCTTCGCCACCGACGCCATGGGCCTAAGGCCCCTTTGGCAGTTTGAAACCCCCTACGAGATCGTCTTCTCCTCGGAGCGGGGGGTCTTCAACGCCGAGGAGTTCGTCACCGAGCCCAAGCCCCTGGCCCCGGGGGAGAAGGTCTACCTCCGCCTGACCCCGGAAGGGCCCAAGGTCCTGCCCTTTGACCGCCACCAGCGCCAGGTCTTGGAGAGGACCCTGGCCCGCACCCCGGTGCAGGGGTACCGGGTTCACCTGCAAGGGCCCATCCGCCAGGCGCCGCCCCCGGTGGCGGGGGGAAGCGGGGTGGAGGTGGAGGAAAAGCCCGCCCCGCCTCCCTTGGGCCTGGAAAGGGCCTTCGGCTGGGACCGCTGGGACGGGGCCTACCTGGAGGCCCTGGCCAAGACGGGCAACGAGCCCATCGGCTCCCTGGGCTACGATGGCCCCTTGGCTGCCCTAAACCCGGAGAAGCCCAACCTCTCGGAGTTCTTCAAGGAAACCGTGGCGGTGGTGACCAACCCCGCCATTGACCGGGAGCGGGAGATTGAGCACTTCTCCACCCGCACCCTCTTAGGCCGCCGCCCCTTGCCCGATGGAAGGGGTGGGGGGGAGGTGGTGGAGCTCCTCCTCCCCATCGTCCTGGAGTCCGACCCCGGTCTGGCGGAGGCCTTTGGCACCCTCACCCTGGCCGAGGTGCGCGCCCGCTTTAAGACCCGCACCCTGGTGCCCCAGTTCACCGTGGAGGAGGGGCTTCTCGCTGGGCTCAAGCGCCTGGAAGAGGAAGCGGTAAAGGCGGTGGAGGAGGGGGCCGAGGTCCTCATCCTCTCCGACCGGGAGGCCTTCCAGGGAGGCGTGTGGATTGACATCGGCTTGGCGGTGGCGGCGGTGAACCGGGCCCTCCTCAAGCGGGACGCCGAGGGGATCGCCTTAAGGCGGCGTACCTCCCTCCTCGTCCACTCCGGGGGTGTGCGCAACCTGCACGACGTGACCTTCCTCCTGGGCCTGGGGGCGGAGGCGGTGGCGCCCTGGCTTTTGGAGGAAAAGGCCAGGGCCTTGGAGGGGCGCAAGGGGGTGGCGAACGCCCTCGAGGCCCTTCGCAAGGGCCTGGAGAAGGTCATCTCCACCATGGGCATCCACGAGCTCCGGGGGTATGGGAGGATCTTCAGCTCCATCGGGCTTAAGCCCGAGCTGGCGGAGTATTTTGGCACCCGGAACTTCCTGGGCTCGGAAGCCGCAGGCTACGGCTTTTTGGAATTGGAGCGCACCCTTTTGGAGCGGGAGGGCTTCCTGCGGGCGGAAAAGGTCCTGCCCGCCAAGGACTTCCGCTTTAACCCGAGGATTTACAAGGCCGCCCAGGAGGTGGCCTCGGGCCAGGCCCCCTACAGCCACTTCCAGGAAAAGGTGCACTCCTTGGAGCGGGAAAGCCCCGTGGCCGCCCGGCAGCTCTTGGAGGTGCGCTTCCCCGAAAGGAGCGACGTGGCCCCGGAGGAGGTGGACCTCTCCGTGGGGGGGCATTCCCTGCCCTTCCTCATCAGCGCCATGAGCTTCGGCTCCCAGGGGGAGGCCTCCTTCCGCGCTTACGTGGAGGCGGCCAAGCGCCTCAACATGCTCTGCATCAACGGGGAGGGTGGGGAGATCCCCGATATGCTCGGCAAGTACACCCACTGGCGGGGGCAGCAGGTGGCCTCGGGCCGCTTCGGCGTCCACGCCTACATGCTGAACTCCGCCAGCGTCATTGAGATCAAGATCGGCCAGGGGGCCAAGCCCGGGGAGGGCGGCCACCTGCCCGGCAAGAAGGTCTCCCCCAAGGTGGCGGCCGCCCGCAACGCCGTGCCCGGGGTGGACCTCATCAGCCCCTCCAACAACCACGACCTCTACTCCATTGAGGACCTGGCCCAGCTCATAGAGGAACTCAAGACGGTGAACCCCAAGGCCCTGGTTTCCGTAAAGGTGCCCGTGATTCCCGGCATCGGCACCATCGCCGTGGGCATCGCCAAGGCGGGGGCGGATGTCATCACCCTTTCCGGCTTTGAGGGGGGCACGGGGGCAGCAAGGCTCCACGCCCTCAAGTACGCCGGGCTTCCCGTGGAACTGGGGGTGCGCCGGGCCCACCGGGCCCTGGTGCGGGCGGGCTTGCGGGACAAGGTGGAGATCTGGGCCGACGGGGGGCTCAAGACCGCTTACGACGTGCTCCGGATGGTCCTCTTGGGGGCGGATAGGGTGGGCATGGCCACCATGGCCATGGTGGCCATCGGCTGCACCATCTGCCGCGGCTGCCAGCTGGACACCTGCCACGTGGGCATCACCACGCAGATAGAAACGGTGGAGGAGGCCTTGGCCCACGGCCTCAAGCGCTTCGTGCCCCAGGACCTGGAGCGGGCGGTGGAGCACCTTACCCGCTTCTTCGGGGCCATGGGCGAGGCCCTTAGGGAGTTGGTGGCGGCCTTGGGGGCCCGTTCCCTAAGGGAGCTTCGGGGGCGCTCGGACCTCCTCTACCAGCGGGACCACCTGGAGGAGTTGGACTTAAGTTACTTCTTCGCCCCCGTGGAGGAGCCCGAGTGGCTCAAGGACACCTCGGCCCACGTGCTCCGGAAGCCTCTGAACCAGCTTACCCGCACCATCACCGAGGTGGTCATGGGGGCCTACGCGGAAGGGGGGAGGCGGCTTTTGTTCCAGGAGGGGCCGGTGGACTCCACGGACCGGGCCTTGGGCGCCCATTTGGCCGGGGAGATCGCCCGCAGGCGGCTTTACGGCAAGGGCTTTGAGGCGGAGGTGGAGCTCCGCTTTGACGCCGGGAGCATCGCCGGGAACGGCCTTGCCGCCTTCAACGTGGACGGGATGAAGGTGGTGGTGGAGGGCGGGGCCCAAGACGGGGTGGCCAAGAGCGCCTTCGGCGGCACCGTGGCCGTTCTGAAAGGGCGCAACCCCTACGGGGCCTACGTGGACGGTTCCGTGGGCAAGAGCTTTGCCTACGGGGCCATCGGCGGCCTCCTCATCGTGGAGGGGGTGGCGGATAGCCGCTTCTGCATCCGGCTTTCCGGTGCGGACGTGATCCTGGGCGGGGAGCCCGAGCGCCCCCTCAGGGACGACCTCGGCAACCTGGCCGCCCGGGCGCAGGCCAAGGGCTTCGCCTTTGAGTACATGACCCGGGGCCGGGCCTTGGTCCTGGGGGACCCTGGGCCTTGGATCTGCTCGGGGATGACGGGGGGAAGGGTTTACCTGCGCCACTGGCCGGAAATGGGCCTCACCGAGGAGGCCATGAAGCGCCGGCTGGCCAAGGGGGCCAAGGTGGCGGTGAAGCCCTTGGACGCTCGGGGGGTGGAGGACGTACGGGAACTCCTTTCCGCCTACATCGCCGTCCTTCGGGAGGCCAAGCGGGAGGAGAAGGCGAACCGGTTGGCGAAGCTCTTGGAAGACCCGGCGACCCACTTCCGGATGGTGGAGCCCGTGAGCCAGCAGGTGGAGCAAGGGGTGAGCACGGAGTAGCGGGCCTCGCAAGCCTAGAAGGCCAGGCCCCCGGAACCCCGGGGGCCTCGCCTTATGGACAGGGGGGTCTCCAAAGAGGTACATTTGTCCCGTGCATCCTGGGGCGCTCTTGGACCTCCTGAAACGCCGCACCGGCTTTACCGAGGCCCACGCCCGGCTCCTCGCCGAGCTGGGCCGGGTGATGACCCCCATCGCCCCCGAGGTGGCCTTGGCCTTTTACGATTACCTGGGGCGGGACCCCGAGCTTTCGGAGATCCTCCATGCCGTGCCGGGGAGGGTGGAAAGGCTTTACGGCACCTTCGCCCGCTGGTATGGCGACCTCTTCTCGGGGGTGTATGACGGGGCCTATGCGGAAAGGCGTCGGCGCATCGGCCTGGTCCACGCCCGGCTGGGGATTGGCCCAAGGGCCATGATCCCTGCCATGGGCATCGTGCAGGAGCTTTCCCTGGAGCACCTGCGCACCGCCCTTAGGGGTCCCGAGGTTTTTAGCGCCGTGGAGGCCTTTGAGAAGATCATTGCCATAGAGATTGGGCTGATTGAGGAGAGCTACCTCGAGGCCCTCTCCCTGGGGCTTTCCCTGGGCTACCGGGACCTCAAGGAGGCCTTGTCCCAAGGGGCGGCGGCCCTGCTCTCCTAGGGCTCCTTGGCCAGGTCGTTGAAGCGGACGTGCTGGGCGTGGAACTGGAGCTCCACCGTGCCCGTGGGGCCGTTTCGCTGCTTGCCCACGATGATCTCCGCCACCCCCGCCTTCTCCGAGTGGGGGTTGTAGTACTCGTCCCGGTAGATGAACATCACCAGGTCGGCGTCCTGCTCAATGGAGCCCGACTCCCTGAGGTCCGAGAGCATGGGGCGCTTGTTGGGCCTGGCCTCCACCGCCCGGGAAAGCTGGCTTAGGGCGATCACGGGCACGTTGAGCTCCCGGGCCAGGGCCTTGAGCCCGCGGGAGATGGCGGCGATTTCCTGCTGGCGGTTTTCCCCCTGTTTGCCGCCCCCGGGCCCGGACATGAGCTGCAGATAGTCAATGATGAGCAGGCCCACCCCGTGCTGGCTCTTGAGCCGCCGGGCGCGGGCGCGGAGTTCCATAAGGGTCAGGTCGGGGGTGTCGTCAATGTAGATGGGGGCTTCGGAAAGGCGGCCCGCCACGTCCACCAGGCGGGAAAAATCCCGGTCGGAAAGCTGCCCGAGGCGCACCCGGTTCATGTCAATGCGGGCCTCGGAGCACATCATGCGCAGGGTGAGCTGGGCGGCGGGCATCTCCAGGGAGTAGATGCCCACCCCTACCCCCTCCTTCAGGGCGGCGTGTTGGGCGATGGTGAGGGCGAAGGCGGTTTTGCCCATGGCGGGGCGGGCGGCGATGATGTTTAGGGAGCCCGGGGAGAGGGTGCCGATGAGCTGGTCGAGCTCCTTGAAGCCCGTACGCACCCCCGCCACCTCCCCCTTGTTCTGGAAGAGGGCCTCAATGTGCTCAAAGGTTTCGTGGACGAGCTCCCGCATGGCCCGGGCCTCGGTGTCCGTCTGGGTGAGGGCCACCTCGAGGATCTTCTTCCCGGCGGTGTCCAAAATCTCGTCCAGGCTCCCCGCCTCCTCGTAGGCCAGGCGCATGGCCTCCCCCGCCGCCTGGATGAGCTTGCGCAAGGTCCACTTCTCCGCCACGATGCGGGCGTAGTGCTCGGCGTAGGCGGCGGTGGGGGTGGCCTCGGAAAGCTGGACCAGGTAGCTTAGCCCCCCCACCCCCTCCAGCTCGTTCCGGCGGGAGAGCTCCTCGGCCAAGGTGACCAGGTCCACGGGCTTCCCCTGTCCCCTTAGGGCCTGCATGGCGGTGTAGATCTTGCGGTGGGCCTCGGTGTAGAAGGCCTCGGGAGAGGGGAGAAGGCCTTCCAGTTCGTCCAGGACGTCCGAGTCCAGGAGGATGGCCCCGAGGACGCTCTGTTCGGCCTCGAGGCTATGGGGTGGAATACGCCCTTCGGGATAACCCGGCAACTGGCCCATAAGCCTTACCAGGCTACGCCCAACCCCCCGCAGGATGCCAGGGGGCTTTCCTTGGGGGAAGGATTGCCTCTTTTCCGCCTCTCAGGGGGGCGGGGTAGGGTAGGGGTGTGCGCTGGCTTATCCTCCTGTTCCTCCTCGGCGCCTGCCGGGCCCAGGGGCTTCCCCCGGACTACGCCCTCTTGGCGCGGGGGGGCGTGGCCGAGCTCCGGCAGGTGGCCCTAGCGGGGGAAGGGTATGCCCGGATGCTGGCCGGTTGGCGCCTGGTGGGGGAGGAAGCGGTGCCCTTGGCGGAGCGGGCGGAGTTCGCTTGGCGCTACGCCCTCTTTTTGGAGGGGGCGAGGGCCTTTGAGCCGGGCTGGGAGGCCAAGGCCGCCTGGCGGGTGGCGGCGCCTCTTCTGGAGGCCGCCCAGGACCCCAGGGCCTTTTCCGCTTGGGAGAGGCTTCTGCCCGAGGATGAGGCGGTGGCGGCCCTTTTGCGCCTTGGGGAGGGGGAGAGGCTTTGGGAAGCCCTTTTCCGGGGCCGGGCTTACGAGGCCCTCCTGGAGGTTCTCCCTCCCGGGACGAGGCGGGACCTTTGGGCCCAGGCCCTTTATCGCTTGGGCCGATACCGGGAGGCATTGCCCCATTACCGGGCTTGGGCGGAGGCGGAGCCCCGGGGGTTTTTGGGTCTGGGCTACGCCCTTTGGCGTCTTGGGCGGCGGGAGGAGGCCTTGGAGGCCTTTGCCCGTTACCCCCATCCCGAGGCCCGCTACGCCCAGGGAAGGGTTCTGGAGGAGATGGGCCGGGTGGAGGAGGCCTTGGCCCTTTATCGGGAAAGCACCCCCGAGGGCCTTTGGCGGGCCACGGCCCTCCTGGAACGGCTTGGGCGCAAAGGAGAAGCCCTTCCCCTCTACCTAGAGCTTGCCCGCACGGAAAGCCCTTACGCCGACGACGCCGCCTTGCGGGCCCATTTCCTTGCGGGAACGCTGGGCGAAATAGGGGCACAGGAGACGGCCTTGGCCCTTCTGCAAGGGGGCTTGGGGCTCCTACTGGGCAAGCGCCCAGGCCCGCCCCCTTCTCCACCCCCTTCGCCCCCCCTGGCGGAGGCCTTGCGGGTGGAGGCCCTCCTTCAGGGGGGCCAGGAGGCCTGGGCCCGGGGGGAGGCGCGCTACCTCCTTTGGCGACGGCCCGAGGCCTGGCCCGGGCTCGTCCCCCTCTTCTACCGCCTGGGGATGTACCGGGAGGGAATCCGCGCCGCCTGGCCCACCGCCTTGGCCTACCCCCGGGCGTACCGGGCCTGGGTGGAGGGCTACGCCCAGGGGGAGGGCCTGGACCCGAACCTTCTTTTCGCCCTCCTCCACGTGGAAAGCCGCTTTGACCCCCGGGCGGTGAGCCCCACGGGGGCCTTGGGCCTGGCCCAGTTTTTAAGGAGCACCTGGGCCGACGTGGCCCGGATGCTTGGGGAACCCCCCGCCGACCCCTTTGACCCGGAAAGCGCCATCCGCTACGCCGCCCGCTACCTGCGCTGGCTTATGGAACGTTGCCAGGCCTTGGGGCTAGAGGGGGTGGAGCGGCTCGCCTGCGCCGTCACCGCCTACAACGGGGGTATCGGCTACACCTCCCGGGGCATCGCCCGGGAGGGAAGCCTTTGGGCTTTCCTCCGCTTCCAGGAACGGGACGAGCCCCGGGAGTACGTGAGCAAGGTCCTTTCCGCCTATGCCGCCTACCAGGCTATTCCTTAGCCTGGCGAAGCCCCCGCTCGGTCCAAGCGATCAGGGGCTTCAGGGCGAAGGGGGCGAAGAGGGTGGTGAAGACCACCATGAAGAGGACGATGGCGTACTCCTCCTCGTTCACCGCCCCCGCCGCCAAGCCCAAGGCGGCCACGATGAGGCCCACCTCCCCCCGGGGGGCCATGCCTACCCCCACGGTGAGGGCGCTCCGCACCCCCTGGGTGAGGGCTCCCAGGAACCCCCCCAGGACCTTGCCCAGGATGGCGATGACCGTGACCACGCTTCCCGCCACCAAAACGGCGGGGGAAAAGAGGGCGGAAAGCTCCAACCGCACCCCCACCATGGCGAAGAAGATGGGGGCGAGGAAGCTTTCCACGGCGAAGATGGGCTCCTCCAGGCGGTACTTCTCCCGAAGCTCGGAAAGGAGCATCCCCCCCAGGAAGGCCCCCACGATGGGGGCCAGGCCAATGGTGGCGGCCAGGGCAGCCATGCCTACCCCGAGGGCCAGGGCGAAGCCCAGGGGGCTTCCCACCGGCAGGCGCTCCAGGGGAAGCCGGACGAAGAGGGTGGAGAGGAGGACGGCTGCCCCCACGAAGAGGATGGAGAGGAGGATGAGTTCCAGGATAGCCCCTGTCTCCACCTGCCCGGTCCGGGCCACCCCGTTCACCACCGCTAAGACGATGAGGCCCAAGACATCGTCGATCACCGCTGCCCCCAGGATGATGCGGGCGTAGGGGCGGGAGAGCACCCCAAGCTCCTGGAGCACGCGGGCGGTGATGCCCACGCTGGTGGCCACCAAGGCGGTGCCCAGGAAGAGGGAGGGGAGGGTGGCGAAGCCGATTTGGAGCCCGAAAAGGTAGCCCCCCACAAAGGGAAAGGCCACGCCCAAGACGGCCACCAGGAAGGCTTCCTTGCCCACGGCGAGGATATCCCGTAGCCGGGTTTCCAGGCCCACCATGAAGAGGAGGAAGATGGCCCCAAGCTCGGCCAAGAACTCCAGGATCTCCCCCTCGTGCACCAGGCCCAAGAGGGAGGGGCCCACCAATACGCCCGCCAGCACCTCCCCGATGACCACGGGCTGGTTGAGCCGCCGAAAGAGGAAGGCCATGACCTGGGCGGCCAGGAGGAGGTAGAAGACTTCCAGAAGGTGCCCTGCCCCGTGCATCAGCCCCTCCTGAGGAAAAGCTTGAGGAAGTCGCTCCGGGTGAGGATGCCCACCACCTTGTTCTCCCGGTCCACCACGGGGAGGTGGCGTACCTCGGTGGAGAGGAGGACCTCTAGGGCCTTGCCGGCGGGGTCCTCTGGGTGAACCCGGGGGATGTCCGTGCGCATGACCGCCTTTACCGGGGTTTTTTGGTAGCGGCGGTAGATCTCTTCCAGGAAGCCTTCGTCCACCCACTCCCCAAAGAGCTGCAACGCCTCCACGTCGGAGAAGGGGATGTTTTCGGGCCGGGGTAGGAGTTCCTCCACCTGGAGAAGCCCCAGGAGGTGTCCCTCCCGGTCCACCACCGGTAGGCTCCCGTAGCGCTTTTCTAGGATGCGCCGGGCGGCCTCCTCGAGGGTGGCCTCGGGCCCGAGGGTATCCGGGCTTGGGGTCATGAGCTCGGCTACCTTCATGGGCCCGAGTTTACCAGCGCCGCCACCGCCGGGCCAAGCGGGGGGCCAGGAAGACCCCGTAAAGGAAGCCCCCCAGGTGGGCCCACCAGGCGACCCCGGGGAGGCCCAAAAGCCCTTGGAGGAGCTGGAGAAAGGCCCAGTATCCCAGGTAAATCCCCGCGGGGAAGGTGACGAAAAGGGGAAAGAGGAAGAAGACCAGGGAAACCACGTAGGCCCTGGGGAAGAGCACGTAGTAAGCCCCGAGCACCGCCGAAACGGCCCCGCTCGCCCCGATCATGGGAACGGGGGAGAAGGGGGTGAAAAGCCCCTGGGCCAGGGCGGCGGCCACCCCGCCCAGGAGGTAGAAGAGGAGGAAGCGCCCGTGGCCCATACGGTCCTCCACGTTGTCCCCGAAGACCCAGAGGAACCACATATTGGAAATTATGTGAAAAAGCTCCCATGGAGGAACATGCTGGTGAGGAGGCGGTACCCTTCCCCCACGGGGTCGGCGAAGAAGCGGGCGGGGATGAAGCCTAGGGCGTAGGCGCTCTCCTCTAAGCCCACGGAGAGCTGCCAAAGGAAGGCCAGGGCGTTGGCCAGGACCAGGCCCTTGACCACCAGGGCGGGTCTGCGGGCGTGGTTCAGGTCGTAAAGGGGGAACAAGCTTAGGGCCTCCCGACTTTGGGCTCCTGGCGGTAGGGGAGGGGCACGTACTGGACGCTGGGCTTGCCGCCCTGGGCTTGGGGGTAGAGGTCCATGAGCTCGTAGACCTCCAGGGGCATGTCCGTGGAGACGTTGAGCCCCAAGGCCCTGGCCTGGGCCACGTCAATGGGGTAGTCGTGGGTCCAGGTGCCTTGGGAGAGGATGTGGGCCACCTCCTCCGCCTTCTCCTCGGGCATGTGCTTGAGGAGGAGGTTCTTCACCGTGGCCTTCACCTGCTTGAGGGCCTTTTCCGCCACGTCCGCCAGGATGAGGGTCTGGTCGTCAACCTCCGAGATGGGCTTCTTCTCTAGGACCTTGAGGATGCTCGCCGCCGGGTACTGGCCCAGCTGGGGGTCCACGGGGCCCAGCACCGCGTTTTCATCCATGACGATCTCGTCGGCGGCCAAAGCGATGAGGGTGCCCCCCGACATGGCGTAGTGGGGCACGAAGACGGTCACCTTGGCCGGGTGGCGTAAAAGGGCCTCGGCGATCTGCTCCGCCGCCAGGACCAGGCCTCCTGGGGTGTGGAGGATGAGGTCAATGGGCATGTTCTTGTCCGTGAGGCGGATGGCCCGGAGGACCTGCTCGGAATCGTCAATGTTGATGAAGCGGCTTATGGGAATGCCCAGGAAGCTCACCGCCTCCTGGCGGTGGATGAGGGTGATGACCCGGCTACCCCGCTTCCTCTCCAGCTCGGCGATTTTGCGGGCCCTAGCCCCCAAAAGCATCTGCTGCTGGAAGTAGGGAGAGAGGGCGGAAAGGATGAAAAAGAGCCAGAAGAGCTGGAAAAAGATGTCCATACTTACCTCCAGGATGGAGTCTACTACGACGTAGCCGGTGGGCGAAGCCCTTAGGCCCTCGAGGACCCCACCCGCCTAGGCCTTGGGGCCCTAGGGTAAAGGCGCTCGCCCAGCTCGGGGGCGTAGCGGATGAGAAGGGCCCCCAAGGGGATGGAGAGGAGGACCAAAAGCACCGCCACCTGGGCCACCAAAGGGTACCCCTGGGCCAAGGCCAGGCTTCCCAGGACCAGGTTGAACTCGCCCCGGGGCACCAGGTAGAGGGCGCTATAGAGCCGCCGCTTGCGGCCAAGCCCGGCCTGGCCCCCGCCCAGGTGGTTAAGGGGGAGCTTGAGGAAAAGGCCCAGGACCACGAGCCCCACCGCCAAGGGGCTCAGGCCCTTGAGGAGCTTTAGGGCCTCGGCTCCCACCACCAGGAAGAAAAGGGCCACCCCTAGGTCCCGCACGGGGCCAAAGAGGTGCTCAAGCCGTGCCCTCAGGCCGAGTCCGGCGGCGATCACCCCGGAGAGGAAGGCCCCCACGCCCTCGGAAGCTCCCACGGCGTGGAAGAGGAGGGCGGTACCGGCAGTGAAGGCGGCGCCCAGGAGGAGGACGAGCTCATCGGAAAGCCCTTCCATAAACCGGACAAGCCTCGGGCCCAAGTAACGGGCGAATAGGAGGTAGAGGGCGGCCAGGGCGATCCCGCCCAGGAAGCCTCCCGCCCCGTGCCCGCCCAAGAGGGCGAGGAGGAGGGCCACCACCAGGTCCTCCAGCACCAAGACCCCCAGGACCACCTCGCTTTCCGGGTTGGCGGCCCGGCGCAGGTCAATGATGAGCTTGACGATGACGGCGCTGGAGCTTACGTAGAGGACCCCCGCCAAAAGGGCAGCCCCCCGCAGGTCAAGCCCGGCGAGGAGGCCCAGGAGGAAGCCCAGGGGCAGGGCCAAGGCATCGTACAGCCCAGCCCGGGTGGCCTTGCCGGAAAGCTCCTTTAGGCGGTCTGGGCCAAACTCTAGGCCCACGGAGAAGAGGAGGAGCAAAAGCCCCAAGGAAGGCAGGGGTTCTAGCTCCTCCACGGGAAGCCCTTCCCCTACCGCAAGCCCCGTGAGGAGGTAAACGGGAAGGGGAGGGAAGCCGAAGCGGTGCACCAGGGCTGCCCCCAGGGCCAGAAGCCCTGCGGCTAGGGCGAAGGCCTCCACCGAGGGGTGCATCAGAGGCTCCTCTTCAGGGCTTCCACCGCCTCGCGGCTTCCCGCCACCACCAGGGTGTCCCCCACCTCCAACACCACTTCAGGGCCCGGGTTGGGGATTAGAGGGGCCCCGGGCCGGTCCACGGCCAGGAGGTGGGCCCCGGGAGGCAAGGGAAGCTCCCCTACCGTGCGGCCCGCAAGCCTCGAGCCGGGGAGGACCTTGATCCACTCAATGACCTTGGCCCCCAGCTTGCTCTGGGTGTCCCCCACCGCCTCGGGGTGGAAAAGAACCCCGGCCAGGATAGCCCCAACCTCCCGGGCCTCCTCGTCGGTGAGGTCCAGGGTGGCCTGGGGCTCGTCCTCCTCTCCCGCCTCAAAGTACTGGAGTTCCCGCTTGCCCGAGTGGTGGACCATGATGACGAGCCGGTCCCCACTCCCCACGGTGATGGTAAACTTCCGGCCCACGCCGGGCAAAACCACTTCCTCTACCTTCATTCTGCCCTCCTTGGGGGAAACCGCACAGCCAGGGTGCGCCCCGCCACCAGGGCGAGGATCCCTAGGCTCCAGAAGAAGAGGTCTAGCCCCCCCACCTTCTCCGCAAACAGCAGGAGAAGGAGTTCCCGTAGGGCTAGGGCCACGCCGATTTCCAGGAGGACCTCGAGGCGCACCCGCTCAAACTCAAAATATTCCACAAAAACCCGGACCAGCTCCAGAACGATAATAAGGCTTAGGACGTTGGTAACGAGTTCCTTCAGGCCCAAGCGCACCGTGGGCTCGCTCAGGGTGAGGCCGAGTTCCAGGAAGGTGCGCCCTACCCCCACAAAAAGGCCCACCAAGAGGGCCACCACCACCAGGTTGAAGACCAGGCGGGTGGCCCTCCGGTAAAGGGCGAGGAGGGCGTCTTGGCTCATGTTAGAGAAGGAGGTTGAAGACCCGTTCGGCCCTTTCGTGATGGGAGGTTTGGGGGTTCTTGAGGGCCGGGTCCAGCTCCTTGAGCACCCGGGCGTAGGCCACCACCAAGGCCCCGGCGAGCTCGGGGAGGAGGTTCTGCACGTCCTCCGAAACCGCCAGGTCCAAAGGCGGCAAGGCGGACAAGGCGTCTAGGACAGGCTTAAGCTCCAGCTGGGTGTCCATTTGGCGGAACTCTTTAAGGGTTTCCTGGAGGCCCTTGGTCACGGGCAGGTCGGGCTCGAGGACGATGTCCCGTCCGTTGTACCTAGCGTTCCGCTCGGCCACCACCAGGAGGTCGTAGAGCTTGTTCCTGAGGAAGTCGGAAAGCCGCTTGAGGTCGTTTTTGTCCACGTCTAAGCCTGCGGCCAGGCGGAAAAGCCTCTCAAACTCTGCTACCTTCATCAGCATACCTATCCCCCCATCTGCAATGCTAAAGAATTGAGTATCTCATTGTCAAGATGCTTGATACTTGAGGGCCCCGCTACCGGGGCGGGGCCCCCTTTAGGCCTCCTTCACCGGGATCCTCACCGGGGGTTCGGCGGGGCGCTTTTCCCGCGGAATCCTTACCTCCAGGACCCCTTTGCGCAGGTGGGCTTCAAGGCCCTCTTTCTTGGCGTCCTTGGGCAGGAGGTAGGCGCGGTAAATCTTCCCGTAGACGATTTCCGAAAGGTGCTTGGTGCGCTTTTCCTCCCGCTTTTCGCCCTCCACCACCAGCTGATCCCCTTCCAGGCGCACCTCCAGGTTCTCCGGGCCGAGCCCAGGCACTTCCACCCGGAGGAGGTAGTGGTCCTCGTGCTCCTCCAGCTCGGAGAGGGGTTCTAGGACCTCGGCTTCCCCAAAGGCCCTTTCCAGGGCCTCTTCAAAGGCTTTGCGCACCCGATTTCTGCCGAAGGGCCAAAGCTTCTCCAACATCTTCCACCTCCTTCAGGCCACGTAGGGCCTAAGGCGCTCCTCCAAAACCCGCTTCGGGCTTGCCCCCACCCAGGTGGCCACCGGGTGGCCCCGCTGGAAGAGGACCAGGGTGGGGATGCTCATCACCCCATAGCGGGCGGCAAGCCCCGGGTTCTCGTCCGTGTTGACCTTTACCACCTTGAGCTTGCCCGCGTACTCCTGGGCCAGGGCTTCCAACACCGGGGCCACCATCCGGCAGGGCCCGCACCAGGGCGCCCAGAAGTCCACCAGCACCAAGGGCGCCCCCGCCACCTCTTCCTGGAAGCTTTTCTCGTCCGCCTCCACGATCCAGGGCAGGGGGGCTTTGCAGGCCCCGCAGACGGGCACCTGGCCGGGCGGGGGCGTCCTGAGCCGGTTCTTGGCGCCGCAGTTGGGGCAGACCACCACCTTGTCCATTAGCGCACGTTGCCCGTTTCCAGCTTGCGGGCGCGGAGGTCTAGGAGGCTGTACTCCCCTTCGGAGAGGTCTCCGGGGACTACCACCCAGCTTGCCCCCAGCATCTCGTGCTTCTGGCCCCTACCGGCCACGATGACGAGGAGGGGGTTATGGGTCTTGATGAGGTGGGCCACCTCGTGGGAGCCCGCCTCGCCCAAGCCCTTGTGGTAGGGGGCGGTGTGGAAGAGGAAGATGCGGGGGTAGTCCTTAAGCTCCCAAAGGGCCTTCAGGTGGTACTCCGCCACCCAGGCGGGGTAGCGCAAGGCCTCGTGCTCCTCGGGCTCCCCATCCTCGGTGATGGTCCCGCCCACCCCCGCCACCAGGTAGGGGCCCTTCCAGAAGGTGAAGGTTTCGTGGACGCTCCGCATTTCCGGGCGTACGAGCTCAATGTTGGCCGCCTCCCGCAGGTATTCCCAGATGGGGGCATCCTCCGGGCCCGGGATGTAGGCGGTGGGGAGGTGCGCCTCGGACAGGATGCGGAAGAAGGCGGCGTAGTCGCGGCTTTTGGCCGTCTTGGGCATGAGGTTGCCGATGACGGCGATGGCGTCCGCCCCCGTGTCCGGGGCCACCTTGACGAACTTCTCCAGGGCCTCGAGGTCGCCCATGGGGTTAGAGGTGGCCAGGATGTACCTTACCGTGCGCCGCATACCTCACCTCCCTACTCCACCTGGACCTGGATCTTCTTGGGCTTGGTGGCCTCCGCTTTGGGCACGAGGAGGTGCAGGACCCCGTGGCGGAACCGGGCCTGCACCCGGGAGAGATCGTAGGTGCTGGGCACATTGAAGCTCCGGGCGAAGGTGCCGTAGGGGCCCTCCAGCCGGTGGTACGCCACGCCCTCTTGCTTTTCCAAGGGCCGCTCCGCCTTCACGGAGAGGACGCCCTCTTCCGCCACCACCTCCACCCGCCCGGGGTCCACCCCGGGGAGGTAGACGAGGAGGTGGAGGCCCTCCCCGTCCTCCATCACGTCCACCGGCGGGGCGTAGACCCTGGGGCCCTGCTGGGCCGGGGGAACGAAGGCCCGCGCCAACCTTTCCTGCAGCTCCTCCAGTTCCCTAAAGGGATCAAACCGGATCATTTCCCATCACCTCCTTACCACCTCAAGAGCGCAGCCATACCGCCACGCTCTAGAAGCCTTTGCTCGGCCTCGCCACGCACGAACTCCAGCTTGGTAGCGTAGCCTGTGGCGAGCTCGGGCAGCACCACGGCCAAGGGCTTGCTCTCTGAGTGCCCGCAGAAGGCCAGGGCCTTGGCCTCCTCGGCGAAGTAAAGGCCATCGCAGGCGTAGACCCCCTGGTCCAGGGTCCAGGGTAGGACCCAGAGCTCCACCCGCCCCTCCTGGACCCTCTCTAGCACCTCGGGGCCAAAGACCGCCTTGGGATAGGCTTCTTCTAGGCTCTTGAGGAGTTCCACCTCCTTGGCCCGTTCAATGGCGGAAAGTTCCGGCTCCAGGCGCTTGAGGACCTGGCCGGGGGTGGCCCCGGGGTGGGGAAGGGAGGGGAGGAGGCCCGCCACCTTCTCCTTCAGCCGCCTGGGCAGGTAGCCCAAGAAAAGCTTGGTGTGCTCCTCGGGGCCCATGAGGAGGAGGCGGGTGAAGCCCCTGGCCTCCACGAGCTTTTCCAGCTCATGGGCCAGGGCCTTGTAAAACCGCTCCTCCCAGGCCTCCAGGCGCTTGGCGAAAAGGTCCTGCCCGGCCCCACCCCGGGCGATGCCCCCTAGGTTGAAGCGGCGGCCCGGGGCGTCCAGGCTGAGGCGGCGCCAGGCCTCGGTGTCCAGGGCCAGGAAGGCGTCCTGGACCTCCTCAATTTCTCCCAGGAAGACCTCAAAGACCCGCCAGCGTTCCTGGTCCACGTAGACCACCCCGTAGCGCTCGTACTCGTCCAGGGCGTAGACCAAGGGGAGGAGGAAGGGAGGGCCGTAGTGGGCCAAGGCCCCGTCGGTGAGGAGGCGGCTTTCCTTTTCCTCCTGGAAGTGCGCCTTGACCGCACTCACCAGGGGGAGTTCCACTTGCAGGAGAAGGACCTCAAAGAGGTCTTCCCCGGCGAAGAAGACGGCGGTCTTGGCTTCCAGGACCTGGTTCTTTAGGACTTCCAGCACCTTCTCCGCCAGGTCCTCGGGGACTTTAAGGGCCTTCATGGCGTCCTTGGCCCTCAGGGCGTAGGCCCTGGAGGCGTTTTCCGGCTTGGCCGGGTTCACGTCCAGGTACAGGGAGAGCACGGGACCTTCCGCCTTGCCGATGGCCTCGCGTAGTCGTTTGACCTCTTCCTTGCTGATCATAGGGTACCTCCGATAAGCGCCACCGCTTTCCGGACCGCTTCTTGGTTGAGTCTTTCCTCCTGGCCGAGACGGGTGAAGAGGGTTTCCAGCTCGGGGTCGGGGAAGGTGCTCTCCAGGTAGTAGGCCCGGTCAAACCCCTCCTCGGAGAGGAGGCGGAGCATGGCTTCCCAACCCTCCTCCCCGGCCTTGGGGGCGGGGGGCAGGGAGGCCCCCCGCTTCCTCAGGGCTTCGGCCAGGGCTTCGGCGTGGGCCCGCTCCCGGGAGGCCACCTCCTGGAGGAGGGCCCGGATGTGGGGGTAAGGGACGCCTTCCGCCGCCCGCTCGGCCCTTAGGGCGTCCAGGAGCTCGTCCTGGTAAGCCCGCCGCAAAACCTCCAACACGTCCATGCCTTCCCTCCTTTAAGCCTCTACCCGGGTGGCAGTGTGGAACACCAGGCCCTCGGGCGCGGCGTCCACCACCACCCGGTCCCCCTCCTTCACCTCTCCCGCCAGGATCTTCTTGGCCAAGGGGGTTTCCAGCTCCCGCTGGATCACGCGCTTCAGGGGCCTGGCGCCGAAGACGGGGTCGTAACCCCTTTGGGCCAAGAAGTCCTTGGCCGCCTCGGTGAGCTCCAGGGTGATGCGCTTCTCCGCAAGCCGGGCCCTGAGGTTCCCCAGCTGGATCTCCACGATGGCCCGGATTTGCTCTTGCGAAAGGGGCCGGAAGACCACGATCTCGTCCAGGCGGTTCAGGAACTCGGGGCGGAAGTGCTTCTGCAAGACCCCGAAGACCTCTTCCCGGATCCTCTCGTAGGGCAGGCCCTTCTGGATGCCCTCGAGGATAAGGGGGCTGCCCAGGTTGGAGGTGAGGATGATGACCGTGTTGCGGAAGTCCACGGTGCGCCCGTGGCTGTCCGTGAGGCGGCCATCGTCCAGGATTTGCAGGAGGATGTTGAAGACGTCGGGGTGGGCCTTCTCAATCTCGTCAAAGAGGATGACGGTGTAGGGCCTGCGCCGCACTGCCTCGGTGAGCTGGCCCCCCTCCTCGTAGCCCACGTACCCCGGCGGGGCCCCGATGAGGCGGCTTACGGCGTGCTTTTCCATGTACTCCGTCATGTCTATGCGCACCATGGCTTCCTCGGTGTCAAAGAGGGTGGCGGCCAGGGTCTTGGCGAGCTCCGTCTTGCCCACCCCCGTGGGGCCCAGGAAGAGGAAGCTCCCGATGGGGCGGTTGGGGTCCTTGAGGCCGGCCCGGGCGCGGCGGATGGCGTCGGCCACGGCCCTTATGGCCTCCTCCTGCCCCACCACCCGCTTGTGGAGCTCCTCCTCAAGCCGGAGGAGTTTTTCCCGCTCGCCCTCCAAGAGCTTGGCCACGGGGATGCCGGTCCACCGGGAGACGATCTCGGCGATGTCCTCCTCCGTCACCTCCAAGCGCACGAACCTGGCGCCCCGGAGCTTCTCGGAAAGTGCCTCCACCTCGGCCTCGAGGCGGGGCAACTCCCCGTAGCGGAGCTCTGCCGCCCGGTTCAGGTCGTACTGCCTTTCCGCAAGCTCTATCTGCCGCCGCACCTCGTCCAGGCGCTGCTGCGCTTCGCGGAGCTTCTTCAGGATTTCCCGCTCCGCCTCCCACTCCGCCCGGAGCTTTTCTATCTCCTTGGTGAGCTCGGCGATCTCCGCCTCAATGGCCTTGAGGCGCTCCAGGGAGTCGGGGTCCTTCTCCTTTTTCAGGGCCTCTCTTTCTATCTCCAACTGGAGCTTTTTCCGCTCCAGGGCGTCTATCTCCTCAGGGGCGCTTTCCAAGGCCATGCGGAGCCTTGCCGCCGCCTCGTCAATGAGGTCAATGGCCTTGTCCGGGAGGCGCCTTTCCGTGATGTAGCGGTGGGAGAGGACCGCCGCCGCCACGATGGCGGGGTCGGAGATGCGCACCCCGTGGTGCACCTCGTACTTCTCCTTGATGCCCCGGAGGATGGAGATGGTGTCTTCCACGCTGGGCTCGTCCACGTAAACGGGTTGGAAGCGCCGCTCCAGGGCGGGGTCCTTCTCAATCTCCCGGTACTCGTCCAGGGTGGTGGCCCCAATGAGCCTGAGCTCTCCCCGGGCCAAGGCGGGTTTGAGCATGTTCCCGGCGTCCACGGCGCCCTCCGCCTTGCCCGCCCCCACCACGGTGTGGAGCTCGTCAATGAAGAGGATGATCTCCCCTTGGGACTGCACCACCTCCTGGATCACCGCCTTCAGGCGCTCCTCAAACTCGCCCCGGTACTTGGCCCCCGCCAGGAGGGAGCCCATCTGCAAGGAGATGAGGCGCTTGCCCTTGAGGCCTTCGGGCACGTCCCCCTTGACGATGCGCTGGGCTAACCCCTCCACGATGGCGGTCTTCCCCACGCCGGGCTCGCCGATGAGGACGGGGTTGTTTTTGGTCCGCCGAAGGAGGATCTGGATGACCCGCCGGATCTCCTCGTCCCGGCCGATCACGGGGTCCAGCTTCCCCTCGGCGGCCATTTGGGTTAAGTCAATGCCGTACTGTTCCAGGGCGTTGTAGGTGCTTTCCGCATGTTCCGTCTGCACGGTCTTACCTCCTCTGAGTTCTTGTAAGGCTTTTTTCAGGGGCTCTAGGCCCGGAAGCCCGGGGGTGGCCTCGCCCAAGGCCAGGACCAGGGTGTCCAGGGCCACGAAGCGGTCCTTGAGCTCCGCCATCAGGGCCTCGGCCCGGTTGAAGGCGCCGGAGAGGCGGCTCGTGAGGTACTGCCCTCCTTCCGCCCCTTCCACCTTGGGTAGCCGGGCGAGCTCCCTTTCCTGGAGCTCTTTGAGGGCCTTGGGGTCGGCCCCCGCCCGTTCCAGGAGGCGCCAAGCCAGGCCCTTGGGGTCTTTGAGGAGAACCACCCAAAGGTGGGGCAGGTCAATGGCCTGGTGTTTCATCTCCCGGGCCAGGACCTGCGCCTGGGCCAGGGCTTCGCGGGCAGCTTGCGTCCAGCGTTCCAGGTTCATGCCCCTTACCTCCTGCTAATCCAAGCATATCACTTGATATTGAAGATGTCAACTTAATTGAGACAATAGGCCGCATTAGCGAGAAGGCAAGCTGGACGCCAGAGCATTGGGAGGAAGGGAGCGCCTTATAAGGAGTTTAACAGGGAAGGGGAGGTAAGGATGTCCCGGCGGGCTTACCGCTTTTCCAGAATCTCCACCACCAAGGCGGCCCCGATGAGGTTGGCCCCGAGGTCCTTGCGGATGCGCTCGGCCTTGGCCATGCGCAGAAGGTCCTCTTGGCGGAAGTACCAGGTGTCCCCCACCACCAAAGGCTCCACGAAGCCGATCTCCACGTAGGCCTGCACGGCGCTTAGGGCAAGGCCGTACTCGGCCAAGGCGTCCAGGGAAAGCCACCCGCTACGCACGAGCATAGTACGCCTCCGCTAGCTTTTTCCAAAGAGCTTCTTCCTCTGGGGTAAGGCGCTCGGGAATGGTGAGGCGCACCTCCAGGTAGAGGTCCCCCCGGCCCGAAGGGCCCGGGAAGCCCTTGCCCCTTAGCCGTAGCTTCCGGCCCGCCTGGGTCCTTGGGGGGATGGTGACCTCCACGGGGCCTTCCAGGGTCTGGGCCCGCACCTTACCCCCCACCACGGCGATGGGGGCGGGCACGTCCAGGGTGGCGTAGAGGTCTTGGCCCTCGAGGCGGAAGTGGGGGTGGGGAAGAAGGCGCACGTGAAGCAGGAGGTCCCCCGGAGGCTCTCCAGGGCCGCCCATCCCCGGGACCCGGAGCACGGCCCCGTCCTGCACCCCGGGGGGGATGCGCACGGAAACCCGGCGCCCACCCACCTCCAAGACCCTCTCCCCGCCGTGAAAGGCCTCTTCCAAGGTCAGGGGAAGCTCGGCCCGCACGTCCCGGCCCCGCCTGCGGCCCCTACGGCCGAAGAGCCCCCCACCGAAGAGTTCTTGGAAGAAATCGGAGAAGTCCTCCACGTCAAAGCCCGAGAAATCGTATCCGCCAGGAGGTGGGGGTGGGGGGGCTTGGGTGGTGCCGTAGGTATCGTAAAGCTTGCGCTTTTCGGGGTCGGACAGGACGGCGTAGGCCTCGTTGATCTCCTTGAACTTCTCCTCCGCCTCGGGGCTTTTGTTGACGTCGGGGTGGTACTGTCGGGCCAGGCGCTTGTAGGCCCTTTTGATCTCCTCCTGCGTGGCGTTTCTGGGGACGCCCAAAATGGCGTAGTAGTCCTTCATGGCTTACTCCAGGCCCTCTTCCTCCGGGCTTTTCTCCTCCCCCACCGCCACCCGGGCCGGGCGTACCAGGGCCTCCCCTAGGCGGAAGCCCCGCTGGAAGACCCGGGCTACCTTGCCCGGCTCCCCGGGCAGGAGGCCAATGGCCTCGTGGTACCGGGGGTCAAAGCGCTCGCCTTCCCCAGGTACTTCCTCCACGCCAAGCCCGGCCAGGATACGGAAGAAGCCTTCCCGCACGGCCTTCACCCCTTGGAGGATGCTTTCCGGCCTGGCCTCGGCGAACTCCAGAGCCCTTTCCAGATCGTCCAGGATGGGGAGGAGCGCCCGTACCGCCTTCAAAACCCCTTCCCGCTCCCGAAGCCTAAGCTCCTCCTCCGTGCGCTTGCGGTAATTGTCAAAGTCGGCGAGGAGGCGGAGGTACTGGTCCTTGAAGCGCTTAAGCTCCTCCTCCGCCGCTTGGAGGCGGCTTTCCAAAGCTTCCGCCTCCTTCTCCATCGCCTGGAGGTCTTGCTCTAGAGTATTTTCCTTCCGCTCTTCCATTATGCCTCCCGGGGTAGGGGGCCCCGCCCATACGGGGCGGGGCCTAGCGGCTTTCCCCTTATTCGGCCGGCTTGTAATCGGCGTCAATCACGTCGTCCGGGCCCTTGCCGCTTGCCGCCGTGGCCCCCTTCTCGTAGGCCTCCACCGCCTTCAAGAGCTCCTCGGTGGCCGCCTTGAGCTCGGGGTCGGGAGCGTCCCGCTCCACCAGTTCCTTGGCCTTTTGGATGGCCGCCTCGAGGCGGGCCTTGGCCTCGGGGGTGCCTTGCTTCTCGGAAAGGACCCGTTCCGCCTGGATGCGGGCGGAGTCCAGGGTGTTCTTGAGCTCGGCGTGCTCCTTGCGCCGCCGGTCCTCCTCGGCGTGGCGCTTAGCCTCCTCAATCATGCGCTGGATCTCCTCTTCGGAGAGGGTGGTGGTGTTCTGGATGGTGATGGAGGCCTCCTTGCCCGTGGACTTCTCCCTGGCGGTCACGTGGAGGATGCCGTTGGCGTCAATGTCAAAGCAGACCTCAATCTGCGGCACCCCGGCGGGCATGGGGGGGATGCCCTCCAGGCGGAAACGGCCTAGGCTCTTGTTGTCGGCCGCCATGGGGCGCTCGCCCTGGAGGACGTGGATCTCCACGGCGGTCTGGTTGTGCTCCGCCGTGGTGAAGATCTCGCACTTGCGGGTGGGGATGGTGGTGTTCCGGGGGATGAGGACGGTCATCACCCCGCCCTTGGTCTCCACGCCCAAGGAGAGGGGGGTGACGTCCAGGAGGACCACGTCCCGCACCTCGCCCATGAGCACGCCCGCCTGGATGGCGGCCCCCATGGCCACCACCTCGTCGGGGTTCACGGAGCGGTTGGGTTCCTTGCCCAAGAGCTCCTTCACCACCCGCTGCACCGCGGGCACCCGGGTGGCCCCGCCCACCAGGATCACCTCGTCAATCTGGTTGGGGGAAAGGCCGGCGTCCTTCAGGGCTTGCTCCACGGGGCCCCGGAGGCGCTTCAGGAGGGGTTCAATGAGCTCCTCAAACTTAGCCCGGGTGAGCTTCTTCTCCAGGTGCAGCGGGGTTTTGCTGGCGGGGTCCAGGGCGATGAAGGGGAGGCTGAGGGTGGTTTCCGTCATGCTGGAAAGCTCTATCTTGGCCTTTTCCGCCGCCTCAATGAGGCGCTGCAAGGCCTGGCGGTCCGCCCGCAGGTCCACCCCGTACTCCTTCTTGAACTCCTCCGCCACCCAGTTGACGATGGCGTGGTCCATGTCGCTCCCGCCCAGGTGGGTGTCCCCGGAGGTGGCCTTCACCTCAAAGACGCCCTCGCCGATCTCCAGGATGGTGACGTCAAAGGTGCCGCCCCCCAGGTCAAAGACGAGGACCGTTTCGTTGCCCTTCTTGTCCAGGCCGTAGGCCAGGGCGGCGGCGGTGGGCTCGTTGATGATGCGCAGGACCTCGAGCCCAGCGATGCGCCCGGCGTTGGCCGTGGCCTCCCGCTGGGCGTTGTTGAAGTAGGCGGGCACGGTGATCACCGCCTTGGTGATCCTCTCCCCAAGCTTCTTGGAGGCGTCCTCCACCAGCTTGCGGAGGATCATGGCGCTGATCTCCTCGGGGGTGTAGAGCTTGCCCTTCACCTCCACCCGCACGCCGCCATCGGGCCCCGGGACCACCTTGTAGGGGACCCGCTTGGCCTCCTCCTGCACCTCCTCCCAGCGGCGGCCGATGAAGCGCTTGATCTCAAAGATCGTCCCCTCGGGGTTCAGGACCGCCTGGCGCTTGGCCATGCGGCCCACCAAGGTTTCCCCGTCCCGGAAGGCCACCACGCTGGGGGTTACCCGTTCGCCTTCGGCGTTTTCCAGCACCACGGGCTTGCCGCCTTCCATCACGGCGATGACGCTGTTGGTGGTGCCGAGGTCAATGCCCACTGCCTTAGCCATAGCTCACCTCTCAGCCTCAAGCATAAGGCCTCCGCATTTTTCAGTCAAGAGAGTTGAGCAAGGTTATGTCATAGTGCCGCGGGCTACCCTGAGGCCGGGCCTTGCGTGTACCCTAGGAGAAGACATGTCCCGGCTTCCTTTGAATTTCCTGGTTTTCGTCCTGGGCTTGCTCCTTCTGGCTTGGGCGTTTAGCTTGGCGGGCACCACCAGTTCGGGGGGGGCGGTGAACTACACCACCTTCCTCGAGGACCTCCAGGCGGGCCGGGTCAAGGAGGTGGTGGTGCGGGCGGGCGACACCCGCATCCAGGGCACCCTGGTGGACGGGTCCACCTTCACCACCTACGCCGCAAGCCCTCCCGACAACGCCACTTTGGAGGCTTGGACCAAGCGGGGGGTGAGCGTGCGGGTGGAACCCCCCCAAGGGCAAAGCCCCTTGGGCTTCCTCTGGCCCCTCCTTTTGGTGGGCCTTCTCATCGGGGCGCTCTTCTACTTCTCCCGCACGGGAAGGGCGGGGCCTTCCGATTCCGCCTTTAGCTTCACCAAAAGCCGGGCCAAGGTGCTCACCGAGGCCCCCAAGGTGACCTTCAAGGACGTGGCCGGGGCGGAGGAGGCCAAGGAGGAGCTCAAGGAGATCGTGGAGTTCCTGAAAAACCCGGGCCGCTTCCACGAGATGGGGGCCCGCATCCCCAAAGGGGTCCTCCTGGTGGGGCCGCCCGGGGTGGGGAAGACCCACATCGCCCGGGCGGTGGCGGGCGAGGCCAAGGTGCCCTTTATCACCGCTTCCGGGTCCGACTTCGTGGAGATGTTCGTGGGGGTGGGGGCGGCCCGGGTGCGGGACCTCTTTGAAACGGCCAAGCGCCACGCCCCCTGCATCGTCTTCATTGACGAGATAGACGCCGTGGGCCGGCGGCGGGGAGCCGGGGTGGGCGGGGGCAACGACGAGCGGGAACAGACCCTAAACCAGCTCCTGGTGGAGATGGACGGCTTTGAGAAGGACTCCACCATCATCGTCATGGCGGCCACCAACCGCCCGGACGTCCTGGACCCCGCCCTTCTGCGCCCGGGCCGCTTTGACCGGCAGGTGGCCATTGACGCCCCGGACGTGCGGGGGCGGGAACAGATCCTGCGCATCCACGCCCGGGGTAAGCCCTTGGCGGAGGACGTGGACCTGGCCCTTTTGGCCAAGCGCACCCCCGGCTTCGTGGGGGCGGATTTGGAGAACCTCTTGAACGAGGCGGCCCTCCTGGCCGCCCGGGAAGGGCGGAAGAAGATCACCATGAAGGACCTCGAGGAGGCGGCGGACCGGGTGATGATGGGCCCGGCCAAGAAGAGCCTGGTCCTCACGCCCCGGGACCGGCGGATCACCGCCTACCACGAGGCGGGGCATGCCCTGGCCGCCCACTTCCTGGAGCACGCCGATGGGGTGCACAAGGTGACCATCGTCCCCCGGGGGCGGGCCTTGGGCTTCATGATGCCCAGGCGGGAGGACATGCTCCATTGGTCCAGGAAGCGGCTTCTGGACCAGATCGCCGTGGCCCTGGCGGGGCGGGCGGCGGAGGAACTCGTCTTTGAGGACGTGACCACCGGGGCGGAGAACGACTTCCGCCAGGCCACGGAGTTGGCCCGGCGCATGATCACGGAATGGGGCATGCACCCCGAGTTCGGGCCCGTGGCCTACGCCGTGCGGGAGGATACCTACCTGGGGGGGTACGATGTCCGCCAGTACTCCGAGGAGACCGCCAAGCGCATTGACGAGGCGGTGCGCCGCCTGATAGAGGAGGAGTACCAGCGGGTGAAGCGCCTTCTGGAGGAGAAGCGGGAGGTCTTGGAGCGGGTGGCGGAAACCCTCTTGGAGCGGGAAACCCTCACCGCCGAGGAATTCCAGAAGGTGGTGGAGGGCCTGCCCCTGGAGGAGGAAAAGCCCCAGGAACGGGAGGAGAAGGAAACGCCCAGGGTGGTACCCAAGATCAAGCCGGGCGGAGCCCTGGGCGGGGCGTAAAGGATAAACCCAGGGGGCTAAAGCCCCCTGGGGGAAGGGAATACTTACTTCTTGACCTTCTCCTTAAGGGCCTTCCCTGGCTTGAAGGCAGGGTACTGGGTGGCGGGGATCTTGATCTTTTCCTTGGTGCCGGGCTTCACGCCGGTGCGGGCCTTCCGCTTGCGCACCTCAAAGGTGCCGAAGCCGGTGAGCTGCACCTTGTTGCCGGCGGAGAGCGCCTCTTCCACCTTGGTCAAGAAGGCATCCACCGCCGCCTTTACGTCCTTTTTCTTGAGGCCCGTGGCCGAGGCCACCTGGTCCACCAGATCCGCTTTGGTCACCGTTTTCTTTGCCGCCATTCTTCACCTCCTTCCTCTTTTCCCTTCCGCAGGGACTATATCACGCCTCAAAGCTTTTGCGCAATAGCCTGACCTATTTCTATCGCTATGTATAGCAATGTGTGATAACGAAAGCATTGGCTCTAGCGGTACTCGGGGGGGAGAAGTTCCCGTACCCTAGCCTCTATCTCCCGGGTGAGGTTTTCTAGCTCCCGGTGGGAAATCCGCTCGGCCCTTGGAACGGGAATGGGCTTGCCGTAAACCACCCGGATGGGCCGGCGCAGGCGAAAGAGCTTCCGCCCCACAGGCCAGGCCCGGTCCGTGCCGATGACCGCCACGGGCACCACGGGGCTTCCAGTTCTCAGGGCGATGGCCGCTACCCCGGTCTTGAAGGGCTGGAGCTTGCCCGTGCGGCTTCGGGTTCCTTCGGGGAAGATGCCAAAGGCCATGCCCCTCCCTAGGGCGCGGAGGGCGCTTTTGATGGCGGAGAGGTCGCTTTGCCCCCGTTCCACGGGGATGGCGTAAAGCCGTGGAAGAAGCCAGGAAAGGAAGGGGAGCCGGAAGACATCGGCCCGGGCCAGGAAGCTCACGGGCCGCCGCACCCCGGCCCCGATGGCGATGGGGTCCAGGATGGAGAGGTGGTTGGAGGCCAGGATCACGGGGCCCTCCTCTGGCACGTTTTCGGCACCTTCCACCCGAAAGCCGAAAAGAAGGTGGAGCAGGAAGCGGGCGAGGTACCAGGTGGCTCGGTAAACGGGGTTGGGCTTAGAGGCTTCCACAGGGCCTTAGTCTAAGGCGGCCAGGGCCCGGCCCGCCTCTATGTGGGCAAGCCGCAAAGGCTCGGGCAGGCGGAAGCGGGTGGGCAGGCGGCGCACGAAGGCCAAAGCCTCTTCCAGGCCCACGCGGTGGCCTGGGGAGACGTAAAGGGGCTTTACCCCGGTGCGGCTCCGGTAGGCGTAGCCCAAGGGGCGGCCATCGGGGGCGAGGAGGCGCACGGCGCTTCCCGCTTCCTGGGGAAGGGGGCCCTCCGGGCGACCAAAGAGGAGGCTTTTGGCCACGCCCACGCTAGGCAGGTCCAGGTGGACCCCCAGGTGGCTGGCGATGCCCAGGCCCCGGGGGTGGGCGATCCCCTGCCCATCCACCAGGAGGACCTCGGGGGCCTCGGGGAGGGTTTTTAGGGCCTCCAGGTAAGCGGGGGCCTCACGGAAGGAGAGGAGGCCGGGCACGTAGGGGAATAGCGCTTCTTCTGGGACCCGGGCCTGGCCCACGAAAAGGGGCCCTTTTTCCAGGTGATAGAGGAGGGCCACGGCCACCAGGGGCTTGCCCCGTTTGTGGGAGGCGTCCAAGGCGGCGAGGAGCCTCTTGCCCTCCAGGCTTCCGGAGAGGACCACCCGTTTAGCGAGGGCCCGTTGCAGGGCCAGGGCCGCCTTTGGGCTCTCCGGCCTGGGGAAAGGCGGCACCTCCATCAGGTGATCTCCCGAAGCCTTTCCAGGACCTCCTGGTCCGAGGGGTCGGTGCCGTAGAGGAGGGCGAGGTAGTAGGCGGTCCAGGCCAGGCGGTACCAGAGGGCCATGGCCTGGGCCAGGCGGCTTCCCTCGGGGAGGGGCACCTCGGCGATGGCGTCCACCCGGGTTTCCAGGATCTCCTTGGCCAGGCTTGCCGCTTCCCCGCCCCCCAGGAGGACCGCCGCTAAGGGGTCTCCCTGCTCGTGGCGGGCCTCGAGGCCGGTAAGGAAGAACTCCAGGGCGCTAAAGGGCGGGGTTAGAGAGAGGCTTTTCCCGATGCGGGCGAAGAGGCTTTGCGCCGCCTCCTCCAGGGGGCGGAAGAAGGGGCTATAGAAGAGGGGAAGCCTTTCCAAGAGGGTATAGGCCAGGAACTTGGCGGGGTTTTCCTCCAGGGGCACCTCGGGGGTGAGGCGGCGCCTTTCCGCCAAGAGGGCCTCGTCCACCTCCTTTAAGGCCTTCTCCTCCCCCATGGCGAGGAGGAGGAAGCGCAGGTAGCGGTAGGGGCTCAAGGGGCTTGGGGGGAGGTAGACGTCCACCCCCGGGCGGAACCCCACCCGCACCACCCTAACCCGCCCCGACTCCGCCAAAAGGCCCATGGCCGAGGCCTCCCCTAGGTCGTAGCCGCCTTCCAAGAGGAAAAGGGTGCCCGTTTCCGTCCAGTCGGGCAGGCCCAGGGCTTTGGCGGCGAAGTGGCCTTCCCCGTAGGCGAGGGCGGCGAAGGGGGCGGGGTAGGCCTCCTGGGGCACGGGCCCGGAGCCCACCAGGTCCCTAAGCTCCAGGGCGAGCCCCTGGCGGTCCACCAGATAGGTTTCCTCGCGGTCCAGGTCGCGCATACCCCTTATGCTAACCCCCATGCGGCCTTGCCCGCCCAAACCCGTGGCCCGCATCTGGGGGGGAAGCGCCTTGGGCTTTGGTCCCGGCATCGGCGAGGTCTGGCTTTGCCAAGCCCCCCTTTTGGTGAAGCTTTTGGACCCCAGGGACTGGCTTTCCGTCCAGGTGCACCCCCCCCACGCCTACGCCCTCCAGGTGGAGGGGAAGCCCGGCAAGTACGAGGCCTGGTACGTGCTCGCTCCGGGGGAGATCGTCTACGGCTTCCGCCGCCCCGTGACCCCGGAGGAGGTGGTGGCAAGGGCTAAGGAGGGTACCCTGGACGAGGTCCTGAACCGGTTGCCGGTGAGGCCGGGGCAGGTGGTCTACCTCCCCGCCGGCCTGGTCCACGCCCTGGGGCCCGGGGTGCGGGTCTACGAGGTCCAGACCCCCTCGGACCTGACCTACCGGCTTTACGATTACGGCCGCCCCCGGGAACTCCACCTGGAGAAGGCCCTGGCCGTGGCCCGCTTGGAGCCCCTTCCCCTGCCGGAGGTGCAGCCCGAACCCGTGGAAGGGGGGGAGAAGCTTCTTTCCACGCCCTTTTTTGACCTCTTCCGCTACCCCTTGGCGGGGCGGCTCGCCTTGGGGGCGGAGGCCCCCCTGGTCCTCACCCTCTTGGAGGGGGAGGCGAGGCTTGAGGGAGAGGTCCTGAAGCCCCCCGCCACCTTCCTCCTGGAGGCGGGGGAGGAGGCTACTTTGGAGGGAAAAGGGCTTCTCCTCGGGGCTAGCCCGAAAGGCGGCTGAGGAGGGCCTGAAGGCGGGGGGATGGCCTTTCGCCAAGCTCCTCCCATAGCCGTTTGCGGTAGCCCTCCAAAAACCTTAGGGCCCGGGCCTTCTGCCCCCTTCGGAGGCAGGCTTCCACCAGGGGGATAAGGGCCTCCTCGTCCAAGGGGTCCAGCTCCAGGAGGCGCTCCAGGTAAGGGGGCTCGCCCCTTTGGAGGAAAAGGGCCCGCACCCGATGGAACACCTCTTCCCGCTTCCGGTCCAAGAGGGGGTGGTCCAGGCCGGGGAAGAGGGGTTCTTGGTAGAGGCGCAGGGCCGCCTCAGCCCCTTCCGTTTCCAGCGCCCTTTCCAAGGCGAGGAGGTCCGCTTCCACCCGGGCGAGGCCCTCCTCCTGGAGGTAGGTGGGCACCCCCCAGGGCTCCAGGGCCTTACGAAGCCGGGCAAGCCACACGTAGAGGTTGTTCAGGGCGGCCTCCTCGGAAAGGTCAGGCCAGAGGGCAAAGGCCACCTCCTCCCGGGGAAGCCCGAGGAGGAGGAGGGCGAAAACCTCCTTGGCCTTGCCCTTGAGCTCCACCGGCCCCAAGGGGCCTTCTATGCGGAACCTTCCCAGGACCTCCACCCGCACGGGGGGAATCTCGGCGTGGCGGAGGAGGATGGCCTCCTTCCACCCCGAGCGGAGGACCTCCGCCAGGGGGTAGGCCACGCTGAGTTCAGGCCTGGACCGGGGGAGGAGGTGCAGGGGGATGAGGCCGGGAAGGATGCGCTTTCCCGCGTTGGTGAGGGTGAGGAGGGCTTCCAGGTCTTTTTCCTCCCCCAAAAGGCGGTAGCGGGCGGCGTGCCAGTAAAGCCTTTCTTCCCGCTCCTCGGGGTAGGGGGGGAGGAGGCGGGCTTCCCCCTTCAGGAGGGCCAGGGTGAGGCGGGGGAGGAAGCCCTCCTGGCCCTCCACCAGGCTGGCATCCCCCGTTAGTTCGGCCTGGAAAGCCCTTCCCCGGGCCACTAGGTAGGGGTTTTCCCATAGCTCCGCCTGTGCCACCAGGCGGGCTAGGGTTTCCCCATCCCCTTCCAGGTGGGCGAGGAGCATCTGGGCCTCGAGGGCCGCCAAGGGGTTTCCTGGGGCCTCCGCCGCTTGGCGGAGGTAGCCCTTGGCCCTTTCCCTTTCCCCTAGGAGGAGGTAAAGCCGCCCCAGGTCCCGGAGATGGCCGGGGCGGTTGGCGTGGGTGTACTGGAGCTTTTCCAAGGCCTCCTCCAGGGCGGCGAAGCGCCCCAGGAGGTCCCCTTGGAGCTCAAAGCGCAGGAAGGCCAGGTTGCTAAGGGGGGCGATGCGGTAAGGGCTTTCCGGGGGAAGGCGCCTTAGGGCCTCTTCCAAAAGCCCCAGGGCCTCCTCGGGCCTTCCCTCCTCGTAGGGCACGCGGGCCGCATCGTTCAGGAAGCGCCCCGCAAGCTCCCCGGGCACCCTTTCCAGAAGGGCGAGGCCCCTTTCCAGATAGGCCCGTGCCCGGGGGAGGTCCTTCCCGAGAAGGGGCTCGGCCAGGTAGTAGGCCAGGTGGCCCAGGGCGGTGAGGGCGACCCTGGGGTCCTCGGCTTCCACGAGCGCCTCCAAAAGGGGAAACCCCTCCTTCCGGCCGCACTGCAGGAGGGCCTCCCCGAGGCGTAGCCTAGCCCTCGGCCCTCCTTTTCGCAAAAGCCCTTCCCAGGCGAGGAGGCGTTCCGCCGGGATACTTATCTGGATGGGCTTTTCCAGGAGGGCGAGGAGGTCCTCCGTGAGGCCGCTGGCGGAGTAGGCCTCCGCCAGAAGCTCCGGGGGAAGCCTACCCTCCGCCCCCCGCACCGCCTCTCTCACCTCGGGGAGGAGGCTTCGCAGGGCCATCTCCTTCATGAGGCCGTGCAGGCGGAACCCCTCGGGGGTGAGGCGCAAAAGCCCCTTTTGGAAGAGGCTTTCCGTCTCGGGGGTGGCGTGGGCTTGGGGGAGGAAGGGGAGGGCGGCCATGAGAAGCCCTTCCCGGAACTCCCCTTCGCTTAAGCTTTCCCGGAGGCCCTGGAGGAGGGCTTGGGCCTCCGGGGGCTTTCCCGTGAGGGCGGAGAGGAAAAGGGGCAGGGGCCACCCCCCCGTGGCCCGGTGGGCCTCCTCCCAGGGTCCGCGGCCCCCAAAGAGGGCCTTGGCCTCCTCCAGGGTGAAGGCCAGATCCTCCGGCCCCAAGCGGAGAAGCCTCCCCTCGGCCAGGAGCTTGGGGAGCTCGGGGTAGGGGAGGGCCTTGCGGCTCGCCAGGACCAGGAGGCAGGGGAGGGTGCGGAGAAGGGGGGAGAGGGCCTCCTCCCCGGTGAGGTCCTCGAGGACCACCAAGGTGGGCTCGGCCTTTAGGGCCTCCAGGATGACCCCCCAGGGGGCCTCCTCGGGCAGGCCCAGGCCCTTCGCCAAGAGGGCCCGGGGCTCCCCGAGGAGGGCGCTTCCCCAGAGGGTGCGCATCCCAAGCCTTGCGGAAAGCTGCCCGGCCAAGACGCTTTTGCCAAACCCCGCCGGGGCCTGGAGGAGGACGGCAAAGCCCACCGCCTCGGGGAGCTGGTCCAAAAGGCGGGCCCTTTCTAGGTACACCGGGCTTTGCCAGGCCAGGGCCATGCTTGTCCCCTATTCTAGAAAAGCCCCCCTTTTCTTCCAAGCCTTGACCGAAGGCCCCTTCCCGCCCAAGACTAGGGGGCATGGACCGCACCCACCTGGACCTCGCGCCCTGCGGCCCCTTGCGGGGGGTTTTGCGGGTGCCCGGGGACAAGTCCGTGACCCACCGGGGCCTCATGCTCCTCGCCCTGGCGGAAGGGGAGGGGAGGCTTTTTTACCCCTTGAAGGCCGGGGACACCCTTTCCACCGCCCGGGTCCTAAGGGCCTTGGGGGCGGGGATAGAGGAGGAAGGCCCGCACTTCCGCGTGCGGGGCCAAGGCCTTCGCCTAAAGGAGCCCGAGGACGTCCTGGACTGCGGAAACGCCGGCACCCTCATGCGCCTCATCCTGGGCATCCTGGCGGGGCAGGAGGGGGTCTTTGCCGTCCTGACCGGGGATAGCTCCCTCCGCCGCCGCCCCATGGGCCGGGTGGTGGAGCCTTTGCGGGCCATGGGGGCCCAGGTGGACGGGCGGGAGGGGGGGAAAAGGGCCCCCTTGGGGGTGCGGGGGGCTCCTCTGCGGGGCATCCGCTACACCCTACCCGTGCCCAGCGCCCAGGTGAAAAGCGCTCTCCTCCTGGCGGGCCTCTTCGCCGAGGGGGTCACCGAGGTGGAGGAGCCCGTCCCCACCCGGGACCACACGGAAAGGCTCTTCCGCCATTTTGGCCTGCCCCTTCGGGTGGAAGGGAACCGGATCCGGACCGAGAAAGCCTCCCCTTTCCCCGCCAAGGACCTCCTGGTCCCGGGGGATTTCTCCTCTGCCGCCTTCTTCCTGGTGGCGGCCCTCATCGTCCCGGGCTCGGAGGTGGTGGTGGAGGGGGTGGGCCTGAACCCCACCCGCACGGGGCTTTTGCAGGTTCTCCTGGCCATGGGGGCCGACCTGGAATGGCGGGTCCTGGAGGGCGAAGACGGCGAGCCCGTGGGCTACGTGCGGGCCCGGTATAGCCCCCTCAAGGGGGTTTCCGTGGACCCTGGCCTCATTCCCCTTATGGTGGACGAGGTGCCCATCCTGGCCGCCGCCGCCGCCTGGGCGGAGGGGGAGACCTTTATTCCCAACCTTTCCGAGCTCAGGGTGAAGGAGTCGGACCGGGTGCGGGCCATCACCCACAACCTGCGGGCCTTGGGGGTAGAGGTGGAGGAGGGCCCGGACTGGCTCCGCATCCGGGGGGGCGGGGTGCGGAGGGGGGAGGTGGAGCCCTTCCACGACCACCGCATCGCCATGGCCTTCGCCGTGGCGGGCCTCCCCGTGGGTGTGCGGGTCCACGAGCCCGAGTGGGCGGAAATCTCCTACCCCGGTTTCTTCCGGGACCTCCTTGGGCTATGCGGGGGATCGTGACCCTAGACGGGCCTTCCGCCTCCGGAAAGAGTTCCGTGGCCAAGCGGGTGGCGGAGGCGTTGGGGGTGCCTTACCTGAGTAGCGGCCTCCTCTACCGGGGGGCGGCCCTTTTGGCCCTGAGGGCCGGGGTGGACCCTAGGGACGAGGAGGGGCTCCTTCGGCTTCTCCAGGCCCATAGGGTGCGTCTCGTCCCGGGGCGGGAAAACCGGGTTTTGGCGGACGGGGAGGACCTCACGCCCTTCCTCCACACCCTCGAGGTGGACCGGGTGGTCTCGGAGGTGGCCCGCCACCCGGGGGTGAGGGCCTGGGTGAATGCGAGGCTTCGGGAGGTGCCCCCGCCCTTCGTGGCCGAAGGGCGGGACATGGGCACCGCCGTTTTTCCCCACGCCCCCCACAAGTTCTACCTCACGGCAAGCCCCGAGGTTAGGGCGAGACGGCGGGCCAAGGAGCGGCCCGAGACCTACGAGGCGGTGCTCAAGGACCTCTTGGAGCGGGACGAGAAGGATAAGGCGCAAAGCGCCCCCGCCCCGGACGCCCTGGTGCTGGACACCAGCGGCATGACCCTGGACGAGGTGGTGGCCTGGGTCTTGGAGCGCCTTAAGGACTAGCCATGGTGCCGGGGGCGAAGGAAAGGCCGGTACAGGAGTTCCTAAACGCCCTCCTCTTCCGCCCCTTGGCCCACCTCCTGGTCCGCCTCCTCCTCCCCACCCCCGTGCGCCCCCACCACCTGGTCCTCCTCCACACGGGCCTCGTCCTCCTGGCCGCCTGGCTCCTCCACCGGGGCGAGGACCTCTATGCCGCCCTCCTCCTCCAGCTCAAGACCGTCCTGGACAACGCCGACGGGCAGCTCGCCCGGCTTAGGGGGGAGGTGAGCGCTTTGGGCCGCTATTTGGACACGGAGATGGACTTCCTGGGCAACCTCGCCCTCTTTCTCGCCCTGGCCCTGCACACGGGGGAGGTGGAGCGAGCCGTCGTTGCCTTTTTCGTCTTCACCCTGGTCCAGTCTTTTGACTTCAACCTGGAAAGGCTTTACCGGGAGGTGCGGGGGCTTCCCCTCCCCAAGGAGCCCGAGGGCCCGGAAACCCCTATCCTCCGCCTCCTAAAGGGCGTGTACGCCCTCCTCTTCCTCCCCCAGGACCGCGCCATCCGGGCCCTGGAGGTTTCCCTGCAGAGGCGCTTGGGCCTGGACCCCTTGCGCTTCTTTGACGAGTGGGCCTTGGCAGGGGTGGTGAACCTAGGGCTTAGCACGCAGCTCTTTTTCCTCGGGGTCTTCCTCCTCTTCCACCAGCCTGCAGCGTACCTCACCTTTGTCCTCCTCCAGGCCCTGTATCTTGGCCTTGGGTACGTATGGAGGATCGCCCGCAGTATCCCATCCCCACGGTGGGGGCCTTAGTGGTGCAAGGGGACAAGGTGCTCCTGGTGCGCACCGCCAAGTGGCGGGGGCTATGGGGGGTGCCGGGGGGAAAGGTGGCCTGGGGGGAGCGGCTGGAGGAGGCCTTAAGGCGGGAGATTCTGGAGGAGGTGGGGCTAGCCCTCAAGGCGGTCCGCTTCCTCTTCGTGCAGGAAGCCCTCTTTAGCCCGGAGTTCCATAAGCCTACCCACATGCTCCTCTTCAACTATGTTGCTCAGGGGGAGGGGGAGGTGCGGCCGGGCGAGGAGATCCTGGAATGGGCCTGGCTGAGCCCCGAGGCGGCCCTCGCCTACCCCCTCAACACCTTCACCCGGAGGCTTTTGGAAAAATACCTGGAGGGGCCATGCGGGTAGCCCTGGTCACGGGAAGCGCCAAGGGGATTGGGCGGGCCATCCTCCTGGCCTTGGCCAAGGAGGGGTTTAACGTGGCCGTGCACTACCGCACCTCCGAGGGCCTGGCGGAGGCCACGAGGCAAGAGGCGGAGGCCCTGGGCGTGAAGGCCATCAAGGTGCGGGCGGACCTCACCCGGGAGGAGGAGGTGGCGGGCCTGGTGGAGGAGGTGCGCTACCACCTGGGGGGGATTGGCGTTCTGGTGAACAACGTGGGGGACTACCTCTACAAGCCCATTGAGGAGGTGCGCCTCGAGGAGTGGCGCTGGATTATGGACACCAACCTCACCGCCACCTTCCTCCTCACCCAAAGGGTCCTCCCCCTCATGGTGGCCCAGGGCTACGGGCGCATCGTGAACCTGGGCTACGCCGGGGCCACCAACCCCATCGCCAGGCCCCACATCACCCCCTACGCCATCGCCAAGATGGGGGTGGTCCTCTACACCAAGGCCATCGCCAAGCGCTTCGCCCAGGCGGGGATCACCGCCAACGTGGTGGCCCCCGGGGTGGCGGAGAACTCCGTCTCCAAACCCCTTCAGGAAATCCCCATGGGGCGGCTCGCCCTCCTGGAGGAGGTGGCCCGGGCGGTGCTCTTCTTCGTCCGGGAGCCCTACCTCACGGGGCAGGTCCTGGAGGTGGCGGGGGGGTGGAACCTGTAGGATGGGCTTCGTGGACGGGAACGCCCCTGACCCCAAGTACTGGGAAAAGATGCGGCTCGTGGCCGAGGTGCTCAAGGCGGTGGAGGGCCCCATCTACATCGCCACCCACGTGGACCCCGATGGGGACGCCATCGGGAGCTCCTTGGGCCTTTACCGGGCGCTCAAGGCTTTGGGCAAGGACGCCCGCTGGGTGGCCGAGCCTCCCCGCTTCCTCCGCTTCCTCCCCAAGGAGGAAGAGTACTCCGACCCCGTGGAGAAGCTTCCCCCTGGGGCCACCCTGGTGGCCTTGGACAGCGCCGAGCCCTCGAGGGTGGTGGGGGTGCCGGTGGAGGGCTTCGTCATCAACATTGACCACCACGGCACCAATCCCCGCTTCGGCCACCTCCACGTGGTGGACCCCTCCAAGGCGGCCACGGCCCAGATGGTCAAGGACCTCATTGACCTCCTGGGGGTGGCCTGGACGGAGGAGATCGCTACCCCCGTGCTCACCGGCATCCTCACGGATACCGGCAACTTCCGCTTCGCCAACACCACCCCCGAGGTGCTTCGGGTGGCGGCGGAGCTCGTGGGCTACGGGGTGAGGCTCGCCGAGCTCACCGACCGCCTCCAGTTCCGCCCCCCCTCCTACTTCCGCCTCATGGGCCAGGTGCTCTCCACCGTGGCCTTCCACTTCGGGGGGCTTCTCGTCACCGCCCACCTGCCCGAGGAGGCCAAGCGGGAGGAGGAGGACTCCGACGACTTCGTGGGCCTTATCCGCTACGTGGAGGGGAGCGTGGTCTCCGTCTTCCTGCGCAGGCGGGAGGAGGGGGTGAAGGTGTCCATCCGCTCCCGGGGCGGGGTTTCCGCCCAGAATATCGCCCTGAAGCTCGGGGGCGGCGGGCACGTGCCCGCCGCCGGGGCCACGCTGAAGGGGGTGGACCTGGACCGGGCTTACGAGCTCGTCCTCGAGGCGGTCCAGGAGGAGCTTAGGCGGGCGGGGTACCTCTAGGCCCCGTACTTTAAAAGCCTTCCGGCGTGGGCGAGGAGGAGGGGCATGAGCTCCACCCCCCGCAGGTGCCCGAGGCTTCCCTTGAGGGCCTCGGCCTCCGTGAAGCGCCCCGCCTCGTCCCGCCGCAGGTAAGGGGCCTTGAGGAGGAGGGGCACGGGGTGCCAGGAGTGGGCCTTCAAGGCCGCAGGGGTGGAGTGGTCCCCGGTGAGGGCGAGGACCTCGGGCTTTAGGGCGAGGAGCTCGGGCAGGAAGGCGTCAAAGCGCTCAATCTCCCGCACCTTGCCAAGGAAGTCCCCGTCCTCCCCCTTGGCGTCCGTCTTCTTGAAGTGGAGGTAGAAGAACTCGTACCGATCCCAGTTCTCCCGCAGGGCCTTGAGCTTCCCCTCGTGGGCGTCCCCTTCCCCTTCCACGGGGAGGACCTCCATCCCCACCAAGGCGGCGAGGCCCTTGTACATGGGGTAGCTGGCCACGGCCGCTGCCCTTAAGCTGTAGACCTCCTGGAAGCTGGGGAACCGGGGCTTTTGGGAGGCCCCCCGGAAGAGGGCCCCGTTGAGGCGGGGTTCGTCCCTAAGGACCGCCCGGATGCGCTCGGCGAGGAGGTTAAGGATGTGGGCGGTCTTCCGGGAGGCCTCGTCCAGGGGCCTAGCCTCCAAGGGGGGAAGGCCCGCCTTCTGCGGGTCGGTGTCCGTCACCCCGTCCCCCAGGCCCTCGCCCCTTAGGATCACCAAGAAGCGGTGCTCGCTTTCCGTGTAGAAGTGGATCTCCACGTCCTCTATCCGGGGGATGGCCTCCTTGAGCTTGGCGATCACCCGTTGGTTTTCCTCGGTGGAGGGCCTCCCTGCCCGGCGGTCCACCACCTTCCCTTCCGCATCCAAGGTGGCGAAGTTGCCCCTTAGGGCCACGTCCCCTTCCCGGAAGTCCGCCCCCAGCCCCAAGGCGCTCAAGGCCCCTCGGCCCACCACGTAGCGGAAGGGGTCGTAGCCGAAGAGGGCCAGGTGCCCAGGGCCCGAGCCGGGGGCAAGGCCCGGGTGGACGGGGGTGAGGAGGCCTAGGGCGCTCTCCGCGGCCAGGCGGTCTAGGTTAGGGGTTTGGGCCGCCTCCAGCTCCGTGGGGCCTCCTGGCTCTAAGGGAAGCCCCCCCACGCCGTCTAGGACCACGAGGAGGATTTTGCCGCCGGGTTGGTGGAGTTCCTGGAGGATGGGAAAGAGGTCCATGGGGCCATTTTACAGAAGAGAGTGGGCGTGGAGGAGCCATAATCCCCCGGACTTTCCGCCCCTGGGATACATGGCCTCCCCCCCGCCCTCTGGAGGCAGACAGAGCATCGTGGGCGCCAGATGCCCTGTCATGGTAGACAGGTGGCGCGTAGAGCCTTCAAATACCGCCTC
>Ga0272449_1000435_pt1 | contig 50029 bp, 30 predicted proteins | sample YNPCB0241_FD_198679 | JGI IMG/M metagenome (GOLD analysis project Ga0272449, IMG submission 198679) | Hot spring sediment microbial communities from Yellowstone National Park, WY, United States - YNP-CB-024-1 | ecosystem: Environmental > Aquatic > Thermal springs > Hot (42-90C) > Sediment...
ACGGAGCGTGACAAGCCTTTGGAGCCGGCAAACTGGGTGAAATTTTCTGGGCAGGTAAGAGGGCCGGTGACCTTCAGAGGTGTAGCTCTTGGGGGCTTAGGGTACGCCTACGGGAGCAGATAGCCAAAGAAGGCACTACTGGAAATGGTTGATTGCACGCCGAAAAGTGGTTGAGTTTCCCGTCACTCGCAGGAATTCCCCAGACTTGCCATCCACTCTAGATTGTGGCTTGCCTCCAAAGCATGCAAAGATCCGACCTTGATTAATTCGAGTACACTCTGACTTCCGCCGAAGTCTTCCCGTTGCCCGGGACAAGCAACCCCACGGACGGGTGGAAAGCCACCTGGGTTGGCGTGGAACTTGGCTTTGGTGATCCCTTGTGCGAACGGACACCCCAAGTTTGGTGGGCACCAAGGTTGCTGCTGACAGATTTGTCCCTTTCCTTTTGAGTGGCGATTCTGGATTCAGCGACCGGTAGTATGGGCGTTCAATCCTCTGAGCCAAGAATCAGGAAGCCTCGAAAGGCGGCTTAACTCGTTTGGTCGGTTTAGCTTTGACTGACGTTGTCTGGGAAATTGTGACAAATTTCGTCCAAGCAAGGAGAAGCCCACATCAACGGAGAACCCGAAAGTACGGCTTGGCTTTGTTACATGTCCCGACCGGCCCCAATCCTCGCCAGAACACGACAGGCGAATATCCATAACGTAGGTGTGTGAATTTGATGGGTTGAATTGTCAGAAGTTTGCCCGTCTCGATTTGTCCAAAGCGATCTCCCGGAGTCCTGACGGATATGGTGACTTCCGTTTGACGAAAATTGGGATCTACCGGAACATTGGGGGCACAATTTCGGAGGCATAAGCGATTCGGATTGTTTTTTGTTCATCGCCAGGTTTAAACAAGATTCTTGGGGGAGGAAGGGACCGTTGGAGGTCGGACCCTAGTGTAAAGAAGAACCAAGTTTGTTGCGTTTCCAAGGCCACGGAGGTGGGGTGATTTTTGCGGTCCTCAGATTCAGAGCCCGCTTGGGCCGAAGGCTTTCGCCAGTTAGTTTCCTTAGCAAGGTGGAAGATCGCTTTACGGGAAGATTTACGGAAAGGTAACCCGGCTTGAGGGATGTGTCTGATTGCTGATCTCGTAAAACACCTTTCGGAGAAGTTGCAGATGGTCTTTGACAAAATCTCTGCGGCTGGCAGTTTGCACAAGAAATTGCAAGGCTGGAAGGAAGATGCTTCTGGCCGACGGTCCTTAGTGATCCCCGCGATCGTTGTTTTGGGAGCGGTTCTGAGCCTGGTAGGAGCACGTGGAGGCCGAGCGGAAGCGGTCTCGGTATTCGAAGAGCCTCGGGAACCTCAAGTCCGAAACAAGATTGATGAATTTGTTTTCGCGAAACTGAGGGAGTTGGGGATTCAGCCCGCTCGGCCATGTTCCGACGCGGTATTTCTTCGCCGGGTCTACCTCGACTTAATAGGTACTTTGCCCACGGAAGATGAGGTGCGGGAATTTCTTGCGGATTCATCCCCAGATAAACGGGAGCGTGTGATCGAGAGTCTTTTCCACCGGCGGGAATTTGCCGATTTTTGGACGCTGAGGTGGGGGGATGTGCTGCGAATCAAGTCGGAATTTCCGATCAATCTTTGGCCGAACGCGGTCCAGGCATATGCCCGATGGCTATGGGGAGCGATTGCGGAAAACATGCCTTATGACAAGTTTGCTCGGGAACTACTTACTTCGAGTGGAAGTAATTTCCGCGTACCGCCGGTCAATTTTTATCGGGCGGTTCCGGATCGCTCGCCCAAAGGGTTAGCCACGGCGGTTGCCTTGACGTTCATGGGATGCCGGGCAGATCGCTGGCCGCCGGAGAAGCTCGAGCAGATGGCGGTCTTTTTCAGTCAGGTGTCATACAAGAAAACGGGCGAGTGGAAAGAGGAAATTGTCGTATGGGACCCGATCCACGCGACTGCCGAGCAGGGACGACCTCTTCCCACCCGGGGTGTCCTTCCTGATGGTACGGAAGTCTCGCTTCCTCCCGATCGGGATCCAAGGGAGGTGTTTGCGGATTGGCTAATCCGGCCGGACAACCCATGGTTCGCCAGGGTTGTGGTTAACCGAATTTGGGCTTGGCTTTTGGGGCGAGGAATTGTCCACGAGCCGGACGACTTCCGCCCGGATAATCCCCCAGTGATCCCAGAACTCCTGGATTATCTGGCTAAAGAATTGGTGGATTCCGGGTACAACTTAAGGCACGTTTACAAATTGATTTGCAATTCGCAAACCTATCAATTATCGCCTATTCCGCGGTCTTCGCACCCGGATGCGGGCAAGTATTTTGCCTCGTACCCACTACGGCGTTTAGAGGCAGAGGTGTTGATCGATGCCATCAACCTGATCACGGGCACCGCGGAAGACTATTGGAGCATGATTCCTGAGCCGTTTACGATCGTCCCAGAGTGGGAACGTTCGATCTCCCTGGCCGATGCTAGTATCACCAGTACTTTTTTAGAGCTTTTTGGTCGGCCACCGCGGGATACGGGGTATTTTTCAGAGCGGATCAGCCGGGTTACTGCTGGCCAGCGGTTGCACTTGCTCAATTCCAGCCACATCCTGAGGAAAATTCAACAGGGACCGGGGCTGGCTTTTGCACGGAGTGCTTCCAACCCGCGGCAGGCCATTGAACGACTGTATTTGCGGATCCTCTCGCGTTACCCGACCGGCGAAGAAATGGCAGAGGCTCGGAATCTTGCAGGGTCCGGTTTCCGGCGAACTGTGGATTTGACAGACCTGGCTTGGGCGTTGATCAACAGTTCCGAATTTTTGTATCGGCACTGAGTGCGGGCAGACACTCAAACTCCAGACAGTTCAAGATCCTGCCAAGATTGGCTTTGGAATCAGATACTGCGGTAAGCGGAAATTGGAGCCTGAGAGCCTAATTTGCAAAGTCATGCGGGTGGGTAAAGAAAGCGGAGTGGAAAAAGATTATTTCAGTTGGACAATTAGGTGTAAGTTGCTATTGCTCTAGGAAATGGGGAGCTATAAGGGAATTCGATAACTGCGGATAAAAAGATCGCGGCCAAAGCGTTCGATCTGACCTGAGGATCTTTTAAGGGAGGTTGTACCAATGGCGGGAGAGGAACTGATTCGCGAAGTGGTGTTGCATGTTGGGGGTGGGGAAAACGGAGGCCGGAAGGATCAACGGATCGGCCGAAGGACTGTCCTCCAGCGGGGATTGTTCGGTTTTCTCGGGATTTCTTTGGCAGGTCGGTATGGTTTGGGGTTGGCCAAAGCAGCTCCCCAGGGCTCAAATGGCCGGGCCAAAGCGGTCATTCAGATTTGGATGTGGGGAGGCCCAAGCCACTTAGATACTTTCGATCCCAAACCGAATGCCGGATACGACTACTGCGGCCCGTTTTCCAAGGTCACTGCCACCAATGTCGACGGTATCGTGATTGGAGAGCTTCTTACCGAACTTGCCAAGCATGCGGAGAAATACAGCTTAATTCGGAGTATGACCCACGGGGTCAACTCGCACGAAACGGCCTCCTACTTAGTTCAGACCGGTCGGATGCCGGGAGACCGGATCGTTTATCCCCACTTTGGTGCCGTGATCACGTACTTTGCAACGCAGGGGACAAACCTTGCCACGGCGAGTCTGATTCCGCCATATGTGGTCCTGACGGATCCGCAAGGACGTTTTTCCGAAGCAGGCTTTTTGGGGCCGCGGTATAAGCCTTTTGCTACCGGGGGGGATCCGGCTCGGACCCCCTTTGCCGTAGAAGGCATCATTACTCCCGGTACTACCGCAGCCCAGCAACGCCGCCGGCGAGAACTTTTGGTTCGTTTTGATGCCTTACGAAAGCAGTTGCCGGACCATCCGCAAATCCAGGAGTTAATCGAAGCGGAGGAGCAGGCATACGATCTGATCTTAGGCGAGAGTGGCAAGGCATTCGATCCAGCACAGGAGCCGCAGGAGGTCCGCGACAGCTACGGCCGCAGCACCTTCGGGCAATCCTGCCTGGTTGCTCGCCGGTTGGTCGAGCGAGGTGTACGCTTTATCACCATCAACTATAAAGGATGGGATACCCACAAAGAGCACTTCACGATTATGCGGCGGAAATTGCCCGAGTTTGATCGGGCTTTGGCCGCTTTGCTCGCGGATTTAGCCGCAAGGGGGTTATTAGAAAGCACGATCGTGTTGGCTTATGGGGAGTTCGGTCGAACGCCGCGAATTCAGTGGGAAGCTCCTTGGAACGGCGGGCGGAATCACTGGGGGCATGTGTTCTCGGCCTTGGTTGCCGGCGGTGGCTTTAAAGGTGGGTGTGTTGTAGGGGAGAGTGACGAGGTCGGAGCGTATGTGAAGTCTCGGCCTGTTTACCCCTGCGATTTGATTGGCAGTGTGTACAAACTGATGGGTATCGACCCCTCGGCCACCTTACGCCATCCGCAGGGATTTGATGTGCCTTTGTTGCCTTCGAAGGCCGAATATGCCCAGCAGGGCGGACTGCTCACCGAGATTATGAGCTAGGACGAATTGCGTTCGATCCGGGCCAGGTAAGCATCAACCTTCGCCGGCCGAGTGTTTGCTGGCACTGAAAAAGTTTGGAAGGCGACAGGAACCTTCGCACCAAATCGCCAACTCAGCGAAGTATCACCGAGGTTGAGTCGCCTGGCTTGGGATTATGAAAAAGGAGTGAGAAAAGACCCGGCAATTCAACCAGCCGGGTGCACGGAATCGCGTTGAGTTTTCAAAACTACCCTTTCGGGAGCTGGGGTTTCCCGTCTTCGCCAGGAGCAGATTGACTTCAGGAGGCAGATGTCCTTCCCGACGAGGAGGCAAAAAGCGGCCATCGGCATGTGAATTTATACTTCCAGAATAAGCTGCTCAAGCGTGGGGACGAAGTTGCCGTTGCCGGGTGCTCACAAGGTTGAGAAAAGATTTGGAAAGAAACGCCCGCCGTGCTGTTGGGGGTGATAAGCTTCGAAGGTTCTCCAGCGGGCCTCATTTCTGGGAGGTAGCCTTGCCAACACCGAATGGCAGGTCGCAAGGCCCAAAAAGAGCCTGTAATGGCATGGGCAAACCGAACAAACGAGCGGGCCCACGCAGGCCAGGGGGGCCACCGGGGTGGGTTGTTCCTCCAAAGACAACGCAACTGGATGATAGTTTTCGACCGCTGAAAGGAGCGGAAGATGATGTGCGGGGATCGACTGGAACAGGTCGGCAATAACCGGGTGGGGTTCGTGCGAAAGGGGATGGGATCATTGCCCAAACGTATGACCCCGATCTTGGCAGCCATTCTGGTACTGCTTATGTTGGGCGGGCCAGGGCTGGCTCAGGTAACTCGGAATTCTCCCCGGATTGGGTACGTTTTTCCGGCGGGTGGCCAGATCGGGAGCACCTTCGAAGTCACCATCGGCGGCCAATATCTTGAAGGTGTGGATAAGGTCCTTGTCAATCACCCCGGGATTGAGTTCAGGGTCGTGGACTACTCTCGGCCGCTCACTCAGCGGGAGGTCAACGACTTGATGCAGAAGCTTCAGGCCGTTCGGGAGAAGGTGCAGGAGCTTCTGCGAAGTCAGCCGGGCCAGGCTCGGTTCGGTACTCAGGCACTCTTCCAGAAGGTGGCTCAGGAGATGGGGGTCACCAGGGAGCAGATCCGGGCCTTGGAAGAGTATCGTCGAATACGGATGGATCCGAAGCGACAACCTAATCCCCAGATCGCTGAGCGGGTTGTGGCCGAAGTCGCTGTGGCAGCAGATGTCCCTCCCGGGCAATATCACATTCGCGTGAAAAGCCGAAACGGTGTTTCGAATCCGATAATCTTCCAGGTAGACGTTTGGCCAGAGGCTGTAGAGACCGAGCCGAATGATCGGGAGCCCATGTCCCTGGAAGGACTTCCCGGCCCACTTATTGTGAATGGTCAGATTATGCCTGGAGATGTGGACCGATTCCAGTTGCCTTTAAGGAAGGGCCAGAAGATTGTGTTTGCACTGGCGGGGAGGGCGATCACCCCATACTTGGCCGACGCAGTGCCAGGTTGGTTCCAGGCGGTCCTTTCGTTAAGCGATCCGCAAGGACGCCAGGTGGCTTTTGCTGATGACTGGCGGTTTCACCCCGATCCCGTGCTTCTTTTCGAAGCTCCCCAAGACGGTCTTTATACGGTTACAGTAACGGATGCTATTTACCGCGGGCGAGAGGATTTTGTCTACAGACTCCTTGTTGGCGAGGTTGCCTTTGTGACAGGAATTTTTCCTCTCGGCGGGCAGGTGGGTAAAAAAGTTCGGGTGGAACTGGCCGGATGGAATTTGCCTCAGTCGAGCTTAGAGGTGGACTTGACGGAGGGAGGATTGGGTATCCGCCCACTTCAACTGTTCCAATGGGGCGGCCATTGGAATCGGTTGCCTTTCGTGGCGGACAGGTTGCCCGATATCCAGGAGGCTGAACCGAACGATTCTTTGGGGACAGCCCAGCGGATCAAGGGCGAGGGGATCGTCAACGGCAAGATATCCTCCCCCAGTGATACGGACGTGTTCCGGATCGATGTGAAAGCGGGGGAGGAGTGGGTAGCGGAGGTCGTAGCCCGGCGATTAGGTTCCCCCCTTGACTCTGTCGTTCGGGTCTTGGATCTCGAAGGAAACGTGTTAGCGAGCAATGACGACTTTGATGACAAGACCGCCGGTTTAATCACCCATCAGGCTGACTCTTACGTTCGTGTTAAAGCATCGAAGAGCGGCCCTATTTTCGTTCAGTTGGCGGACATTCAGCGGCAGGGAGGGGAAGAGTTCGCTTATCGGTTGCGAATTAGTCGCCCACAGCCCGATTTTGCTGTTCGCTTTGCCCCCAGTACATTGAACGTCAACCCCGGTGTTCCCGTGCTGATTAACGTTTGGGTTGTGCGGAAAGACGGGTTCGAGGGAGATATTTTCCTCGAACTTAAGGATTCGCCCTCCGGCTGGAGATTAAGCGGCAATTGGGTGCCAAGCGGACAGGAGCACATTGTGATGACCTTGAGTGTGGGGGGTGGGGTCAGTGCCGGGGAGTATCCGTTAAAGGTGGTAGCCCGAGCTGAATGGGACGGAAAAATCATCGAACATGAGGCCGTAGCTTGCGACGACCTCATGCAGGCGTTTTTCTACCGCCATTTGGTACCGGCGGATCAGGGGCTGGTGTCGGTGGCCCCGGTGCGTCGGTTCTTTTCACCGGCTTGGGGGTTTAACGCCGCTACTCCTGTTAAAATCCCGGCAGGGGGTACCGGAGAGGTCCGACTGCCTGATGTTCGGGGTGCTCTAGGACAGGGAGTAAAACTTCAACTGCGGGATGCTCCCGAGGGATTATCGCTCGGAGAACTCCGCCAAGGATTTATGGGGATGGTTTTAGAGGTGAAGGCGGATGCGGAGAAGGTCCAGCCCGGCTTGAGGGGTAACCTCCTTGTGGAAGTTCTTATGGAAAGGTCAGCCCGAGGGATGCCTTCACGGTTAGTCCCCGTGGCAATTCTGCCTGCTATCCCGTTTGAAATTGTGAAACCAGCCGACAATCTATGAGCTTCGTAACTATCAGGAACGAGGCCCACCGAGCGGACCTTTGCCAAAACTGTAGAAATCGTTCGAGACTGCGACCTGTAAGACCGTAATCCCTGCCTCCAGGGGGTATTAAACCGTAGACCCCCGGCTTCTAAGGACTTATGCCAAGCCCGGAACAACCCGGTAAGGGGTTAATAGTTTCGCTCTGTCTTTCTCTGCCGTAGGAGTTAATCCGGGCAATCGTCTGCGAAAAGGTGCGAAATCGCTGTGGGTTACGACTTTCGTTTTCTGAACGCCGTCCGCTCAGCCGCACAGACTGAAGTCTGGTTCGGAACCAGCGACTAAATCAAAAGCTGCCGGGTTGAGCCCTAACTGTCGCTACCTTTTCTTTCTTGCTGGTCCACAAACTCTCTTTCTTGATGGCCCACCATTGACCTTTTTAATTCGATTTGAAATTGCAGGCGACTATTGAGAGATTCCCGCCTTCGGGACTACTTTCTAGAAGAGGACCATCCCGGCGGGGTTTTGCGTCGATTGTCATATTGGTCGGCTGTCACACCTTTCCTCGGAAGATCACCAACAAAAAGGGGCAACGATCTGTAAGTTCATTCGAACTTTTAGAGGGCGAAAATCCTGAATAATCCGGCTCGCGTGTGTGAGCGGTGCCCCATAACCGCAATAGCGGAGGAAGCAATCTGAGAACCTCTCGAGAGCTTGGCTCCCCACGTTTTGTGGCTGGAATTATTAGGAATTTCCAGGGTTATGGGAAAAATCTGCTCCCGTGAGTCAAAAGGTTACCGACTGTTTACGTCCGAGACCGGCAAGTATTACCCCGCTAAATAGAGAGCGGGGGGTTAAAGCCAGATCATTCTGCGGATTGTGGTGACCACAAGTTTGTAACCGTCGGACCACGGGCCCGCGGATGAGCCCGAGTTGGAAGATCATCCCTTCGGGCTGCGGGAGTTAGAGACCCAAGCAGGAGGGGCCGAACCTATAACATCCCGACGGCCTTTCCGGATTGCCCAGGACTGCATCAGAAATGCCCCAGGACAAAATGAGGTTGCCGAAAAGTGTTCTCGAACCCGCGTGGAACGCCCTTCCGACAGGCATCCAAGGGCCTGCTGCGAGAGCTTTAGCCCATCAGGCAACCGTCAAAACTGTCACTACATGCTGCCCGGCCCCTGCCTTGGGGCCTTTGGAATCATTTAGGCCGTTGAGACACCTTAGAATCGTGGGGCAGGTGGGGCTGGGATCCCGGGAACCGGGAGACGCGGGGCCGGGCCAAAGGGTGGTGGTAACCCGGGAGCGGCCTGAACTTGCACGGCGGTCAATGCCTTCAAGGCGGCCCCATCTATCTCCCCACGGAATCGCAAGCCTCGGGGGATGGCCGCCGCAGAGATCTGAACTTTGCCAGAACCGCCTGCTTCTGTCAAAGCCTCGGCTAGGCGTGCAGCCGCTTCGCGATCGTCGGCCTCCGGAGAGAAATTCTCAGCCCAAGTAGCCAAGCTTAAAAGATCCATTTCCAAAGAAAGGATTCCACCTTGGACCTTTTGCGACACCGCAGCGGCCCGGGCCCAGTCCTTTATTCGTTGCGTTGTCTCCCGCCCGATCGCAAAAAACACCGTTCGCTCCCCGACAGCCGCTGTTAGCTCGATTTCTTCCTGGCCAAAAAACTTGACCACCTTTTCCCGGTCTTCGACATCGGAAGGGATCTTCAGGAGAACTCGGTGAATAGTAACCCCGTTTACCTGCTCGATTTCGGGACGAATCGCTACTTGGAGATCGGGATCCTTTCTCAAGGCCTGTTCAATTACTAGAAGTAACTCGTTGACCTTCTTACCACTAGTAGTTTCGGCCGCAATAACCGCAAAACCCTCTCCCGGGGTACCCCAAGCGGCGAAGGCTAGGTCCACATTGGATTTCGCCAAAATTTCAATGAGCATATCCATAAGCTTATTGATGAAGGTACGGGCCAGCTGAGCTTCCTCTTGGTCGGGTTCTTCAGCCAGTCTTTTCAGCACCTGCTGACGGACCTTTTCCAAACCTCGTTCAACTTCCCATGCCAGGGTATCGCCAATGGGTGCACTTACCCGAAAGGTGATCGAAGGATTGGCCTGGGACAAAGCAAGGAACCGCGACTGGGCCGCGGCCAACCGATCCGCTAACCTAGCACCCACACTTTCCGGAATCGCAGTGATGGCGAAGTCGACGGCAACTTTCCGAGCGGTCCTGTCGATGCTAACTCCCCACACCATTTGATCCAAGTCTGCATAGTAGCTCGATAGTTGCCGTGCCAACCAATCGGTAATCTCCTTGCGTGCGGCGAACTCCTCTTCCGATTCGTTAGGTCGACGTTCCAAGCCGGTTTCCATTGAGTCGAGGACTTGCTTCACCAACCGGTCCTGCAATTCCGCGGGGAATCGACCGAAGTTCACCTGAATCGCTAGATCATAATTCTCCCCAACTCCCTGAAGCAAAGTTGTAGGATTCGAAGGGATTGCAGCCAGCAATTCCTGCTTACTCGTTGCTACAACCCAAGGACCCTGTTGCTTAAAGTAAAGCGGTCCCCCCTGGGGAGAAGACACGCGAAATACTCCCTGTTCGATGGACTCTGCCACCCCAACCAAACCCTCGATAGAGCTCAGGAACTGCTTAAGATTGGAAATCGGTAACACAAGCACTCCCGAAGACGCCTCGGCTGGGTCGGCATCCCGAAGTATCGCCTGAGCATCCAGCTGGACTACCACTCCCCATCGGCGGGTTCGATCCCAGAGGCGAAGTCCTTGCCCACGAGTATTCAGCAGGATCAATCCCTCGAGAGCATCGGCAAGTTGGGGATTTCCGAACACCGAGCCGATATATCGGAGGTCGTTTTTCAGCTCGTCGTAGCTTGCCACAGAGATCACGAGGTGCGGCTCAAAAGTTTCCGCACTTAACCTTTCGGCCCAAGGGATTATCAGAGTGGCTAAAGCGGCTAGCACTACCGCGGCTTTTGGAATACGTCGCATTCGGCCATTCCCTTAACGACTTGATGGTTACAAAATTGATGGTTCTAAGAGGCTCAGGCTTAAAAGCTGCAGTTCAGAAGCAAGCCTGGCTAAGACAGGGGCGACTTGAAGCGTCGGACGAAATGCCGAAAGGGGCCTCCCTTCGTCCCTAATCTGAATGCTTCCGTACCGACATTGTATTGACCTGGGGTGCGGGAAACAAGGAGCAACTTAAGGCAAAAGTAGATAAGAAGAGGCAAATACCCGGCCTTTGCCACTCGGCCAGTTTGGGCATTTGGAAGGGGAGCCGGTGACGAAGGCCCGAAAAACATTAAAGGAGGGAACGCAGAAGGCACCCAATAACAGCTTGAGCTTCTCCGAAACGAGCCCTCGATAAAAAGCCTGATGGGGCCCAAGGAGAAAAAGCCCAGATCGACTGTACGGCAGACTGTCGCCCAATTAGCTCATATATTGGGAACACCCTGGCAATGCTTGAGACCGGGGGATTGCTTGCGGCAACTGGCGGGCGAAAAGCTACCGTTCGCGGTAGGTAATTCGGCCCCTTGTGAGATCGTACGGCGACAGCTCGACCGTGACTCGATCGCCAGGCACGATCCGAATAAAGTTTTTGCGGATTTTCCCAGCCACGTGGGCGAGAACCTCGTGGCCTGTATCGAGCTTCACTCGAAACCGAGTATTCGCTAAAGCCTCGGTCACGACACCGGACACTTCAATTCCTTTTTCCTTCGCCATACATCTTAGCCCTTTCTTTTCGTGGGGTGCTGCCCGAGAGCGAGCTTAGCGGATGCTGCCCACTCTCTCACGACTTAGCCCAGTCCCCAGCAGCTACCCGAGAAACCCGGTCGGGGACTTGCGACCACCTTCTTAAACACCAGTAAAATGCTTACTCTAAGCAACTAAACTGATACAATTTAAGTTATTTTTCGAGCGGGTTCAGGTAGAGCCTCCTAAATCAAAATACTCCCCAGCTCTTAAATTGGTTTCGATTTAGACCACGGATAGCCGCTCCGCGGTCGGCCATGGTGCGGGTTCTGGGAAGGCCAGATGCCCTTTGTAAAGGCCCTCAGCGACCAAATTTAGCGATCCCGGCTCCATCTAACCTACCTTAACGAGAGGTGTTTTCCAAGCTGCCGCCCAAATGGTAGGGCTTACTAAAAATTCCGGATCGGGGATCGAGAAGACCACTCGGGAGCTGTAATCGGTTAGGTTCGTTAAGGCCGATTGACCGTTTGCCATCGGCAGATTGGGTATCTTGCAACGGGCAAATCCGGAAACCTCCCGGGTAGGCAGTTCCTCCCTGAGCCTTGATCCCGGATTTCGGGGTCTTAGCGGGCCGGCATCTCCCTTGTTGGGAGTATCACACTGTCCTCCCAACCCCTCGAGGTCAAAACGGTCAAAGGGAGGCACGCACACCTTGAAATCGGGCGAAAATGTACGACAAACATCCGGGCTTGGTAGCCCTTGTCATTCAGGGCTGGCGGCGACCGGCCTAGGGCGGATTGGCATTAACCACCGTTTGTTGAGGGCTGCGGCTTTCCGGAGTTGGGTTCTGGATTCTAGGGGTTTACTCGGAACACACGTTTACCGCCTACCCAGGTTTCGAGAACCACCGTGTCAGCAATTTCGTCCACGGGGCAAGTGAGGATATCCCGGTCCAGGATGATGAAGTCGGCCAATTTCCCCGGTTCTAAAGAGCCCTTGATATGCTCTTCGAAAGTCAAATAAGCTCCATTGATGGTGTAGAACCGGATGGCTTCCTCGCGGGTGATGGCCTCCTCTGAGTGCAGTGGCGTGGTTGAGTCCCTCGGTATTCGCCGCAGACTGGTCCACATGCCTAAAAACGGATCATAAGAATTGATAGACCGGCGACGGCCAAGCTTTTGCATATGATCCGAACCCCCTGCCACGATTACTCCCTTGTCGAAAAGGGTTCGGTATGGCTGGAAGTATCGCAGTCGCTCCTCCCCGAAATGTTCTCGAAGGGTAACCCCATCCAAATAAAGCCAAATGGGTTGCATGTCGGCTACGATTCCATGTTTGGCCATCAGCTCGATCGCTTCTGGGGTCATGAAGTTTGCGTGGGAAAGGCACGGACGTTTTTCTCTCAAAGGAACTGCATCAGCTGCTTGAACGTAAGCCTGCACCAGCGTTTCCACCGCTGCGTCCCCCACACAGTGGGCAGTGGGTTGGAGATCATTTTCCAAGATAAACCGGACCAGCTGGGCCAACGGTTCCGGTTCGACAAACAACACTCCTCGATATTCCGGGTCGTCAATAGAGTAGATGGCACTCACACCCCACGGTTTTTTCATGTAGGCACTACCGGTCAACATGCCCCCATCGAGGAAGAATTTGATCCCCCGAAGCCAGAGCCAGCTATTGTATTCCCGAAGCGGATGATTGCGAGCAAATTTCACCCCTTTTTCGATGTTCTCCCAAGGACCTTGGGCATTGATGTAGTAAGTGAGAAACACCCGGCAAGTGAGCTGGCCTCTTTCCAGGAGCGTTTGATATAGCTTGATGCTAGATTCAGAGACGGAGCGGTCTACCACACTTGTGATTCCCACTTCGTTGTAGGCGGCCAGAAGCTGTCGGAGAGCGGTCACTCGATCTTCAAAGTCAGGGCTCTTTTCTGAAGGCTTGTACTTTATGAAGCGACTACAGTTTCGGAGAACGCCGGTCGGCTCGCCTGTAACAGGATCCCGCTCGATCTTGCCCGGCAATCCATCGCGAATTTCAAAATTGCGGTCAATTCCACAAATTTGCAAAGCGAGGGAATTGAGCACGGCGTCGGGGCCTGTACGAAAGACCACTGGATGACGTGGGGCGGCAGCATCCAGCTCGGCTCGGGTGGGATATCGTCGTTCTCGCAAGCGGGTAATAAAGACCTGCTGAATACCTATCCAACTACCTTCAGGAAGCACAGCAGCTCGCTGCCGCACGTACGCCAGCACGTCCTCAATTGAATCCATCTGAGGTACAGGATGATCGAATTCGAAGACAGAAGCACCGGGAGGGTGGGCGTGAGTATCGATGAGGCCAGGGAGGACTGTGCGACCAGCCAAATCGATTTGTTCCACCGGTTTTCCGGTTTCTTCGCAAGCCTTTCGGACCTCGGCTAATGATCCTACGGCAAGAATTTTTTCGCCTTCCACAGCCATGGCCTCGGCAATCGAGAAATTGGAATCCACCGTTACGATCTTTCCGTTGAATAGGAGTAGGACGGATTCCCCCGTCGCCGATTCACAATAAGCCGAGGTGGACCCCAGGAAACCTAAAAAAGTGAGAACAACCAACGTCCTGATCCAAAGGTAGGAATTCGCACGCGTCATGGCTTAACCTCCTGATAGGACGATGATCGTTAATTGGACCGAGGGAACAGCCCCAGTTTCACGTTTACAATCTGGGGCACGGCTTTCCCTGGGGATTGATATCTTCCTCCACCCTCAAACCCGCCAAGTGGAACGGAGCATATATCTCGGCCTAAAAGTTCATTTAGGTTCCCAACAGGCGGATGCTTTTCAGGCTTTTCTCTACACCTGTTCCGGTTTTTCTTCCACTCCGTGGATTTTTCTCCCATCCGCATGAATTGTTCAGACGTTGCTGGATCGGGTTAGCCTCTTCTTCGGGGGTGCTTCTGTCCGCCCAGCCTATGCAGATTTTTAGTATCAAGATCCTATGATCCCCTGGCGACTGACGAAACGCAAACAGCCGCGGTTTGTCGGCCTTGGAGCAACCGTAGTTAGGTCTTTGTTTAGACCCAAAGGCCCGCGACTCGGCCTTCTTTAGTTTTCGTTTAACAGAAGGCTTTCTCCCCGTGGTTGAACCAACGGGTAGATGTTTGGGTGAAAGAGATTTGAGTGCCCTCCCAGATCCCATGAGGGTCGAAAAGGGGCCTTAAGCTATCCGGGGGTCAATGAAGGGATTGGGGCGGGTGAAGGTTTCGGGAGAAATTCCCAGGTCCGGACAAGTCATCCCCACGGAAGTTGAAGCGATTCCTCCCGGATGGCGGTGTCGAATACAGGGTGAAGAAGACTATGCAGCGGAAACTACGAATAATTCCTGGCGGGACCACCCCAATTCGAATATATTGGCATTTCCCCGGCATAAGCCCGGTTCTATTTCCCCAAATGTTCCGGTTCCCGGGAACCGGTTCTAGAGTCCTGGGGAATTATTCGGTAGCTCGTACCAACTTTTTTGGATAGCGACGGGTACTTTATAGCTCGAAACTCGCGGATGACCTGGGGTTTAGGTCGACTGAAATGTATCCGAACCGGCCAGCTTATTAGCAAAGCTGCATCTGTATATAAGCGAGAGATATATCCTGGCGGGGAGCTTTGCCTGAAGGTGAGAGAAGACGAGGCCTTAGGGGGTAGGGTGAGGCATTTCAGGATGAAGGTGCAGCAAGGTTGCGATAGGGCAAAAAGGATTGTCCCGGCGGCCGACAGGACATTGCCAGAAATCGCGAATTTTTCGGTGTTTACCCCTTGCCTTCTGAACGGGGGGTTGACGGATCCGTAAAACGCGATAAATTAACACGGCGGTAAACGATCGGGAAAATTCGCGTTTTGCGGCATGCAAGGTCCGCTTCACTTGCTATGTGGGAGCCGGAACTGTGGTGAGGAGGTATCCTAGCTCAGGAAGGCCACGGCACTGGGAACTCCTTTTCTTAGCTTGACTGGTGGCTTGTCCTCGAGTGAGTGAAGACCGGAGGAGTTCGGGCCCAGGGAGGGCAGAAACATGGTTGCCCGCTCCGAGATTACTTATGCTTGCCTTCAGGCCCGCCGGTTGTTGGCCGAAAGCCCCGTCCGAGAAATTCGGCGGCTACGGGTGGAAGAGACTGACCGAGGCCTGATTCTCTCTGGCGTAGTATCCCGCTACTACTTCAAGCAGCTGGCCCAGGAGAGAGTTCGGTTAGTCTGCGAGCGGGCAGGGTGTGACATTATCAACGAGATCCATGTTCGCCCCATGGATCTTCGCGGAAAGGCTCCCCACCGAGGGATTGGCCTGCGAGAGGGCAACTGACAAGGTGGCTGTCGGGGAGGCAGTGTGGGTTTTTACTTGAGGAGAGGTGCTCATGGATGCTAGACGAGCAGGCGTGTTGGACGGTTCGGTGGCACAGCCAGGCACCCAACCTGTGCCGGAGTGGGCCGGAGAAGCCGCCGCCCGATTGACTCGGGATATCGAGGAGGCGATCCAAAAATTCACCGGCTCTGCTGTGAAAAATCTCTCCGTCCATCTAACCCCACAGGGTGTCATCCTGCGGGGACGATGTCGAAGCTTTCATGTGAAGCAACAAGCCCAGCATGCCGCCATGAAACTTTGTGGTAATTTGGACCTCTCCAATGAAATTCAGGTGATCGGATAGCGGTGCCTAAGCCTCTTCCGGAGCAGGTAAAATTCTTTAGTGGTTCTTTCGCTTTTCCCGTAGTGCTAGCGCTAGCATCTTCCCTCACGTTAATAGCCTTCCTCCAACGACCACTTGAAATTCACTTTCGGGTTGGTACCGTTTTGGGGTTGCTACTGTTTTCCTAGCGACACCTCTGTAATCCAGACGGGCTTTTCTTCGCCAAAAAGGATGCTGGGTCTTTTCTTCCTGCCCAGAAAGGTGGGGGTTAACTTTCCCGGGCAAGAAAACAGTGAGCCACGCCTAACAAATTCCGCCCCTCAAAGGCCAGAGCACCGTTTGTGCGTAATTTCTGCTTGGATTGGCCACCTAGCAGGGTTTCGGAAGCTAGTTGTACAGCCGGAGGGAATTACTCAGAGATTCCACTCGTAACCATTAAGGCTATGCGGGGGTGTTTTGACAATGACTTAAACAGAGTGGGAGCTCGTTCTATGTTGAGGAATTGAAAGGCCGAATACTTTCGGGACAAAACCCATGTCGGGGAAAAGTTCGGAACCAATGCAGACCGAATCCTGAGACGGGCGGGCAAACAGGCCCACGAGTAAATTCTGGGAAGAACTTCCCACAGGCCCCGAGCTTCATCCGGTGCTTTGAGCTTCAAATGTTACCTTTACGAGCTACCCTTTTGCGAAGGCGGGCGACAGCGGCCGCAAATTCCGCCTGAGCTGCCTCCAATCCTGCCACCGTCTTGACCCCAGGTTTTCGGGCGAAGTCTAGTAAGATTTGCTCTGCCTGGAGATATTCCGGAGCAATATCCGCAACCTCAGAGGCAATCTCTTTCGGAATCTGAAGAATTCCGTTGGCATCTCCGTGAAGCAAGTCGCCCTGGCGGATTACTAAACCGCCCACCCGTACAGGTTGACCGATGTTCAGAATATGGCAATATGCATGCGAACAGATGGTTGCTCCCACGAAGACGGGGTACTCAAGTCGGCGGACCTGGAGGATATCGCGGCCACCTCCTGAAGTGACCAACCCGGCAGAGCCAAAGGCCTTATACACCGAACACATGATTTCCCCAAAGGTCGCCCCAACCGGTGGATCGTCTAGGTCTTGAAAGACCATCACCGCTGGGCCAGGAAGTTCTAAGGCCATCTTAATTTGATCAGCAAGCGAATGATAAATCTCTCCCTCCTGCGGCGGAGCAGCACTCCGAAAGCATGCTGTACAGGCAAACCCTACCATGGGAGGGAGGTCGGGAAAAAGGGCCCGAATTCGAGTGTCAGTGAACCCGCTGTTGGCCGGCCGAATTGCAAAGAGCTCTATCACGTTGGCCAAGGTAGGAGTGTCAAACTGGCTAAGTCGGCGGAGGGTTTCTCGCGAAATATCCATGGCAAGCTTAAAGGCCCAAAATCAGCTCGAAGCACCTTTGTCTGAAGAGGACGGAAGAAAATTTTCCACACCGTCTTCGGCCGAATTCAAACACCGAAATGATTCTTTTGTTGCTCAATCGGTCTACATTTTCCGAATGGATGTGAAGGAACCTCCTGCCCAAGTTGCAACACCGGTGGTCCTTATCCAGGTTTGGGAAGTGCCGGCTAGCGGCCTCCCGCCCTATCTAACGGAATTCGCCTTGTTGAGCAAGGAAAGTTTAGCTCGAGGTTTCTCCTAGGGCAGAATTTTCCGCCTAAGTTCGAGCCGCAACATTGTTCAAAATGGCTTTTGCTTCGGCAGCCACCCGTTCTGGGGTGATACCGAAGTATTTGTAGAGTTCACGGTAAGGAGCGGAGGCACCAAAAGTACTCATCCCTACGAATCGGCCTTGAGGGCCCAGGTAGCGATCCCAACCCAAGCGGACACCGGCCTCCACAGCAACCCGGCAGACCACCTGCTCCGGCAGAACCTGTTGGCGGTATTCCTCCGGTTGAAGCTCAAATAGCTCCCACGAGGGCATGCTCACTACCCGAGTGGGAATTCCTTCCGATTGCAGGATCTCTTGGGCTTGTAGACATATGTGCACTTCGCTGCCGGTGCCGATCAAGATGACTTGCGGGGGAACCAAGGAGGCCTCGGCAAGGATGTAAGCCCCCTGTTGCACTCCAGCGGCCGGTGCATATCTCGTGCGGTCGAGTGTCGGGAGGTCTTGCCTGGTCAAAATCAGGGCAACAGGTTGGCGATTTTGGGAAAGGGCCACGCGATAGGCCTCGGCCACTTCGTTAGCATCTGCCGGCCTTATCACAATCAGGTTGGGAATAGCCCGCAGGGCTGCCAGTTGCTCTACAGGCTGGTGGGTGGGACCATCCTCGCCCACTCCGATTGAATCGTGAGTAAAGATGTAAAGCACCGGCAGGTTCATCATGGCCGCCAGCCGAATCGAAGGCCGCATGTAATCGCTGAAAACGAGGAAGGTCCCCGCATAAGGCCGAAGTCCGCAAAGAGCAAGCCCGTTGCAGATGGCCCCCATGGCATGCTCACGGATGCCAAAATGAAGGTTTCTCCCGGCCCGGTTGGTTGAGCTAAAGCTCCCTCGGGCTTCCGGAAACTCGAGGAGTGTTTTATTGGACGGGGCCAAGTCAGCCGACCCCCCAATCAACCAAGGTACCCGTCGTGCTACGTGATTGAGAACTTTGCCGGAGCTATTTCGGGTTGCGGTGCCTTTTGCGTCGGCCGGAAAGACCGGAATTTCCGTATCCCAACCAGGTGGAAGCTCACGGCGAAAGATTCGGGAGAGTTGCTCGGCCAATTCGGGGTAGGCCTGGCGATAATCTTCCCACAGGCGGTGCCACGCCTGGCACAATGCTGGACCTCGCCGGCCGATGCCCTCCGCAAAAAGATCTCGAACCTCTTGCGGAACATAGAACTGAACATCCTCCGGCCACCCATAGGCCCGCTTTGCTCCCCGAACTTCTTCCGGTCCTAACGGGGCCCCATGAGCCTCGGCCGTATTGGCCTTTTTGGGAGCACCATAAGCGATGATGCTTTGGACGATGACCAAAGTGGGGCGATCACCTCCGGCCAAGAATTCCTGGAGTGCCGATCGCAACGCGGGCAAGTTGTTGACATCGCCAGCATGAATCACCCGCCAGCCGTAGGCCTCGAATCGCCGGCCGACGTCTTCGCTGAAAGCCAGCCGCGTTTCGCCCTCGATGGTGATCTTGTTATCGTCGTAAATCCAGCAGAGATTTCCCAGCCGGAGATGCCCGGCGAGCGAGGCTGCCTCGGCACAAACCCCCTCCATAATATCCCCATCGCTCAGAAGAGCATAAACGTTATAGTCGAAGAGCGGATAGCCCTCGCGGTTGAAGTATTCGGCTAACCACAGGCGGGCGATGGCCATTCCCACGCTGCTGCCCGCACCTTGTCCTAAGGGCCCAGTGGTGATCTCCACCCCTGCGGTGTGAGCATACTCAGGATGGCCGGGACATCGGCTGTGAAGTTGGCGGAAACGGCGAATCTCTTCGAGCGAGACGGCAAGAGGAGACTCCTCCCCATGGTTGGTCGGCTGCTTTACCCCGGCAAGGTGCAACACCGCATAGAGAAGCATCGAGGCATGCCCGCAAGAAAGCACAAACCGATCGCGGTTGGGCCAATAAGGATGATTCGGATCGAATCGGAGAAATTCGTTGAAGAGCACATAGGCCACAGGGGCTAAGGCCATGGGAGTGCCGGGATGCCCACTCTTGGCCGCCTCCACCGCGTCCATCGCCAATGTCCGAATCGTGTTAATCGCCAAAAGTTCCCGATCGGTAACTGTCTCGGCCATAAAAACTCCTCACTTCTCCTAATCCAAAATCCGGTCTGTGTTACCGCAGCGTTATTACCAACTCATCCCGTCCGCCCTGGCCGCAGCAACCTACAGTGTTGCTGCCTAGCTCTCCGTTGTTGGCTGGATCTCCACCTCAGCAAGCCCTCCCGACCCAGCGGTAGCAGGTGGTTTGTGCCTTGCAGGGTCGCGAAAGATAAGGGCAGGCCAAAATTTCTCAATTTCTCTATGTCTTCAATGTTCGGCGATTTGGGGAAGAAACTCACTTCGCGGAATTCTTGATCGAGGTATTGTGCCACCTCGGGCAGCCGGAATCAATCCGTCCGCACTCGGGTGGGCGGGTTTTTCTTGTTGGAGATCCAACTGGAAGTTGCTTTTGGGTTAGAGGAAGATCCGTTCCGCTTATGGGGCCCTCCCTATTGAGTCTCGACTTGCCTGGCCACGCGTTCCGCAACCTTAACCATGTTTTTCGCGAGTCGAATTCTCGGAGCTTGACTTGTTATGAGCATATGCTCATAATAAATTGGGTACACCGGGATCTCTCCGCCTAGGCTTTGGCGGGCGTGTGGGCTTCCTTTTCGGTTTCTTTCGATCAGTTGGACGGGGAGCCTTATTCCGACCGTAGATCAGCTTAAGCGGAATAAGGTCTCGCGAACTCCTGTGTTAAAAAGGGTTTTTCAAACGTTTTCGAGGAGACCGCCGGTGCCACGACGATGCTGTCGCCGCCGGGTAGGTTGGATACCCAGTTGGTCGGTTTTCCGGCCTTCGCAAGGAGAGCCGGCAAAATTGGATGCCGATCACCAGGTGGTATTGACTCTTGACGAACTGGAGGCAATCCGTCTTGCGGACCTCGAAGGTCTCTATCACGAGCAAGCTGCCGAGCGGATGGGCATTTCCCGGGCAACGTTTGGCAGAATCCTCGAGTTGGCCCGCAGGAAGGTTGCCGATGCGTTAGTCGGAGGGAAGGTCATTCGCGTAGAAGAAGGTCATGTGGAAGTGATCGCCATGCGGAAATTCTTATGCTCGCAGTGCGGACATACGTGGGAAGTTCCTTATGGAATAGCCCGGCCTGCTGCCTGTCCTCAGTGCGGCAGTGCTGCCATTCATCGGCATCCGTCCGATCGTGGAGGACCGGGGATGCGAGGGGGCTGGGGGTGATGTCGACGTCGCGGTTGGGCCCGAAGTGGGCCTGCTCCAATAGCCGGTATCCTCCCCCAGGAAGCACCTTCCCAGGAGTCCCCGGAAAAGCAGTCTGGACAGTGAGGAGAAGTGAAAGTGCTTCCGAAAAATCCGTGATTTGCCTGCCTGAGGGGACAGCTGTTTCCGGACTCCAGTGGCAGGTCGAGGCTTGGGGATGTGATTCGTGCAACTCGGGGGTAGTCCACTTGCCAACCTCGATTAGTTTGCCAGATTCCGAGCGGCATATTGATCCCAAGTCCCACCCCGTGACCCTGCTTTCCTGCTTTAAGGCGGAGGAATTCAAAGGGCTGAGTGTGATACCGGATGAAGGTCCCCGGTTTTTGTGGAGGGTGGATTTCGGGCTACAAGGAGCGGAAAGCTAAGCAATCGGGTCCCATTGGTGGGATTTAGTGGCATTTGGGGCAACCCGGATCGCAGAACCTGGTTATACGGTTGCGGGGGTGGTGTGGGCGGCTCGTACCGGTGGGCGGCCGACGCTAAAGTAGTCGAAGCCCAATTCCCGCATGCGATGGAGATCATAGAGATTTCGGCCATCGAAGATCACTGGCTGCCGCATTCGGGAGCGGATTTTCCCAAGGTTGAAGTGCACGAATTGCTTCCACTCCGTGAGGATGATGAGGGCGTCAGCCCCTTCGGCGGCCTCTTCCGGCAGGCAGCAGTAGCGGAGCTTTTCCCCAAAGAGAACTCGGGCATTTCCCATGGCCACGGGATCGTGTACTTGTACTAATGATCCCTCCTGAAGCAATTGCTCAATGACAAATAAGGAAGGTGCTTCGCGAAGGTCATCGGTGCCGGGCTTAAAGGAAAGTCCCCAAATTCCAAAGACTTTTCCCGCCAACTGCCCATCGAAATAACGGCGGATCTTTTGCATAAAGGCCTCGCGTTGCCGAAGATTAACCCGGTGCACAGCCCTAAGAATCAGCGGTTCCAGATCATAATGCTGAGCTGTTGCTGCAAGGGCCTGGACGTCTTTTGGCAAACAACTCCCTCCGTACCCAATTCCGGGAAATAGAAACGCAAAGCCGATTCTTTGGTCGTGGCCGATCCCACGGCGAACCTCGTCCACATCCGCCCCGGTGAGTTCGCATATCAGGGCAAGTTCGTTAATGAGGCTGATTTTGGCTGCCAACATTACGTTGGCTGCATACTTGGTCATCTCGGCACTTTCGGGCGACATTGCCAGAAATGGCCGGTCCGTCCGCAAATAAGGTCGATACAGGTCATGCAGTTGCTCGATCACCCAGGGACTCCGCGCGCCAACGACCACACGATCCGGCTTCATGAAGTCTTCGACCGCAGTTCCTTCTTTCAGGAATTCGGGATTGCTGGCCACGTAGCAAGCTCGACCCGTCAGTTCCTGAAGTCGCCGACTTACAGCAGCATTGGTGCCCACCGGGACCGTGCTCTTGAGAACGACGATAGTGTCCGGCGAAAGAAGAGGAGCAATTTGATCGACCGCGGTCCACAAAGCGGAAAGATCCACCGAACCGTTTGCCTGGGGTGGAGTGCCCACGGCAATGAACACCATATCGCTGCCGGGCACGGCCTCAGCAAGTTCGCAGGTGAAGCGGAGCCGACCGGCGGCAATGTTGCGTTGTAACAGTTCCTGCAAGCCGGGCTCGTAAATGGGCGAGCGGCCTTGGCGAAGCATTTCGATTTTCCAGGCCTCCCGGTCGACACAAGTAACATCATTGCCTGTCTCGGCGAAACAGGTACCTGTCACAAGCCCCACGTAACCTGTGCCCATCATCGTGATTCGCATAGCTCATCCCCCTCTAGGTTTTGAGAGTTAACTTACAGAAAACGCGAGGGATTTCGACCAGTGTGCAGAAATCTATCACACTGTTCACAGGTTGATTGACGGTGTAGGCAGTGTCCGTCGAGCGACGTTTAATCCCCCGGAAACCGGAGGCAAAAATCCAACGACTTCTGCTTTTTAATCCGCGGATACCTTCGGGCCTATCCACTCGGCCCGTCGGTGTTGGGGTGACCTCGGTCAGGCTTTACTCCAGATTTCTTCGCCTTCCGAAGGTTTTTGCCGAGCCGAGCTGCAATGTGCGGTTTTTCCGCTTCGAATCGGTCTCTCTCGTTAATGCAAACTTGGGTTATAGGAAGAACCTTGTCAAATTAGCGAGAAGCCACAACTCGTAAAATCGGTACTCTTTTCTTGGCTCCTACGATCGGTATTTAACGAACAGGATCTGTGGTTAATTCCCGGCTATTTAACTGGCTTCCGAAACCACAATTTGTGGCCGTGTAAGAGGGGAATATTCCCATATATTGGATCCAGCCTTTTGACAGTCGGGGTTATTGGGAAGTTTCGGAGGGAACCCGGAACAACTCATCAGGGAATTTGTAAGGTCTCCTCAGTGCTCGCCACTTCTAGCCACACATTTCGGGAAGTTCCCCACGAATTGGCCCTGCGACGTTCGATGAGTGGGATTGTTCAGATTTTTCCGAACAGGGTTTGCCGGAAATCTGAGCCACTGAAGGGCCCGGAAGAGAGAGTGCCCTGAGTAAACTTGCGTGAGATTTGCAACTTGGGCGGCTACTGGCAAATTGCCGGTTCGGATTCCTTAACCGATTTCTTCCAGCCCTGGGGCTTGCAGAGTTTAACCAGCGGTGCGGGATCTAAGATACTCCCGCCACCAAACGAGTGTGTCCGAGACGGTTTGTCTTAGGGGAATTTGAGGGCTCCATCCAGTGGCGTTTTGTATACGTTGGATCCTAGCAATGGGCTCCTGCCGGTGCCCCGGGCGGATTTCCCGAGCGGGTAGCTTTCGGCCAGATATCTCAACAAGGAGCTGGTAGAGTTCCCGGGTGGAAACTCCTCGACCCGAACCTACGTTGAAAATCCCTGTTTGCCCTTTTTCCACCAAAAGATAGTAAGCCCGGACCACATCCCGGACATCGGACAGGTCGATGACAGCATCCAAGGTGTAGACAGTTACCTCCCGCAATGCTGGATCTGCGAATTGCTTCGCCCATTGGGGTAAAAGCATCGGGGGCTGTTGGCGAGGTCCCGAATGATGAAAAGCCCGGACAATGACCACCGGTACACCACGGTCAGCTGCTTGCCTACACAGCTCTTCGGCAGCCAACTTGGTCTTGCCGTAGGCACTGTGGGGACTTGGAGGTTGGGTTTCATCTACGAAGGGGGCCGAACGTTCCACAGCCCCATACACATGGCTTGAGCTTGCGAAGAGGAAATGGGGGACAGGGTTCAGGTGTTCAGCCAAAGCAAGTATTTGACCGGTGCCCTCCACGTTAATTCGCCAAGCTTCGGGGGTCGGATCGAGCTGGCCGCACTTCTCCGGAATGCTCAAGGCAGCCAAATGGAAGATCGCCTGGGGTCGAAACTCTTTTACTATGGGGAGGACCTTTTCAAAGGCTGTCCCCTCGGAAAAATCCCACGGGACTAAGGACACATAGGGAGGAAGGTGGGGTGAAGAAAATCTCTCCCATTTTCCGTCAGGAGATGTCCCGAAGATGTGCCAGCCCTCCTGCAACAACAGTTCCGCCAAGTAGCCTCCTGCAAAACCCGTCACCCCGGTAATCAAAGCCCGCCTTGGTCCAGCCGGCAAGGTCGATCCCTTTCCCGCACGTTGGCTTCAACCTGCTCCGTTGTTGTCCTCGTCTTCTCTGGGGACTCGCTTTACGGCCACCAGCGTGTCACCTTCGTCGAGACTCATAATGCGAACCCCCTGGGTATTGCGGCCGCTAACGCGGATTTCGCGGGCAGCAATCCGTTGGATCTTCCCCCTTGCGGTGATCATGAGCACCTCGTCCGAGTCCCGTACAGCGGTCACTCCGATCACCAGGCCGTTACGCGGTGAGGTCTTAATGTCGCGGATCCCTTTGCCCCCTCGACGTTGAGTGCGGTAGCAAAATTGCGAGGACACTGACTCTTCTTCCTGGAGTTCCTCACCTTCTTCTTTGGTATCTTCTTGGCCTTGGGCTGGAAGCGAGCCAGAGAGTTCCCCGGGGCTAGGGTAATCCTCCTGTTCCTCGGTTGCCTCAGAGGTTCCCTCGGTCTCCTCTCCTTCGGGCAAAGCCCCTTCGGGTTCTCCCTCTAAATTAGGCCCAAAGGGGGTCCGTTTTCCGTAACCGTGTTCGCAGGCAGTAAGGAGAGTGCCTTGGGGGTCGGCTACCACCATGCCCACCACATAGTCACCAGGGCGGAGGGTAATACCGCGGACCCCAGAGGCCGCCCGACCCATCGGCCGAACATCCGATTCTTTAAACCGGATTGCCCAGCCGTGGGCCGTGGCCAAAAGGACTTCGTCACCTTCTTTGGTGATCACCACATCCACCAGTTCGTCGTTGGGCCGAAGGCGGATCGCAATTATGCCACTGCGAACTGGACGACCGAAGGCCGAAAGTGCTGTCTTTTTCACCAGTCCCTGTCGTGTCGCCATCATCAGATACTGGCCTGGTTCGTCGAAATTCCTCACTGCCCGGCAATCGGTCACTTTCTCCCCGGGGCTAAGATGGAGGAGGTTAACAATGGCCCGGCCTCGGCCATCCCGCCCCATCTCTGGAAGTTCGTACACCTTTCGCCAATACACTTTCCCCCGGTTGGTGAAAAAAAGCATGTAATCGTGGGTGCTAGCAATGAACAGGTGCTCGATCGGATCCTCAATTTGAGTTCGAGCTCCTGTCAGCCCTTTACCCCCACGCCGCTGGGCCCGGTAAAGCTTGATGGAAGTTCGTTTGATGTACCCAGCGGAACTGATGGAAACAACCATCTGCTCTTCGGGAATCAGGGCTTCGATGTCAACGCCTTCGATCTCTTCATCCGATATTTCTGTCCGACGTTCGTCGGAGTATTTTCGCTTCAGTTCCAAAAGGTCCTCGCGAATGACCGCAAGGATGTTCCGTTCGTCGGACAGCAGCCGGAGGTATTCCGCAATGTTCGCCAGGAGTTCCTTATGTTCCTCGATCAATTTTTGCTGTTCGAGGTTCACCAAGTGGGCCAAAGTCATCCGGAGAATTGCCTCGGCCTGAACCCGGGTGAGGCTATACTCTTCGGCAACTCCCCGTTCCTCTTGAAAACTTCGGAAACCTTCCGAACCGAGAGCTCTTTCCAGCAGAGCAGCTGGGGAGCGAATCTGCATGAGCCGAGTTTTGGCTTCCTCCTGGTCCTCGGAAGTCCGAATCACCCGAATAACTTCGTCAATGTTGGCAAGAGCAATGAGCAGCCCCTCCACGGTGTGCTTGCGTTGCCGGGCTTTTTGCAGGAGATATCGGGTGCGGCGGCGGATCACGATCACCCGATGCCGCAGGTATTCCTGAAGCAATTCCTTGAAGTTGAGTATACGGGGCTTGCCGTCCACCAAAGCCAGAAAGATAAGCGAAAAGCTGTCTTGGAGAGGAGAATATGTGTACAGCTGATTGAGCACCACTTCCGGTTCGGCATCCCGTTTGAGCTCGAGCACAATCCGGACCGGCTCGCGGAGGTCGCTTTCGTTGCGGATATTGGCAATACCGGTGATCCGCCCTTCATTTACGAGCCGGGCAATTTCTTCCTCGATCCGGTCTCGGGTTTGCTGATAAGGAATTTCGGAAACGATGATCCGGTATCGGCCCGAGGAAACTTCCTCAATCCGAGTACGGGCTCGGACCGTGATTGTTCCACGCCCTGTGTGGTACCCTTGGCGGATTCCGCTTCGCCCACAGATAATGCCGCCGGTGGGAAAATCGGGGCCGGGACAGATTTCCAGTAGCTCGTCAATGGAAACTTCGGGATCGTCTATGAGCCGGACTAATGCATCACAAATCTCTCCCAAATTGTGCGGTGGGATGGAGGTGGCCATCCCTACTGCGATCCCCTGGGAGCCATTCGCCAGGAGGTTGGGAAAGCGAGAAGGTAGGACGGTCGGCTCTGTGCCCTTTTCGTCGTACGTAGGCACAAAGTCCACAGTGTCCAATTTGTAGTCTTCCAGCATCAAGGCCCCAATGGGAGACAACCGGGCCTCGGTGTATCGCATGGCCGCGGGAGGTAGACCAGCAATCGACCCGAAATTCCCCTGCTTATCAATCAGGGGGTATCGGGTGTTCCACTCTTGGCCCATTCGGACCAAGGTGGGATAAATTGCCTGGTCCCCATGGGGGTGATACCGCTTCATCGTCTCCCCCACGATAGCGGCACACTTAGCCGTGGGAGCCCCGGGTGTGAGCCCCAAATCGTTCATCGCCACCAAGATTCGCCGCTGGGAGGGCTTCAGCCCGTCGCGGACGTCTGGTAACGCCCGGCTTATGATCACACTCATGGCGTAAGTCAAGTAACTGTCCTTAAGCTCCTCTTCGATAGGAGTCTCAAGGAGCCGGGCGGCCAGGGGGATGTCCGGCAATGCTCCCTGGGGATCCCCCTCCGGAATGTAATTTCCCTGATTGTTATGGAGATCCTCGCTCAACTTTTCTTGTCCCTCTCAAAAACAGCTAGTTTTCCGCACCATTTGGGAAGTTGGCGATCATAGCGTGGGGGCAAAGATATACATCCCTATCCTTGTGCCGTTAGTTATATTTAGCCCAACTCGGGCAGCTAAATTACTTCTCCGGCCGCCTATAAATCGCATCCACCACCCACGTGTCGCCAAAGAACACATGGGGCATTCCACGCGTTGAGCCATCCCTTTTGCAAACCTTAATTTGTTTGATTTGGCCGTCATTAATCGGCCTTTGTGTCGGAATTCACGTGGGCCAAATTATCGCGGACACCAGGGTTGCGAGATGAAGCGAAACGTAAATTTTACCCGAATCGAGCCTTTGGCCGAAGGGCGAGAGTAACCCGGCACTGTCCTTCAAGCTTTTCAGAGGAAGGGTGGTGTCGAGCGGCTGGCATCGGATGGGGATGGTGGATCGGGCGGCCCCCTCATAGGTGGAGAAGTTCTGGACGCCTTGGTGGGGAAGGGTAACGGCCTTCGGTGGCGGCCGACAAGGAGCGAAAGTAAAATGACGTATTAGCGGCTCTAAGCATGGCATGCTCGGAGAGGGTTAATTTTTAGCCAAAGGGGATTGATTGAATATCGGCTTCTTTATTTGGTTTACATTGATAGTTGTGATCCACGAGTTAGGGAGCGTTTGTGGCCCCCTTAGGTGAGAACTCGTGGTGAATAGTAGCGGAAAAGACCGGGCAAGGGGCAGCGAGATCACTCCTGCCAAAAACTCGGGCAGGTTGCGAGCTGGGGTAGGACAAATCGGGTCAGAGCACCGGACCGAATTTTACCAGCAGATTCGGCACGTCGGACCTTTGCACTCGCCGACCTCGGAATTTTTTAGTTTGGTGAGTGGTTTTTTAACCGGGCAATTGTGCGGTTGCGGAAATTATTCCGGTAGTTCCCGAAGGCAGTCTTAAGACCGAACCTTTGACCGAAACTCGGTGACCGCCGGGTGACCGGTTCCCAAAAGAAAAACCTGGCAGGGGATTCGCGAGGCTTGCCCCGGGGCGGGGGCTTTGCCGTTAAAGGGTCCTCACTTGTAAGCTTCGGTAGCCAGCCGCAGAGCGGTTAATGACTTAGCTTCTAGCCGCCGGGACGTTTGAGGTGTCCGGCTTGTTTGCTTTTATGGCCCTGTGATTATAGGGGAGGCTTGGGTAATGACAGTCCAAGGGCCGGTTGATACGTACTTGAGCGAAGAGGAAGAACGTCGACGCAATTTGGAGCGGATCCTTCAGTCGCCAAGCTATCGGGTTGCCTATCGGGATGTGGATTTGCTGAGCGATCCCCGCTTACGACCGACCCGAATGGAGCTAGAGCTTCTCAAGACAGAACTTATCTTTCAGGAGCATAACATTCGGTCGACAATCGTGGTGTTTGGTGCCGCCCGGATTCTTCCTCCCTCCCAGGCGTTGCGAAATTTGGAGCTGGCTCGTGCTCGCCTGGCGGAATCTCCCGGAGATCCCCGGCGACTTCGGGCAGTCCAGCGGGCAGAAAGGATCTATGCAAAAAGCCACTATTACGAACTTGCTCGTAAATTTGCCCGGATCGTTTCCGAGGCTTGTCAGAAAAATGGCGGCTGTGAGTATGTGATTGTCACTGGCGGCGGCCCGGGAATCATGGAGGCAGCCAATCGAGGAGCTTACGACGTGGGGGCCAAGTCTGCCGGATTGAACATTCGTTTACCTAACGAGCAGCTGCCGAACCCCTATGTTACCCCAGAACTGTGTTTGCAATTCCACTACTTTGCCATGCGGAAGTTTCACTTCCTTCTGCGGGCAAAGGCCCTTGTGGTATTTCCCGGGGGCTTTGGTACCCTGGATGAGCTGTTCGATGCCCTCACTCTGCGACAAAATCGCCGGATGCAAGAGATCCCAATCATCCTGTTTGGCCGGGAATACTGGGATCGGGTGATCAACTTCCAGTTCCTGGCCGATGAAGGCGTGATCGATGACGACGATCTCAACCTTATCCAATATGCGGAAACCCCAGAGGAGGCTTGGGACATCATCCGCAAATTCCACGGAGAGCCCTAACCTTTTTGCGACCTGACTTCCCCGTGGAAGAATCCCCAAAGAAGTGTGTTTTCGCAATCTGCCAAAGCCTAAGGAGGGACCGGTGTATGTTGTGGGCTTTTCCCAGAGGTAGCGGGTAACTGGGAATTGCCGGCCTAGCTTTTCACTGGGGCATAAATTCACGATTTACTAGGGCATCAGTTGACGCCCCGTTTCGGGTGACCCCGGGCTTAGGTGAGGATCCTAAGGCGACTGCCGGCGGTTCTTGAGAATCCCTGTTTGCAAAACCATGTGCCATCTTGGCCTGAAAGCCGTACTCTGTCCAGCCAAATGAGGTCGAAAGTCGTCCGCTGCAGAAATTTAGGCTGCAGAGGAACCTCCTTCTGAAGCTTGCGGGTTGAACTGGCAGGTTGCCCCGGTTTGCGATGAGAAATGGGGTGGTTGGCATGGAGACCAACCACCCCCGGGTACTCCATCCTGGTACCAGGTTTGTAGGGTGCGAGATGTGCCAAGCTGGGATTTTGGCGGGCGTTATTGCGGCAGGATGTACCGGTTGATGAGGTTCTCGATCAGCTCCTGCCGGCCACTCCGATTGGGTGCAGCATCGCCCTTTTCCATGATGTACTTTTCGAGGGATTTGAAATCGTGCTTGCCGGCCTCGATTTCGGCCCCAATGCCGGTATCCCAGGAGCTATACCGCTCCTTCACAAGCCGTTCCAATTCTCCATCGGCCCGGATTTGGGCTGCAATCTTCAGCCCTTTAGCGAAGGTATCCATCCCGCCGATGTGGGCATAGAAGAGGTCGATCGGCTCGAAGCTTTCCCGACGTACCTTGGCATCGAAGTTGACACCGCCAGGGGCAATTCCGCCATACTTCAGGAACGTCAGCATAATCTTAGTGGTCAGATAGATATCAGTGGGAAATTGATCAGTATCCCAACCGAGGAGAAGGTCGCCTGTGTTGGCATCAACCGACCCCAAAAAGCCCTGCATCCCGGCATACTCGAGCTCGTGCTCGACCGTGTGGCCGGCTAAGGTAGCGTGATTTGTCTCGATGTTGAGTTTGAAGTACGGAGCCAGCCCGTAGGCCCGAAGGAAAGCAATACAGGCGGCTGCATCGAAATCGTATTGATGCTTCGTGGGTTCTTTCGGCTTTGGTTCGATGTAAAACTGCCCTGTGAAGCCAATTTCTTTTGCATACTCCACAGCCATGTGGAGGAACCGGGCCAAGTGGTCGAGCTCTCGTTTCATGTCGGTGTTCCACAGGGTGGTGTACCCTTCCCGACCACCCCAGAACACATATCCTGCACCGCCCAATTCTTTGGTAATCTCCAAGGCTTTCTTCACCTGAGCGGCGGCATAAGCAAATACATCCGCATTACAGCTGGTGGCGGCCCCGTGGACATAGCGAGGATGACTAAAGAGATTTGCTGTCCCCCAAAGGAGGCGGATGCCGGTGCGGTCCATTTCCTCCTTGATAACTTTCACCACGGCATCGAGGTTGCGGTTTGTTTCTGCTAAGGTGCTACCCTCGGGAGCCACGTCCCGATCGTGGAAGCAGAAGAAAGGAGTCCCGAGCTTTTCGCAGAATTCGAAGAACACCCGGACCCGGCGAATGGCATTTTCCACAGTATCCTGGGCACCTTCCCAAGGGCGGATCATCGTGGGAGCTCCGAACGGGTCCGCCCCCGTACCCCGCATCGTATGCCAGAAAGCCACACTAAACCGGAGCTGCTCCTTCATCGTCTTGCCTTCGACAATCTCATCCTCGTTGTAAAACCGGAAGGCAAGCGGGTTCTTGGAATCAGGACCTTCGTAGCGAATTTTGGGGATATCGGGAAATGCTGCCATGGGGGGACTCCTTCTTCCCTTCGTGCTGATGTCACTGCACCACGCTTTACCTATCCTCTCCGCCTTGGAAGCTGACGCAGCCCTCGTTTTCCCACCGATTGATTGGAGAATGTGTGGAAACTGCGGTTGAGTTCGCACCAGCTTCCAAAGACCGATCCTTCCACGGAACGCTCAGTGCTACCCGGCATTACTTGCCACAAACTGACCGCAATTTTGAAGATTTCTGCTGCCGTTTTCAAGATGTTCGCCTAATCGAAAGCCAGATTGGGCACACTCGGGGGGCTCCCGGAGCACTTCGGAGAACCCTCGTTCCCCGGGAGTTATCTAGAAAAGTTCGATTTTTTGGAAGCAGTTCGTTTTAGGACGGTTTTTAATGGAGAAGTTGCAAGCCTCTGGTGACACCTGTTCGAGGAAGATCCGCCGGTATATCCGCTCTTGAGATCCGCAAACTTTGGAGACATTGAGCCTTGCATTTCTTAGCTACCTCACCCCCTGCTCGTTTTCGAAATGAAGAGACTCCGGAAAGTTTGCCTTTTTTGCGGAAAAATCCGCCTGCACAAGCCTAATCATCTTCCGGCGGATATGAAGGTTGAACCTTCCCTTGCCCGAACCATGGAAAGTTTCTGTGGATACTCTGCCGCTTTTGGCAGGTAGGGGGAGTCTCCTTGTCAGGAAAACACGGACGGACATCCGCCCAGTGGGCGAGCGAGATCGTTTCTACCCACCTTGGTAACTGCTCTCCAAAAGCCAATCCCGTTGCCACCACAAAAAGACAAAGGCAAACATCCAAGCGGCAAGGAGGGTCAAGCCGGCCAACCAGCTGAGCCAAAGCCGGATTGTTTCCTCTGGCCAAGCCAAGGCCCACATTCCCAATCCGACTCCAATGCAGATGCTCTGAAGGGTCGCCTTAGTTTTGCCCATAAAATTTGCTCCGACCAGTCGGCCGGTGAGGGCCCCGGCACTTCGCACCCCGTCCACAAGGAGTTCGCGAGTTAGCATGAGCAGAGATATCCACAACGGCACCAGGCGAAGATCGGAGAGCACAAAGAAAAGGCTAAGAAGGACGATTTTATCCACCACAGGATCGAGAAAGGTACCTAAGGGCGAAATTTGGTTTAGCCTCCGGGCCAAATAGCCATCGAAACAGTCGCTTAAGCCCGCCAAAACGAAAAGCCCTAGTGCCATCCATCGGGCGGTGGTGTCCGGCAGATATGCAAGGTAGATGATAAGCGGGGTCACAAGCAGTCGGGAAAAAGTTAATGCATTCGGTACGGTCATAAGTGTTTCAATCCAAACTGGCTCCGAATGGGCAAACCGACGGGGGAACAGACTTACCTTCCGCTATGGTCCGCTTTGAGGTTTCGGCCGGGGTGGTTTCCGCCTTAGCCGGTCCCGGAGCGTTCGAAGCTGTCGCAGTCGCTTTTGAAGATGGGCAAATTTGGCGGCCGGGGCCCGCACTACCCGCCGCGATCGGTCTCCTCGAGGAGTATTACTTCCACTCATCGTTTCTACCTTCTCTCTGAGAGGGCACTTTTTACCGGGGTTCGGTTTGCTCCAGCTTCGTACGTTAGAAAACCGTGCACATCCTTCGCTCTTTCCGGTGTTGACCGGGTCATTACTCCCGGTTTTTCGCGACAACCTTCTTAGGCCTTAAAGGCTTCCGGGAGGGAAAGTCTGAACCTCTACCCGATACCGCTCCATCTCACGACTCTCATGAAAGATGGTTTCCCCCTGGGTATCAAAACACCGGTTTTCACAGTGTCACGATCCGGTTCGGAGATAACCATACGTCGATTTGCAGACGGAAATCCTGAATGGTTTACCTGATTGAAGACGTGCGTCAATTGCTCCGATCGTTTTCTATTCTCTTTGGTCCCATATCGTGCTTGTCGGGCACTGCTTACTGACTGGAAATGAATTGTCCAGGGCTCCAGATGTAAACTGGCCTTTACGACCAAGCAAGCACGGCTGCCCACGTTCGTCGGGTGTCCGAAAGCAACATCGGTGTGATCCAGCCGGACTTGGCATTGTGCAACAAATTCGTTTTTGGCCGGGCAAAACTTCCCGGCTGTGAATTTCGGCTGGTCTGCAAGTCAATTCCAGACCAAGAGTGGTTCTCAGCTGATGGCATTGCAGTGGAATTTGACTTCGGCAACCTCCTGCCTTCGTCGTAAACGCTCCATATCACGGCTAAGGGGCCTTTAGTGAGATTTGTCGCGGTTGCAAACCTTGGGGATTTGCCCCTTTTTAGCCTTTCGCGAACATTAGACGTAGAGCGGCTGCTCCGGTCTCAGTTCCGAAAGGCTAGATCTGCGGAAGTTTGTCTCTTTTATTTTCAACGGTAGGCGGTTCACAGGCCAGTTAGCGGGAGCGGGAAAAAGGATCTGGGGGTCTTCGGCATCGTTTGAGAAGGCAGAGAAGTTAGAAAACTTCCTTTTCGGCCTACGGGTATTCTCCCACAACGGCAATATGCGGACGAACAAAGGAGAAACCTCTGGGTATATTGGGCCACGGTCCTGAACCGGTTGTCTTGTCCCGAAATTTCAGTACTCTTTTCCTTACGGTGCTTCTTAAGGTCGAAAGGACCCGTGCTGACCAACCAGCTTTCACTGGTCCAGCAAACGAAATGAGTCTGCTGCCGGCGGGCTCGCGAGGCAACCCCTCCGGGTAAGGCGGGTTGATGCTGTTAGCCCCTGGGAGATTAGCTCGGCCGGGTATCCCGGACACACTTCCCGGCCATTTTTTCTGTTTTTGGAAAAACTTGTGCGTCGGGTCTTCTAGTGCCAGTTTAGCCAAAGAAATCTGCCGGAAAGGGCATGCTGAGACTAGAATGAGAGCTTGAACTTCCATGAGCTAGAGGGGTTTTCTGCCACGGGACTTGGTGAGCGAAGATACTGGAACTTTGGCCAGTTTATTCGAGGAGAGCTGTGAGATGAACGTGAGGGATACAAGTTACAGGGAACTGGAACGGCGGTTGTCCCGGCGGAACTTCGTGGGGACTGCGGGGGCCAGCTTAGTGGGAAGTGTCTCGGCCGGCACGGTTGTTCCTTCGCTCCTTCCTGAACTCACTTTAGGATCAGAAACGACCTCCGGCGAGATACCGCGTCGGATCTTAGGGCGGACAGGATTGTCTGTGACGGCGATGTGTCTAGGCACGGCTCCGTGTGGGATCGCTCCGAGTATCTCCACGGAAGAGGTAGCTCGAATTGTAGAGGAGGCCCTCGATCTGGGGATCAACTTCGTCGATACCTCCGAGCGTTACGGGAACGCTGAAGAAGGGGTGGGCAAGGTAATGGCCCGAAGACGGAAGGAGGTCATTCTAGCCACTAAAGTTTGGGCAGATACCATCGAAGAGGCCGAAAAGAAGTTGGCAGACTCCTTACGGAAGTTGAACACGGATTATGCCGACATCTTGTATTTTCACAATTTGGGCCAACGTGACGTGAAGCGGGCCCTCGGTCCCGACGGTGTTTTCCCCTGGTTGCTCCGTCAAAAGGAGAAAGGGGTTTGCCGTTTCGTGGGAATCTCTGGACATAACCTGCCAGGGAGATTCTTGCCATTTCTTGAGACTGGGGAAGTGGATGTGGTCCTCATGACCATCAATTTCGGCGATCGGTATACCTACAATTTTGAAGAGCGGGTGCTTCCTTTATGTCGCCAGATGAATGTGGGTGTAGTGGCGATGAAGGTCTTTGGAGCCCCAGATCCCGCTACAGGTAGCTGGAGTAATCCCAAGGCCCTGCCAAGCGTGGGAGTCGAAAACATTGAGCTTGCTATCCGGTATGCTCTCAGTTTGCCAGGGGTTCATTCTGCAAACCTGGGGGTGCACACCTTGGAGCAACTCCGGCAGAATGTGGAAATCGTGAAGAACTTCCGGCCTCTCGGCCCGGAGGATTGGGCCCGCATCGAGGAGATAGGCCCCAAGCTGGCGGCAAAATGGGGAGAACATTTCGGCCCTGTGGAGGAAGAGACTTCCCAACCCAGCTGACCGGAACCGGGAGTATGCCGAAAGCTTCTAGGGAACACTCCGGAGGTCGAGTGTCTGACTTGAGAAGTGTATTGGTAATCCTGAATATTGGCGGGTGAAGATCCGGCGGGACTGGATGTTTCCTTCCTCCGGAAATGTCGGTTGTTTCTTCCTGCCATTTGTTTCCTCCTGTCAAGGTGTGAGACCCCGGTAGAATTTTTGCGGGAGGCTCAGTTTGTAGGAGATTGGTCGAGTGAGTACGAGCTTTCGGGATATCCTTGAGACCTTTGAGAACCAATATGCTGGTCGTCCGTATACCATCGAGATCGTCTGCCCGGAGTTCACTTCCGTTTGTCCTCGGACAGGGCAGCCGGACTTTGGAACAATTATTATTCGCTACATCCCGCGGCAGAAGTGTATCGAGCTGAAGAGCCTTAAGTTTTACCTCCAGAAATATCGCAATGAGGGGATTTTTTATGAGCATTTGACGAATCGGATCCTCGATGATCTAGTGGCCGTGGTAGAACCCGAAGAAATGACAGTGGTCGCCAAGTTTAACCCACGGGGAGGAATTACAACCACGGTGACCGCGGAGTTCAAAGCAAAAACTGGTTCCTGAGTTTTGGGCCAGGAAGATCTTGCCGGGGACTGGCGACGGTTGACGAGTGGCAGTCCGCGGCCCCTAAGTCCGGTCCGGCCTGTACCTATCGGGACCGATGAGTCTTTAGCAGCTTACTCTGGAATAAGGCGAAAGGGAAAAAGAAGATCTAACAGAACCTGGCAACAGATTGTGCAAATTCTTCAATGTTTGCCGGGCGGCAAAAAGTGGAAGCCGGGAGCTCCTACTCGGTGCCCACCGGTTTCGAAGATAAAACTGGGGAAATGCCGCTGGCACGTGAAGCGAAAATGTCCGCTGTTCTGTCTCACGCCCCCTAAAAGTCAGCCCGGCACGATCGAGCTCTTATTGGGTGGGGTAAACCCCTTGCAGGCGAGTAGCTTGAGAGGTGGTCTGGTTGCCGAAAAGACGTTTCCAACCCAGAAAGCCCCCTAAGGAAGCAAGAAGGAGAGCCAAGGCCGCGGTCCCCGGTTCTGGAATAACGAAAGGTTCCTCCGGAGTCGACCGAGTCCCACCGCGGCTTCCTCCACCGCCCCCGCCACCCCAGTAGCCCCCGAGTCCGCTCAAACTAGATCCCCTAGCAACTACTTCTGCAGAAGACAGGTAGCCGAAAGAGTTATAGCTTGCTGGTACCGACGAAAAGCCGGTGGGAGTTACCTGACCGGGCACACAGGCACAGAAGGACTCTTGCGGCGACAAAACATAATTGCAATATGCCCCGGCCGCAACATCCACAAATCCTACTCCGGGGATTTCCGTGGGAACTCCTTCGGGGACAAATCCCCAGACCACAACCGATCCATCCCCCCGTAGCCCAATACTGTGGTAGAGCCCTCCATCGATTGCCCGAAAGTCGGCAAGGTCCGGGGGACTAGCCTGTCCGAACTCGTTGGCACCCCAAGCTATTACAGTGCCATCCTTTCGCAATGCCAAACTGTGAAAACCTCCTGCAGCAATAGCTACGAACTCGTTGCCTTCTGGGGGAGTGACCTGTCCATGATCGTTTAAGCCCCAGGCAACGATCGAGCCGTCTTTTCGGAGAGCCAAACTGTGAAAAGCACCGGCGGCAATGGCGACAAACTCCCCGCCGTTGGGAGGCGAGGCCTGACCGTAGTGGTTAGCACCCCAACCGAGGACCCGGCCATCGGGGGTCAAGCCCAAGCTATGGTAACCGCCAGCTGCAATGGCGATGAACTTTTCCCCCTGAGGAGCCATCGCTTGACCAAAATCATTAGCTCCCCAGCCCACCACGGTCCCATCTGCCTTCAATGCTAAGCTGTGAAATCCTCCGGCGGCAATTGCGACAAAAGCTCTTCCCTCCGGAGCGTTCGCTTGACCATAACTATTGTCGCCCCAAGCTTTGATCGTGCCATCGGGTCTTAAACCCAATGCATGATACCAACCTGCAGCAATTTTCAAGAAGTGTTCTTGGCATACCTCTCCGAAACTGGCGGTGCACCCTGGCCCCCAAGCGATCACAAAACCACCCGAGGGAACGACCTGCTGTTCAAATGTATCTATAACCACGCGTTCATGAAGCAGACGACGAACCTCCTCAGAATCCAACTTGAAAAGTGGGTCGCTGCGATCTTTATAGGTAGGCCGAATAGCCACAATTGGAGCTTCTTCCGGAGTCTCCTCGCTCCAACCGTTTACCATCCCTCCTGATTGAAATAGCATAGCGACGGCCGACAACAGTAGGGCAAGTCGCCGCAGGGTCGCCCGCACCCTGGCCGCTCGATACTCACAACTTATCTTGGCACGCTTAACTTGTACCTTCATCAGCCGCAAAACCCGTGCGATCGATAAAACCCATTCCTTCGTCTCTGCTATTTGAAAGTGTAATTGGCCCGCAACGTTGAAGCCACTTTTTTGTAAGGAAGGCCTGAAAAACACGACCGCGGAATTTCGTCGCTTGTCATAGACAGAATTATCAGTCTAAATCTTCCCTGGTGTCTGCGGTCTTCCTTAGGTCTGGTGGATGCTCCAGTTGGCTCAGCGGCCGGAAAATCGTGTGCATGTTGACCGTAACGGTAAGCATTAAGACTTACCGAATTACCGTTCAAGGCCTCTTTGTCTCCGGCTGGGATCGAACCGGGCTTCTGACACATTTGGGAGAAGGGCTAGGGACTCGGGAGCTTTGGGCGGCTACCAGGGCGAGGGAGTTTGCCCCGACAACCTGGCACTCAAACGAGGCGAATGTTCTTAAAGCCTGAACGATTCTTCGGAGAAAAGCCTACTGAGGGCGGTGGTGGAATTTTTGCTTTCGAAGCAACCGAGGTCTTGGCCTGTGGGGCGTTCGGTCAAGTTCTGCCTCAACGTTGACGATTAGATTTTGGCGTAGGTCCGCAAGATCGGGCTTAAAATGTCCCAACTCCGGATGATTCATAACTATAGTACTTAGGTAAGAGAACATCAGCTTGGGATTGACGCTCCACGCCATGGTGCCCACTGTGTACTCATCCAAGAGAGTTGCTGGCGGGGGTTGGGCGAAAGGTAGCCAGGTTTCGGAGGGGCTGCAAATTCACGGTGCCCCCCTATTCTGTGGGGTTCTTGCCTTTGTTTTAAACTGGGCCTTCATGACACGGGGAGCAACCTCGGTAGCGGAGGAGTTCGACTCTGTTCGAGCCCTTCAGAGGGCATGGCACTCGGTAGTCAGTATTCGCGGAGAAAAACGCCTAGAAGGCACGGTAATAGCGGCTCGGGGAGAGCCGGTGCGTCGGGTGGCAGGCATGGGGACCGGCGTGATCATAGACCCCCGCGGGTACATTGTCACTAATTTCCATGTCATAGATGGTGTGCAGGAAATTCAGGTGACCCTTGCGGATGGTCAGGAGTTTATTGGGCGGAGGGTCGCTAGGGACAAAGAAACGGACATTGCCATCATAAAGATCGATCCGGAGAAACCTCTCCAACCCATCGCCTTGGGAACCTCTAAGGGTTTACTGCCCGGGGAACCGGTGGTGGCATTGGGTAATGCTTACGGATACCAGCACACGGCCACCCGAGGGATCATCAGTGCCGTGCATCGGGCTGTGCAAGTTACCGATGCCCAATTCTATGATGACCTCATTCAGACCGATGCCAGTATCAACCCGGGCAATTCTGGCGGCCCCTTGCTAAATCGGGGTGGCGAAATGATTGGTTTGAACGTGGCGGTGCGAGCGGGGGCCCAGGGAATCGGCTTCGCCATCCCGGTAGACAAAGTGGTTCAGGTGGTCAATCAGCTTTTGGTGTCCATCTATTCTGAGCAAGTTTGGACAGGACTGACCTTGGAAGAAGAGCCCACCCATCGGAGCGATGGAGCCTTGGTGGAAAAGGTGGAAGAAAAAAGTCCCGCAGAAGAAGCGGGCTTGCGACCGGGGGACCGGATCGTCCGGGTTGAGGAGGCGGTTATCAGCCGGCCTTTAGATTTTCATCGGGCGTTGTTGGAACGTCAGCCTGGAGAAGTCTTGGCACTTTGCATATATCGCGATGGTGAGTACGTCGAATCGGAGTTGAAACTGCGTTCGCCGGAAGAGCGGTTAGGAAAGCCGCAGGGATTCCTCTGGCAGTTATTAGGGATTCAGCTGGAACCTATCCCTCCGGACGAGTTTGCAAAACGTTTTGGTTCGCGTTATCGCGGGGGTCTTCTGGTGACAGCCGTTCGGCCGGGTGGCCCGGCAGCTCGCCAGGGTGTGCAGGTGGGCGACGTGCTTGTTGGAATGCACATTTGGGAAACTGTGGCTCTTCAAAATGTGGATTACGTGGTGCGGCGGGCTCTCGCGGACGGTTTAAACCCGGTGAAGATTTACATCGTAAGAGGGAGGGAAACTTATTACGGCTTTCTTCCTCTAGGGGATTCTGTCCGCACAGCGGCCAATCGGTGAACAGTTGGGGAGAATACCCCTTCGAATTGCTTGTCGCGAGCGATTTTCGAGCTGTTGGGAACGCAGTTATCGCGAGCCGGTTGACCGTTTCCTCCCTTGCCCGTTGGGGTAAACCTTGAACGGCTGGCCGGAATCGACGGCCTCTGAGGTCAATCTCTCGTTGACCCTTTGTCAGCTGGATCAAGCCCTTAAAAAGAAAGAGCACCCCTCGATCATAAAGCACTCTTTGGATCACTAAATTCTCGGTCCTCACCAAATAACCGCGGGGAAAAAGGCAAGGGTGTGCCGGCCGGTGATACATTCCTAAGCCAGCTTGTGGGGTTCTATGCCTAGAATCTCCCGAGTTGCAAGTGGTCGGCTTGATGGCGGACCATAGCTTCTTGTGGAGCCTTCTTCTACCCGCCTCTCTTCCCCCTTGCGAGCCTCACCCTGTGGCCGGGCGTTCTTCCTTCCGGAGGCAGGAAGTCTCGGCCGGCTAAGCGTGGGGGGCTTCGAAGCAACTTTTAGAGGAAGCGGATTTCTCGCTTCAAGTCCCAGCAAAGGGGACCAAAGCTCTTTCAGTTCCGGCCGAATTCCCGGGCCTCCCCCGCTAACGTAAGGCCTCGATGTTGACAAGCGAGGATGGAACTTCAAAATCTTCCCGATGGACCGAACTCCGATCGTTCCTCAGTACCGGTGAGGATCGAATATTGGCCTCGTTGCGGAGTATTCCAAACTGGCAAGGTGAGGCGGCCTGTGTTCGGGTTAGCGAAATAGAGCAGGGGCAGTTGGAATTCAGAATCTCTTTGGGGGAAAGCTTTCGAACCGGTCCACACCAAAGGACGGCTCTTCGCACTTTCCCCTACTCAACGTTGAATGCTAGGCGGTAGCCCGGAAGCGTTTGTGGCGGATTTCCCAAAGACCGGGTTCTTGTTCCTTGGAGAGGGGTGTTTGCTGTTAACACATGGATTTTGTGCCTGCTGGCAGGTGGGGAAGATTTGGAGGGCTTACAACTCACCGTGTTACTTGCGGCGACAGGGGCGGGAAGGGGCTTCTCGTGGATCTAATAGATCCTTTCCCTGGAGGTTTTGTTTACTGCGGAAAGTGTAGTGACCCAAGGAACACCAGCAAGGGCTTTACCCTGTGCTATCCTCGCGATGATAGGAGCCGATTTCGGCAGAGCTTGGTTTCGGAGGGACAGTCCATGGATCGACGTAAGTGGATCCGCATATTTGTCGGAAGTTTCGCGATTGCTTTGGCCGTTCTTGGGGCAAACTGGAATTGGGGGCTTGCGGCCGAGGGTACACTAAAGTTGACGGTTGTCCCTCTTCGCAATCACGGACTGGCTGTGGTGCTACAAACTCCCTCAGAAGATTTCTTTTTGGTGGACACTGGTGGCGGAGGGGATGCCCAACTGCTTTGCACTTGCTTGAAGGGGTTGGGTGTTAGCCGGCTTCGGGGGGTGGTGATCAGTCACACTCACGGGGATCACCAGGGTGGCTTTCGCGCGGTGTTAGAGAACTTTGCAGTAGACACCCTCTATCTTTCCCCCCTGGATCGCAAAACTCCGGAATCGCTGCGGACCCGGGAGACGGACTTTTCCTTGGCACTTCGCCGAGAGGCAGAGGAGCGTGGGGTTCGCGTGGAGGAGATTTTCGCAGGGTGTCGCTTGGACTGGGGCCCAGGGGTCGAGGTTGACGTGCTTTGGCCGCCAGAAGACCTGTATTTTTACCCCAACCCGCAGCCCCATGGTTTTTGCAACGGCAATTCCGTTGTAATTCGGCTGCAATATGGGGAAAGGGTTTTCCTGTTGCCGGGGGACCTTACCGAGGGAGCTGCAGCTGTTTTGATTGAGAAGGAAAAAGGCAGGCTAAAATCCGATGTGGTCGTTGTGCCTCATCATGGATTCTTCGGCTCGAAGGCCTTTGCGGAGGCCGTGGCGGCCGAGGTGGCCTTGGCCTCCTGCATCGTGGACTACCGAGATCATCCCACGCGGAATGTGCCGGGGATTCAGGCTGTCCAGTTATTTGCCCCCGTGGGAAGCCGGGTTTTTGTGACGGCTTGGCACGGGGAAATCACTGTGGAAACGGATGGATCCGACCTAAAGGTTCGTTCATACCAATTAATCCCGAAGTAACATTCAAAGGGCAGTGGAATAGCAGAAAGAAAGTTTGGAGAAGAGGGGGAACAACGGGACTCCGGAGCCCTCTGCAGGGCAATTTTTGGCTCTTTACTGCTTGCTGTTTCATGGCTTAAGGTGGCTGGGGGCCGAGGCTCAGAACATCGACCCAGGGGAAGATCGGGGGAGAGAACATCTTATGCCCACTCAAAGGCGGATTACCGCTCTTGCCGATTTGGAACCGGGACAGGAGGGGGAATTCTTCGCCATCTTGGCCGCCAAGGAGGAACTGAAAACTCGAGAGGGTAAGCCTTACTTCCGGGTAACGTTCCGGGATGCCCGTCGGCAGGTGAGTTTTCCCATTTGGAGCGACTCACGGTGGGGAGCGGATTGCCGTAATCGTTGGGTTGCAGGTCGGTGCTATCGGATGCGGGCGGTGTACCGGGAGTCTCCCTACGGACCGGAGTTAGATATTCGGGAAATCCGAGATTACTTGCCGGATCGTGATAAAGATTTTGTGCCGGAGTGGGTACATCCTGCTTGTCGGGAGGCTCCGGCTCGACTTTTTGAGCGGCTTTGGACCTTGGTGGACAAAGAGGTTGCCGATCCTGCCCTTAAGGCCTTGGTTTTGCACATTTTGGAGGTGCATCGGGAGGGATGGTGTCAGACACCGGGTTCGCTCCGGCACCAGTTCGCTTACGTCGGCGGGCTCTTGGAACACGCTTTACGGGTGGCAGAGAATGCGGTGTTTTTAGCAAGAGCTTACCAGGACCGGTATTCGGAGCTGGACCCTAGGTTTGATCCGGATCTTGTGGTGGCGGGGGCTGTTCTCCATGACGTGGGAAAGCTTAGGGAATTGGAGAGAGTATTTCCCGGGGAAAGGGAAAGCGATCTGGGAGGACTCATCGGACATCTTGTACTGGGGCGAGATTTAGTACGGGAGGCAGCGGCCGTCTGTCCCGTACCGGCAGAGAAGCTTCTTCGCCTGGAACACATCATTCTTTCCCACCACGGTCAGCCGGAATGGGGATCTCCCAAGCCGCCGATGACTCTGGAGGCCCTTCTTGTCCAGTATGCCAACGATGTGGATGTGCGTTTTGAACTCGTTTGGCGGATCCTGGGTGATGCCGGAGGGGAAGGGGCCTGGACATCGGACCGGAACCCCTTCCGACAGCGTTTTTACCGCGGCCAAAGCGGAGGGGAAGACCCAGAAAAAGGTGTCCCAACGCAATAAAGAGGGTGGATTAAACGGTCTAAGCAAAGTAGACTGGTAAAGAAGGGAAATTTGCGGAAGAAGACCAGGCGGCAGAAGCGGTATTATGGGATCCGCCATCCTACCACTATTCATGGGTACCGATAGGCCCTTTGGGGGCATCCGCAATGTCCTTTAAGGCGGGCCACGGGTTGAAGAAACGAATTGGAGTTTAGGAGCAGATCGATGAGCCGAGGGGATCTAAGCCGAGGGTTTGATGATCTCGGGCCAGGGAACGGCTTAGACCTGCCGGAAGACCCGTTTCGTGAAGCAGAGCCGGATGAATTCCCGGTAGGACCTGGCGAGTCTCCTCCATTTGACGCAGACGAGCCACCAGGTTATCAAGCCCTAGAAGAATCTCCGTTAGATTTCTCGGCCGGAGCTCAGTCGCAGGGACCGGGCTCAGAGGGCTTTAGCTCCGAACTTGCCGAGAGCCCCGGAGAAGAGACTTCTGAGGAACCTGAAGAGAAGAAAAAAGGTGGAGGGTTTTTGAGCTGGTTGAGCGGAATGGGGGGTGCCTTACGGCAAACTAGCCCGTATGTGGTGATGTTGGCTTTGAGTTTGCTGGCTCTTGTCGTGGGCACTGCCATTCTGGTGGGTGAACTTTGGCGGTACAACTTTGAATTTCGGCCCCCGCAGTAAAGAATTTCGCCGCCACAGTGGAGGATACCTGGGGGGCATTTTCAGGAAAAGGGGGGTTGAATTTCGCCTCCCCCGGACGAACCCCCCGCTTGGGCTTGGCCACCGTTTTATCCGGCTTTTCCCTGAATTTTGGCGAATGTCGGAACACTCCCGCCGGGGCTTTTGGAGCTTACCTTCCGGGCAGATCCAGGCTCCTCCCCATAACGTAGGGCTACTTCCCAGATCAAGGGCAAAATCGCCTTTTGGGTGCCCAAGCCCGGTGTTGGTCTTGTGAGGGAGGGGGCTTGAAAGTGTTCCGACTTGCCCGGGTCACGGATACTCTCGGCCTTCAGGACTAGGGCTCAGCACTGCGATTACCCTCTTCCCACGCGGCCATCCGGGCCTGATGGAGGGCCTGAGCCATGGTTTCGATCGTCTGTGCTGAAGGGGAGTGGCGATGAATCCACACCTGGTAGGGGAGTCTTACGGTCTCCTCTGGGGATAACGTTCGCGGTTGGGTGCCGGGCCAACCAACACAAAGCACGCCGTAATGCCGGGTGAGCCAAGTGGGGGGAAAGTCCGGGTGATCCGGGGGAATCACAATAGTAGCACCGCTCTCACCTCCCTCTTGGGCAAATTGGCTGGTCAGATCTGCCCAACGGAGTCTCGTTTCCAAAAGGTCCTCGGTGGTCAGGCCCTCGGGCACGGTGATCTTTACGGTTTGCTCCGGTTTTACGTGGAACCGAAAGGTGAAACCTCCGTAGCTCTTTCCTTCCGCTCCCCAAAGGGTCACGGGGTTTTCCACCGGTTGGAGGAAAAGTTCAAAGTTGATCACCCGGCCGAGATCCGTCGACTTCCAAACCGTCACCCACACCCGTTCAACTAGCACCAACTTTTCCCCCACATACCAGCCGTTTTCAACCGCAAAGACCGCAGCAACAGGACCTGCCGATAGCTGTAGCCAGCGATGAAATCTCTGGCGAATGCCTCTGTCGGCCCACAAGTCATACTCCTGGTTGTCGATCAAAATGTGGGGCCATGTCCAAAAGATGCCATGATGGTGGTAGTGATCGGCGGGAAAGTCGTCAGAAAGTATTTCTCCGTCCAAGCCAAATACCGGATGAATGTAACATGCCCGGGTTCGTCGCCGATCTCTCTCGGGCACCCAGGTAGCGGTCACCGGAGCATAGTTGTACGCAAGTACCGGCTTTTCCGATTCCCTCACTACAAGTTGGAACTGGTCCAAAAGGAATTGGAAGCCGCCCTTTCCATCATCTCCGGCAAGGAGAGCCCCGGTGGGGTTCGCCAAGCAACGATTCGGTTCGAGGATTCGTGCCACCCGGAAGCGGCGGCTCAAATTCCCTCCGTTTGCACCATCTTCGCCGATAGGCTCCGTCCTTGACGGCTCCGTGCTGGAAGAAGCCCCGCTGGGGATGAGGGCAAGAAAGCGGGTCCCCCACTGGGTAGGGAGACCTTCCGGATCGGGGGCCTGGCAGAGTTGTCCTACTACTTTGCTCGCTAGACGGCACTCCTCCGCCGCAAGATCGGCGTTTTGCTCGCCTGCCGGCTGGACGGCAGGCCCAATTTCCTCTAGTTCAATCAAAGTACCTGGCAGGAGGGCTCCGTCGCCCGCCAGGGATAAAGCCACAGGGAGAGGCCAGGACAACTGCGGGACCGTGACGATCCGACCTACTATGGGTCCTTCCTCGGGGTATGCACGTGGGCAGAAACACCCGGCTAGCACAGCAAGCCCCATCCAAATCCGGGAAAAATGTCGGCCGAAAAATTTCGGGGTTGAGTCAGCTGGGACCAGTAGTGCCTTCTGATTCAAACCACCGAAGACGCTGTTTTCGGTCATGACAACCTCCTTAGGAGACAAAGGATTTTCCGGTGTAGTACCCTCGTAGCCATTCGGCGGGTCATTCCAAACGGAGTTTAGTCCGTATGGGGCGGATGGGGGGACAGAATCCCGAGCTTCCACGGCAGCTGCGGTGTTAAAATCGCCTAACCGGCGAGTGAAAGTTCCCTCCCAGGATTGGGATCAGATGGCACCAATTGGGGCGAAGATTGGGCAATCCTTTGGGGGATAATCTGTCTCTAAGAGGCCCCACATCCGCCGGAAATCAACCCCGAAGCCTCTCCGGCAACTGGGTCGGAAGCGAGGTAAATCCTCGAATTGCACGGGAATGGTGGGCTTTGTCCCGGCCGCCCTGGGGGTTCCGGGTTGGCACAACAACTCGGGGTTGGCTGGATTCCTTCGCTAAATAGGACCTTACTTGCGGTACTTGAATCCGGATCCCTTTCGCTCGGCAGCTGTGAATCGCCCAGAGGTTTCAACGGCTCACAATGCAGCCGGCTTGCTTCCGCCAATTTTTAAACTTGTCATCGTCGGTCTTTGGAATCAAACCGGCCTAAGGATCGATGGGATTTTACTTCAACGTGAGGACATTTTCACGCAAAAAAGGATGATTTGGGAGATTCACCGGAAATCAATGCCCACAATGGGCCTGGAACGGGGGCACGGGGGTGATAACGCTATTCCCTCTCCCGGAAGGTTTTGGGGGGTGGAGGCCGGGAAGCCGTGCTCATCTTAAGGTGCCACGCCAGGCCTCCCGCACTTGCACTTCGAAGGGATTGGCATCATGAGAGGACTCAGGGCTTCCCCAGTGGACTGCCTCCTTGAAATCTGTAGCTATTTACGGGGATGGAGCAATGCCGGAGGGCCTTTGGCAGAACGATTGGGGATACCTCGCCCTTACTAGTTTTGCTAATGTTTTTACCACAAATAGGGGGTGCAAACTGTAACCCCTTAGTTTTTTGGAGGTAATGGCAGATCTAGTGCAATCCGCAAAATTGTCACCGGGGTTCAAGCTACAACTACCGAATCATTGGGCCGGCTAAAGGCGTGGGCTGAGTTTGTTCGATAATTTCCATCTCTGTGGTCACACATCCTGTATGGTACTCAAGGGATACGAATTATTTTTGGGGTTCAAGATTGATGCTTCGGTACTGATGTGTAAGGCGGTGGCCATATCCCATTGCTATCCTGGGTCAGCAAATGGAATGCAACCTTGATATTCTGGGGGAAATCTACTATTGAGAGATCCCGGGCATCTAGCCCTGTAGGTTTAAGCGGGTGAGAGTTCGGAAAAGATCTTTTGCCGCAATTCCTCGGTTTGGGTACTTGACAAGTAAGGGGGAATGACGAAATAACTATAATGCAGAGTGGTTAACACAAACTGCTAAGAGGCAGTGGTGGTAACCTGCATTCCATAGCTGGTAGTGGTATCGGGGGCGTAGCTCAATTGGTCAGAGTACCGGACTGTCGATCCGGTGGTTGCGGGTTCGAGTCCCGTCGCCCTCGCTTGGCTGAAGTGTATCGGTGGCCCTCGCCGAAGTAGGATCGGCCCCCTAAAGGGTTCCCAAGTTAGTAGGCTCGGGGGCAGGTCAGCGGTCGAAAGACAATGGGGTTTTGTCTTCCGATCGGTGTCGTGTCGTGACCCCACAGCACAAGGGAGGAAAATAATTAGCGTGAGGGCCTTTGCAAACGACATACCCCGGCCGAGTACGACCGGGGTTTTTTGTTGGTCCTTTCACATTGTTGATTGAATAGATGCACTTTGTGAGAATCCATGAATAAGGCGTTTGAAGGGTGGGTTTGAAAAGCGTCTTCAAAATACGAAAATGGCACCAACTGACGAGTTTTGAAGTGCTTTTTCAACTTTTTGGCCGAGCTTCCGGAGCTGTCGTAGGGTGCCGGAAGGCCAAAGGAGCAACCAAAGGCCGACCGATTCTGTAACTTCCTGCCTTTAATTCCATCCACGGGCAAAGCTACTCGTCTTACGGAAATGGCTTACCACTGGTGTGGGAACGGTGAAAACTCCGTGATACCGCCTTGGGAACTCGTCGGCAGAGAGAGGTTAATGTATACCCGGTGGGAAGGAACTCAGGGGGAATTTGCCGACAGCCGGTCATTGGTTGAAAGTGAGGACTCCTTGTAGCACAGTCACCGCGGGGGTGTAAATTCATGATCTTCCTGTTTTCAGCAAGTAATGGCCAACTCGCTCCACTCAGGAGGAGTTGAATGGAGCCAACGGAAGCCGTGGAGTGTGGGTGAGGGGCTGAATCTGCAGAATCGTCCAAGGTAATCTGACCCCCACCTAGTTTTCTCCTCCGTAATTTTGTTTTCCGCTGGGCCGGGTTTCCCTCCTAATTAGTCTCCCCCTTACCCGAGTGAAACCGGCCAGTTCCCGTCCACCCTGTCAGAACAGCCAGAAATGGGCAATATTGAAATAGATGATAATCCCCGTGCAGTCCACAAAAGTTGCTACAAAGGGACTGGAAGCAAATCCGGGGTCAAACCCGAGGGCTCGGAGGATCAACGGCAGTAATGCTCCCACCAAGCTTCCCCACAAGCAGACACATGCGACCGCCTGGCCGACGGTAAGAGCCAAAAGCCATCGGTCCGCGTTTCCCAATACCGATTCGGGGGTAAGAGCCGCCCGGACAAATCCGATTGCTCCGAGGGTGATCCCCAAAGCCAATCCCATAACCAATTCGTGTCTTAACACCCGTCCCCAGTCGCGAGGGGTAACTTGTCGCAACGCTAAGGCACGAGTCATCAGAGTAGCCGCCTGAGAGCCTGAATTGCCTCCGGTCGAGATTACTAGGGGCACAAAGAGACTCAACGCAATCACAGCGGCGATGGCCTCTTCAAAATATGCCAAAGCGGTGAAAGTAAAAAGCTCTGCCACGAACAGGGCGGCAAGCCAACCCACCCGCTTCCGCCAAACCAGAAAGAAAGGAGCCTCAAGCACGTTCTCAATAAAGGGCGTAATACCGCCCATCCGGTGAACGTCTTCGGTAGCTTCATCCACCACCACATCAATGATGTCATCGTGCGTGATGATCCCGAGAATGCGGTTCTCATCGTCGACCACTGGGATGGCCAACAGGTCGAATCGGGCCACCTTTTGGGCGACTTCTTCTTTGTCTTCGAGGACGTGAGCGGTGATAAGAGAGGTTTCCGCAAGTTGGCGGACGGGGGTCTCCGGTTTACCCATGGCCGACAGCAGTCGCCGGGCTGCCACTACCCCTTGGAGATGATCCTGATCATCCACGACGTACACGTAGTAGATGGTCTCTAGTTCGGCTGCTTGCCGAGCCAAGGCATCCAATGCCTCACGAACGGTCATATCTCCCGTGACTTTAGGGAAGGCCGAGGTCATGATGGCCCCGGCTGTATTTTCCGGATAAGCGGTCAGGCGAAGGATATCCCGGCGATCCTCGCTGGGGATGCGGGAAAGGAGTGCCGAAGCGAACTCGGGGTCTAGCGATTTTAGAATGTCTACACGTTCGTCCGGTGGCAGGTTGGCCACCAGCCGGGCGGCCTCTTCGGGGGGGATGCTCCGAAGAATCGCCTGCTGTTTGTCGGTGTCGAAGTAGGTGAAAATCTGTTCCCGCAAAGGACTGTCGGCATACTGCAGGACCTCCCAGGCCTCTTCAGGGGTGAGGCCTTCCATGAACTCGGCCACACGGGCGGGGTGAATTGCAGTACAGAACTCCGTAAGTCCCGCCTCGTCTTTTTGGGCGAGCATCTCGCGAAGTTCGGGAAGATACAGCGTGTTCACCACCATAACGTGTTACTCCAGCGATGATCGTATTAGGAACGGCCCGAACTGTGGACAAAGACCGGGGGTTTCTACAACCTCCCAATTTTACCTCCTGTGCCAAGGGTGGAATGGGTCACCTGTCGAAGCTAGAGCACTCGCAATCCGGCCGATCTCGGAACAGCAAACAGTGACCTAGAACAATTGTGCCAGGGAATTTTGCGTAAATGCAGCTGGCTTTAAAAATCAGGAGCTGCCTCCGGGCTAATCCTCTCGAATTGCGGACAGGAACTGAGGTTCGATCCCCGGGAACCCTAGGTTTGTAATTACCGCTTCGCCAAGATTTTTAGCCCCACCGTATTCGGCAAGCTGTCGAAATCGAATTGTTGGCTAAGATTTCCACCTAAGAGCACTAAGTTCCGCGGGCAGGTGCGGATGCTGACCCACAGGAATTGGCTTCAAGGGGCTTTTTCGCAAACTGTGCCACGGGATGTCACAAGTTGCGAATCTGCTTGCAAAGTGTGGGCGACAAAGACGAAAACGGCTGACGTTCCGAGGCCGTTAAAGTCGAGGAGGGTGATTTCTCCCCGCCCTGCTTTTCCCCTAAGGACCACGTGTGCTTTTATCTGAAGGCTACTTCGCTAGGCGATCGGACCCTGATTGGTAAGGCAGAAATTACGCCGACTCGCGATTTGTGCCACGGACGAGTTTTTTGAAGGATGAGTTCGGCCTGGTCGGTGAGGAGTTTGTCGAAGGTGTCCCGGGTGAAACAGCTTAGCAGTAGGAAAGATTGGTCTTCTGCAGTCAGGGCGATGAAGCAAGCCGAGAGTGATTGACCGCGACTGGGGCAAGAAGATAATAAGG
>Ga0272449_1000436_pt1 | contig 49979 bp, 66 predicted proteins | sample YNPCB0241_FD_198679 | JGI IMG/M metagenome (GOLD analysis project Ga0272449, IMG submission 198679) | Hot spring sediment microbial communities from Yellowstone National Park, WY, United States - YNP-CB-024-1 | ecosystem: Environmental > Aquatic > Thermal springs > Hot (42-90C) > Sediment...
CCTTGCTGTGCCCGCGTTGTGCTGAGGTGGTGCGCGCCCTCCCTCAGGATGACGGCGCGGGGCATTCCGGAGGGTGAACCCTATTAGCCGGCCGGCAGCGGCGCCGGTACGGCCGGTCGCGGCCCCATGGCACCGGCAGGGATGAAGAAAAGATTTTCCTCTTTTCCGCGGCCCGAGCCGCACCGGGAGCACCTGACCGCGGCGCAAGGGGGCACTATGCTGGCCTCGGGACTGTGGGCCTTCGGCGGGCACTCCTTCGACGGTCACCACCACATCCCCGGTGCCGGCCCGTACCTTACCGCCCGGCTTCCTGGGGAGACGCATGAGGATTACCTCGCGCGGGTGCGGGCCGACGTGGCCCTCATGACCCGCGAACTGCTGGAACTCGGGGTCCCGCCGCTGGACTTTGCGGCCCCCTACGGCGCGGTAAACGACGACCTGCGCGCCCTCCTCCGGGAGGCCGGCTATCGCTACGTTTATCTCTGCGGGGAACGCCCGGTGCCAAACCGCCCCGGCGCCCGCGAAATCCACCGCCTCACCGTGACCGACGTGCCCCGGACGCTGCGCCTGCTCCGAGACCTGTTGCCCCTGCCTCCGGCAGAATAGCCGCCTTCGCGGGACCCGCGTCCCCACAGGCATTGCGGTAGATGGCGCGTACCAGGTTGGCCTTGGTAAAGAACCCTGCTGTCATGACCAGCGTGGGAAGGTTTTCCGGACCCAGCACGTGGCGTACGATGCGCCGCACCGGCCAGCCCCGCGCCTTGAGGTGACACACACGATGGCGCACCTCTTCCCAGTAGGCGATCTTGCGCCGCAGCGCCGCCGTGGCTTCCGGCACCACGCCCCGAAGGGAGCAGAACATGACCTCCGGTTCCAGCGCCAGGACGCGGCGCAAGGATGCCAGGAGTGCGGAGAAGTCCTCGTCGCGGGTAAGCACCTTCTGCTGCTCTCCCAGAAAGAGGTCGCCGCTGAAAAGCCACCCCCGGTCCGGCTCGAAGAAGCACACGTGGTCCGGGCTGTGGCCGGGTGTGGGGATGACCCGTACACGGAAGCGCTCCGTTCTCAGTTCCCCGGGGAGGGGCCGAGCCACCGAGGGCGCGGGTCGGCCCCAGGCCAGGTGCTGACAGAGATGCATCTTTATGCGGCGCGGGTCCGCAACGAAGGGCAGGGCACCCTCCGGGGCGTAGACCGGTACCCCGCGCGAGGCGAAAAAGGCGTTGTTGCCGATATGGTCCTCGTGGTGGTGGGTGTTGGCCACCGCCGCCACCGGGTGGTGCGATATGGCCCCCAGGAACTCACGGGCCACGCTGCGGCAGCCCGAGTCGATGAGCAGGCCGTCCACCAGAAAGCAGTGGACCGGATAGACCACCTTTCCCAGCAGGGTGCGGCCCATTTTGAAGACCGTGACCTCTCCGAAGCCAGTAATTTGCAACACGGCACCCTACTCCCTTACATTCAGTCTTCACGGCACAGGACGCCATTAAAAAACGGTCCCGCTGGCGGCTCCATTATACCGCGACGGTGCCGGATGCTCAAGGTTGCGGGCAGATACACATGGCGCCCGCAGCACCACTGCTGCATGAAAGTGCACTCCCGGCCGGGCCAATTCTCCGGGGAGGCCAGGCGGGACGGGGTAGCCGGAGCGCCGAAGGAGGGTCCGGCGCAGTCCGGCTCCGCAACCCCGGTACCGGACTTCTTGCCTCCGGCGCGGTGGCCGTGGTATACGGGCGTTAACTCACGGTGTGTTGCAGGGCAACGGTTTAAAGGGGCGGAGAGGGTGTGGTTCTACGACGAGGGTTGGGACGAGGTACTGGCCTTCCGAAAAGAGGCCGGGCCTTTGAAAAAGGAGCACCCCGTGCCACTGGAAGTGCTTCCGTGGACCGACCCCCATGGCTGACAGCCGCCGGCCCGGGAAGCACGGCGCCGGTCAAGGGGGCAGGATTCCGGCCCCGCCGCGCCACCCGGGGACCCCGGCAAGGCGGTCTCCCGGCCCTGCCGGGTGGCCTTCGGCTCAGGAACAACTCTGCAGCCCGAGTTCCTTGACCAGCTTATCCAGGGCCCGCTTTTCGATGCGGGAGACGTAGCTTCGAGAAATGCCCAGCATGCGGGCAATCTCCCGCTGGGTTTTGATTCCTTCCCGGCCGAGGCCCAGGCGCATCTCCAGCACCCTTTTCTCTCGCTTGCTGAGCTTTCCCATCTTCCTGAGCAGGCGCTGTTGCTCGAGGTTGGCCGCCACTTTGTCCGTCACCGCCTCGGAGTCCGTGCCCAGGACGTCCATGAGGGTGATCTCGTTTCCTTCCCGGTCCGTTCCCAGAGGTTCGTAAAGGGAAACCTCGCTGCGCGTTTTTTTCATGAACCGAAGGTACATCAGGATCTCAGTCGTAAAGTCTAGCACGGGTATGCCGGGGGTCGTCCCGGGTCCCCCCGGCCGCGACATCCCGGTTGTGAACTTCGACCCGGGCCTCGTGGAAAAGCCGGCTTGCGATACTAAAGGCGGCTTATTATACTTCTGGCGTGGAAAAGTATAATAGGAGCCGGGCTTGTTATAGGTCAACCACCCCCGACTGAAGTCGGAGGCTTGGGTCGGGGGCCCGGTCTGGCGGGGGCAGGGGCAACTGGCTGACCAGGCGGCCCCGCGCTGGACGGCGGGGCAGGGGTCCGCGGGGCTACCAAGGACTTCCGGGTGTTTCGCCAGCCCGGACTACCTCCGGCAGAACCGCTCAATGCCGCGGCTGGCCAGGACCAGCCTAAGCCCCGCGGACGGCGCCGAGGCGATAATCACTCCTGAGAAGGAGGCCGTGTATCGGCAAACGATAGCCAGAGTGCCGGTGGTGGGCGCGGACGGGAGGGCCCTCATGCCCACCACCCCGCGAAAGGCGAGGCTCCTCATCAGGGACGGCCTGGCGGAGCCCCGGCGGAACAAGCTGGGGCTCTTCTACATCCGGATGCTGCGGCCCGTCGGGACCGCGACGCAGCCCGTGGCCCTGGCCGTGGACCCGGGGGCGAAGTACGACGGAGTGGCCGTGGCCTCCCACAAACAGGTCGAACTCAGGGCCATGGTCTTCCTGCTCGACGACGTGCCGCGGAAGATGGAGACCCGCCGGCACCTGCGCCGGGCCAGGAGGTACCGCAAGACGCCCCGCCGGCCGGCCCGCTTCGACAACCGCAGGAGGAAGGGCTACTGGCTGGCCCCCACCTAGAAATCCAAGGTCGAGACCAGGCTGAAGGTGGTGCGGGAGCTGTGCGGGATCTACCCGATCCGGCTCATCGTCACCGAGGACGTGCGCTACGACCATTACAGGTTCCGGGACGGCAAACACTTCTCCACGGTGGAAATCGGCAAGACCCTCACCTACCGGGAGTACCGCAAGCTGGCCCCCCTCGAGCTGGTCGAGGTCCCGGACACGGATGCCTGGCGGGAGAGGTTCGGCCTGGAGAAGCGCGTGGACAGAAAGTGGGAGCAGATTCCCGAGACCCACGCGAACGACGCCGCGGCCATGCTGATGGGCGTCACAGGCTGCGGGAACGACCCCGCGGCCCCCTTCTTCGTCTGGCGGAGACTGCGCTACGCCAGGCGGAGCCTGTACCGGCAGAACCCGCGGAAGGACGGCGTCCGCCCGCGCTTCGGGGGCACGGCGAACGGCGGGTTCTTCCGCAAGGGCGACTGGGTGGAGGCCGGGAAGGCGGGCAAGGTCTGCCGCGGCTGGGTGTGCGGCCTGCCCACGGAGACCACGAGGCTGGTGGGCGTGGCGGACGCCGACGGCAGAAGGATCGGCCAGTTCAGCCCGAAAAAGGTGAGGCTGCTGGCGCGGTCGACGGGATTTTCCTGGAAGGAGGTGGCGGCGCATTCCTCCCCTGAATGAATTCAGGGGAATCCTGCGGGCGGTATCTTGAAGCCCGAGGACTTCGTCGCCTCGGCTCCCGGGCGCCTGGTGCGAACGGCGGAGGGGTACTGGGCCTTCGTGCCGGATCCCCTGCCGCCGGAGATCTCCTGGTCGCCCGCGCTGGCGGCCGCGCTGTCGGCGGCGGACCGCGCCGTGGGGGAGCTCGCGGGGCTGGGCCGCGTCGTGCCCGAGCCCTACCTTCTCATAGGCCCGTTCGTGCGGCGGGAGGCCGTGCTGTCGTCGCGCATAGAGATCACGTCCTCCCACGCGGGGTGCTCGGGCATTTCGCCCTTCCTGATTTTGTCCTCCAGTTCCAGGTGCCCTGACGCTCCGTACTTCTCCTTCAGACCCTCGATGATGCCGTTGTGCTCTTCGATCCTGGAGGCCACGAGCCTTTTCAGCCCCTCGCGGAGGACGACTTCCGCGGGCATACCCTCGCGGAGGACGACTTCCGCCCGGGCATGCCGAGCAGGTTCTCGGCTTCTTTTGCTACCCGGTTGAGCACGGCGGCGATCACCTCCGGACCCAGTGTACCCGCCGCGGGGCGGTCCGGTCAACAGGCCTCGCCCGGCGGCGCACGCAGGCGGTCGCGGCTGGCGGCGGTCAGACCCGGAGCCCCGCGGCCGCGAGGGCGGCCACGCGGGCCGTGTGCGGAGGGCCGAACCGGTCGAGGAAGGAGCGCAGCAGCTCCGCGTCCTATCGTCCAGGTACGTATCCTCCCACAGGGACCGCAGGCGCGGGGGCAGGGAGGACGTCCGCCTGATTCCCCTCGCCGCCTGGGCCGTCCTAGCCAACGCCCGGGGCGCGGGCCCCTTCGTGAGCCTCCACTGCAAAGGGGCCCCGAGCCCCTCCGCCCGCGGCCTCGAGTCCTATGTCCATCCGGCGGCCTACCCGGCCACCCGAGGCAGGGGGACAGGTGGACGGTTGTAGAGAAGGCGGCCCCTGACGCGGGTCGTTTCTGAACCCAGGAATAACCAGGGGTGGGCCAGTGGCCGTGACCGGAAAGAAAAAAATCGGTTTGCACATTCCATGTGCCTGACGGGCGGCTTGAGGTGGCTCGGCGGCAGTTTTCCGCGAAAGACCGCATCTCCAAAGGTCTTTCTTGAGGCGCCGAAGGGGCATGCGGGATGATGCATCCGGGAAAAGTAAGAACCATAACGGTGAGGCGGGCGGGTGTCAGGGGGAAGTTGCCTAGGAAATGGACGCATCGCCTTTTGCCAGTGAGGTCCGTACGGAAAAGCTCGAGCTTTGCGCGCTCGCCCTTCCCGAGGCGCATCCCGGCGATTCCCTGGCGTGCATACTCGTGGAGGCTGCCGGGAAATGCGGCGGCCTCCGGCCGGGCGACGTGCTGGTGGTGGCCAGCAAGGTCATTTCCAAGGCGGAAGGGCTGCTCGTGAAGCTGGACGAGGTTTCCCCCTCGAAGGAGGCGCGGCGGCTGGCCGGCAAGACCGGGCTCGACGCCCGATTTCTGGAAGTGGTGCTGCGTAACGCCGACGAGGTCCTCTTTCTGGTACCCCTGAAGCGCCTTGCGGACAAAGGCATCATCGACCTGGGGAAGCTCTCGCCGGACCCGGAAAGGGCACGGCGGGTTTTGGACCGCTTCCCCTGCGAGGTCTTCGTGCGCCGAGGAGGTGCGGTTTTCAGCAGCGCGGGCGTGGACTCTTCGAACCACCCTCCGGGGGTGGTGAGCCTCGTCCCGGCCGACCCGGACGCCGCGGCCCGGAGGCTCAGGGAGGAAATCAGGGAGCTTGCAGGGATTGACGTGCCCGTGGTGGTGACCGACACCGAGTACGGCTTTGGCTTGGGGACGGTGGATGTGGCCCGGGGCGTCTCCGGGCTCCTCCCCGTGGCGCGGCGCTTCGGGGAACCGGACCGGTTCGGGAAGCCCAAGTTCGGCGGCGCGGACCTGATCGCGGACGAACTGGCCGCCGCGGCGGCGCTCCTGATGGGACAGTGTGCCGAGGGTGTGCCGGCGGTGCTGGTCCGGGGCTTGCGCTACGTTCCAGCCGAGGAAGGCGTCCGCGCCTTTGCGCTGCCGGCGGGGAATGTGGCGAAGGCCGTGCGGCTCTCGTTTCTGTTTTCCCTGAAGGCGCTGGGGTGGAGGTGGCTGGCGCGTCTGCTGCTGAGGAGGCTCGGGGCAGGATGAGCCTGGGTCCTGACGGTCCGCTTCTGGGGCCGTGTCTATGGTCGGAAGGGCGTGCGGCCGGAGCGCGGGTGCCTCCGGGGGGAGCGCACCGTACAGGCCGGGTCTCCGGCGTGGCGAGGAAGACGGCCCGCCCCTTGGCCTTGCGGGCGTGCCTCGAGAAAGCCGCTCGGATCGACCGGATGCCGGGCATACGGCGCAGGTGGTTCTCGATGGAACCGAAGGTCTTGCAACGGAAATTTTGCGGGTGCCTGGTGGGGCTTGCCATCGGGGACGCCCTGGGCGCTCCGTTCGAGGGCCGATGGTGGGTCTCCGGTTCTGAGGTCCATGCCGCAGCAAGGAGAAGGTCGGTGCTCCGTTACACCGATGACACGCACATGGCGCTCGGCGTGGCCGAATCCCTGGTGGCCTGCGGCGGCTTTGACGGCCGCCACATGGCCGAAACCTTCGTGCGGAATTTCGAGCGGGAGCCGTGGCGGGGCTACGGTCCCGGCCCGCCGCGGATCTTTCGCCGGATAAAGCTCGGGGCGCCCTGGGACCGGGCCGCAGAAGACATCTACCCCGGGGGTTCCTTTGGCAACGGTGCGGCCATGCGGGCGGCTCCGGTAGGGTTGTTCTATTATCGCGACCCCGACAGGCTCCGCGAGGTGGCCCATCTCTCCGCCCGGATCACCCACGCCCACCCCCTGGGAAAGGAAGGGGCCGCCCTCCAGGCCTACGCCGTGGCGGTGGCCGCAGTATGTGGGCCCTCGGGTTCTCCCGCCGATGTTTTGAACGAGCTGAAGGCCTTTGCCGTCCACCAGGTCTACCGCGCCAAACTGGAACAGGTGCAGGACCTTCTGCGTTCCGGGGATAAATCGGAAGTGGCCGCCCGCCTGGGAAACGGGGTGGAAGCGTTCGAGTCGGTACCTACGGCCGTATGCTGTGCCTTGCGCCATCCCGAATCGTTTGAGGACGCGGTCGTGGAGGCCGCAAGCCTGGGCGGGGATGCCGACACCATCGCCAGCATGACCGGCGCCATCTCCGGGGCGTGGCTCGGCATAGAGGCCATTCCCGGCGAGTGGGTGGAAAAGCTGGAAAACAGAGATTACGTGGAGTACCTGGCGCACCGGTTGTTTGAGGCCGCCTGCGGGTGACACGAGACATAACGCGAAGTAGTACGGTGTGGCGCGGGGGGGCAGGGGAGTTACCCGCGGGCAGATCTTTGGATTCCGGTGTGGAAAAGTATCTCCGAGAGGCGCGGGGCGCTTCTGATTCCGCGGTACCTTTGTTCTTTCCCGCATGTTTGGTGAGTCCGTTGCATGGGGCGGCGGAGGGAAAAGATTGACGAACGTTTCCTGGAGGGCCTGGAACGGATGCCGCCGGCGGGTCACGGTAAGGGCAGGCTACCTGCCTCGGGCAGGGGAACCTGGAAAAGCGCAGAAACATATTTGCGGGGCGGTTGCATTTTGGCCGGGGAGGTTGTCGGTATTTGAGAAATCCAGGCTGCAGGATAGGGAGGGGTTGGACGTGATCAGAATGCGGGGCCACCACCTGGTTTGCCTGCACTTTTTCCGCGGGCACGGACCCAGCAAGGAGTTTGTCGCAAAGGTAGATGAGGTGGTGGGCAGGGCCGAGAAGGGCGAGGAGATAGAGGTGGTAGAAGGCGCGGACGACGTTTGCCGGGCCTGCCCGGCCCTCCAGGGGGAAAGGTGCGCGGCCAAACCGGACATGGACGCGCAGATCAGGGAGATGGACCGGGAGGCAGCCGCGCACCTCGGTCTCGGGGTTGGGGCCAGGGTGCTCTGGGAGGACGTAAAGGCCAAAGTGGCGTCCACGCCCGGAGAATGGCTGGCGGCCTTTTGCGAGGGGTGCGACTGGGAAAAGGTCTGCGCCGAGGGCAAGAAAGCCCTCGGGCTGGCGTGAGCCCGGCCTGCGCAGGGGCGACCCGCAAACCTTTGTGTGGCAATGCCCGAGGGCCCGCGGGGCAGGCATACGCTTCCTCTCCGGGAGCCGCGGCCCCGGGGAAGGGCCCCGGGCCTTTTCACTGGAGCATCATTTACGGGAGGGACCGCCGTTGAGGCAGCACGGCTACTGGTTTGGTTTCGCCGGCCCGTTCGGTTTTGTTAATGCTCACATTATCTGACCGGTATTTGCTCTAATTGGCTGGCCGAGAAAGAGAACCGGCCGCGTGGGCCGGCTCACGATCTTCGAACTCCCCGAGCGCGCCTGGCCGTGGCCTCGTCGATGATGGATTTTTCCTGCAGGAAACCGTCCAGCAGGCAGGCGGTACAGATGTTGCTGATCTTGCGGGGTATGCTTTGGGAATGGACGGTCCCCTTCCTGCCTTTGGCCAGAGACAGTCAGACGGACCGCGGAACGTGACCCCTGACCCAAAAGCCCAACTTCATGAATCCCGCCCCCGCCGGGCCTGCCGCACGAACCGCCCGTGCGCCTCGATCAGGTCCCTCACGACGTCCGGCGTGATCCCGTAGGCCGCCGCCAGCCTCGCCACCCGGTCCCACTCCTCGTTCAGCCGCTCCGCTTGTACCTCAGCAACGTCTCCAGGGGCACCCCCACCCTCGCGGCGTAATGCTCCAGGGGTTCGCCCGGCTCGGGCTCCTCCCCGAAGGTCAGCAACTCCACCGCGAACCGGTTGGCCTCGTACTCGATGCGGGGCTCGAAAAAGGTGTGCTCGGCCCAGAAGAAGTGCCCGCGGTCGGCCGGCGACAGCACCCGGTGGCCGACCTCGTGGGCGACGATCAGGCGCTTGAGCCAGTCGAGCAGGTTTTCGTTGAGCACGATCACCACGCGGCCCGCGATCCTGAAGATGAGGCCTTTGATCTTGCGGAAGGGGAACTCCTCGACCTCGATGCCCATGCCGCGGGCCAGGTCGTAGGGGTCGCGCGTTTCGTACTCGCGGACCGATTCCTCTCTTCCAGATTCACGGTGTAAACTATCCGCAGATTGCCCAGATAATAACGGTAGTCGCGTTTCCCACTCTTCAGGGGAGCGACGTGGGGGCCCTGAAGAGGGTTTCGACGGATGGTTTCTATGGCCACGGCGATACGCTTCTGCGTGTTGCGGTCAGCGCGCCTAATATAGTGCTCGGCCCTACGGGAAATCCTGACCCTAAAGGTCAAGTTCCCTTCTGAGTACATCCCAGTCCACCTATTCTCCCCGGGCGATTTCCGCCTTGCCGGCTTCAATCTCGGCGAACTCTCCGGCGGTCAGCTCGTCGTTTTCCAAATTTCGGGCGTACTCCAGCAACAGCCTCAGCTTGTCTGGCGAAAGGCGACCGATTATCTTCTCCAGTTCGCTCCGGACCGCGCTCACGATTGCGCTCCTCCTTCTATCGGTCTTTCTGTGCGTCGCGCTCCCGCCGCCTCTTCTCCTTCTCCCACTTCCACCTCAGGTAGTCCATCAGGTCCTCCTTGTCCTCGTCGGTCAGCGGCCGGCCGTAGAACCAAACATTGGCCTCCTTCAGGAACTGCTCCAGCTCCACGTCGGTCGGCGGGGTGTCCCTGTAACACCACGCGGGGGTGGAGGGGTCGAGAGATTCCTGGCTTATGGGGCTGGACCCCCTAGGCGTTTGGCCGACCGCCTGGTTGCCGATCAGTTCGGAAGCGGGAATCCCCAGCGCCTCAGCCAGTATGTTCAATGTATTAACCGAGGGCTTGCTCCGACCAGCCTCTATGTCAGCGATGAACGAGTGGGACAGATGGGCCTTTCTTGCCAGAGCCCTGAGGGACAGCTTTCGTTCCAGGCGCAGTTGCTTTAACCGTTTCCCCAGTTCCTGCATACCTTTGCCTCCGTTCGTTACCACCGTACAGCTCTATTATAGTCGGTGAAGGCACGGTAAGCCTAGCGGTATGCTGGTCGTTTATGGCGACCGCAAAACCAGGAGAGTTAAAGAGAGAAGTTTGCGAAAAACAAACGCAGTCCAAGGAAGTCGATCGATATTGACGACCAAAGGTCTTTACAAGTGGTCGTTGTCTACATACACTTTGATCTTGAAGGACGTGAGAAGTTGCTGGGATACAGGTCGTGTTCAAGGGTTTGCTTAGAAGGTCGTTCGTTGAAGACGACCGGCTGGCCTGTAGAATCAGCAACCAGTGAGGTGGGTCCTATAAAGTGGTTACTCTCTCAACGGAAAACCGGTACACGAACTCGTAGCAGTCCGCCCGGTCCACGAGCAGGCAGACCTCCAGCAGGTTCCCCTCAGGGTCGAACACCTGCCGGTGGATCTCCACGACCGGCACCGCGGCGTGCCGCGGCAGCTGGAGCAGCTCCGCCTCCTCGGGCCGGGGCGGCCTGGCGACCAGGGTCTCCTCGCAGATCGCTGGGGCGAACCCGAGGGACTCCATGGCCCGGTAGAGGTCGGTTTTGGGGTCCGCGAGCATCCTGGCCAGCCCCTCCAGCGGCAGCCGGTCAGGCAGGTACGAGTCGGAAAGCGCAACCGCCAGGCGGTCGCGCCACTGGCGCGTGTGGTAGCGCAGAACGGGGGGCCGCAGGCGCTCCGCCACCGGGGGAGGGAGCAGGCCGGGGTCGGAGACGACCTCCAGGCGCAGGATCTCCAGCCGCCCCCGCTCCCCGAACTCGGTAAGGAACCCGCCGCGGCGGGTGGACCGCTCGGGCAGCGGCCGCACGAAGCGCTCGCGGCCGCCGTGGCCGTGGGAGAACACCAGGCCCTCCTGGATGAGCGCCTGCACCGCGGCGTGAACCGTGAGGCTGTGCGCGTCGAACTCCTTCATCAGCTCCAGGTTGGTGGGGAACTTCTCGCCCGGCTTCAGCTCCCCGGAGAGGATGCGGCGGCGTAGCTCGGCCGCGATGTCTTCCCACCTAAACTTGCGCGGCAAGGTTCAGAAACTCAAGGTCCGCAACCTTACCCTCGACCCCAACCCGGCCTCCCCCGGCGACGCGGTGGTGGCCCGGGCCGAGATAGTGAACGAGGGCTCGCAGGACGTGACGACCGTCGCCAGGTGGATATTCGAGGGCCAGGTGCTCGCGGAGCAAGAAATCAGCATACCCGCGGGCGGCTAAAACGTCACCCGGACCCGGATTCGGGCCCCGCAGGAGCCGGCCACCTACGCCGTGGGCGTGCTGGCGAACCCGAACCATGACAGGCCGGCCAACGAGAAGACCTACGATGACACCTACGCGGAGGGGTACTTGACGGTGGAGGAGCCCTGCACGGACATCTCGGTGCAGCTGGGCCTTTCGAGTTCCAGGTGAACAACGTGGGACGGCAGGTCACCTTCCGGGCGGAGGCCTGGCCGCAGGGCATTGAGGACTGCGCGCTGGGGAACCACACAGACTCGGAGACCATCGGGGTGGAGCCGCCCCCGCCGGGCAAGCAGCCGGACCCGGGCATTTTCGTGCGGTTGATTGCCTGAGGCTGTTCCAGGTAGCCGGGCCTTGCGCCCGGCCTTTTTGTTTGGCGGCAGTGTTTTGCGGTGAGGCCTTTAGTCGTCTGTTTTGCCCAATAAGGAAGGCTCGCAGGCTCTTCAGGTTCGGAATCAGCGGCGGCACAGTCGCCTGGTAGCGCTTGTACCAGAGCCTGCTACGAACCTCCCCATGGCTGAAGCCAGGGGCTACTGCGCCGGTGGAAGTTGGTGAAGGCCAAATCCAAGGGCGACGAGTGGTTCTGGTTACGTTGCATCGACCCCAGGCTGCCCGAGATCCTGATGGAGACGGAAAAGAAAGGGCCTCAGCGGATTTCAGAGCGGCCGTCGGCTTGACGCTCCCGGCTTCCGGCGGCTATACTGAAGGCGGGAATGCTGAAAGGGGGAATCCAAATGGACATTGGGTTTGCAGAGAGAATCCAAACGGACCCCCGCGTCTTGCTGGGCAAGCCGGTCGTCAAAGGGACCAGGATCTCCGTCGGGTTCCTGCTGAACGCTTTGGCGACGATGACCATGGATGAAATCCTCGAAGCGTACCCCTTCCTGACCAGGGAGGACATAGCGGCGGCCCTGAGGTACGCCGCCGCGGTGGTGGACGCGCCCGGGGTGGGGAAGGCGGTTTCGGCCCATGAAGTTCCTGCTCAATGAGAACGTGAGCAGGGCCGTGGCCGCAGCCCTGAGGGAAGCCGGCCACGAAGCGGAGATGGCCAGGGAGGTTCTGGGCGAGGGCGTCCCGGATGCGGACATCTTGGAGAGGGCCGTCCGGGAGGGGCAGGTGGTGGTCACTTTTGACACCGACTTCGGCAGGCTGGTGTACGAGCAGGGAAAGCCGCATCTGGGCGTGGCGCTTCTCAGGCTCAAGGACCAGAGGCCGGAGAAGCAGGTCAGGGTGTTGCTGAAGGCCATCGAAGATGGGAAGGTGCGGAGCGGTACGTTTGCGGTTTTGAGGGATTGATGGTCAGGAAGTTTTCCGCCGGGTGTTTTGCCCGGCCTTTTCATTTTTCAGGGAGGTGGTGCCCGGAATCACTTGCCAGACCTGCCTTTCGTGTGGTATGCTGAAAGTCAAGGATAGTCAGGAACGGGAGGTTGAAAATCTTGCGTAAGGCAATCTTTGCGCTGCTGTCCCTGTCCCTCTGCCTGGCCCTGGCGGCCCCGGTTCTGGCCCAGCAGGAGCAGGTGGTCACGGAGCAGGGTTACGTGGTCTTCAGGATCGGGGACCCGCGCTGCTTCGTCAAGGGGCCGAACGCGGAGAAGTTCGGGCCGTACGTGCGGAAGCGCCCGGCCCAGGATGCCCCGGACGTGACCGTGGTCAACATGGACGCCGCGCCCTACATCAGGAACGACCGCACCTTCGTGCCGGTGCGCTTCCTGGCCAACGCCCTGGGCGTGGCGGACGCCAACGTCTCCTGGGACGGCTCGATTCAGCAGGTGACCCTTGCCGAGCCGGGGATGCCAGTGGTCCAGATGATCATTGGGAGTAAGGTGATAGCTTCAGGGGGTCAGGAGAAGGAGATTGACGTCGCGCCCGAGCTGGTGCCCCCGGGCCGCACTATGCTGCCCGCGCGGCACGTGGCCGAGGCCCTGGGGTACACGGTGGATTGGGACCCGCGCAGGCCTGACATCGTGCTGTGCTGGAAGGGTAAGAAGCCGACGCCCGAAGATTTGAAGGTGCTGGACGGGGAGCTGGCGTGGAAGATGCTCGGCGGCGATGTTAGAAACCCGATAGCCGTGCCGCCGGGCTCGAAAGTTGCCCCTGCCACGGGAGCCTACGTTCGGGATGGAGTTTTTGTGAGGCGCTGGGACAACGACACCGTCAGCGTGGGTACTTGGTTGCCCTTCTCTCAGTGGAACCAACCGGAGCCTACACTAGCCATCTTTCGGGCTGTATTAGAGCAAACTTTCGGACCGGACACGGCGCGGTCGTGGATAGACGGCCTCGTCGAAGAACTGCGCCTGAAGTACACGCAGAAGCAGGAGGTCCGCTACCGCATTGAGCCGGCGCCGGACGGGCGGCTGGCCATGATTTGTGACGATGGTGGCGGCATAGAAATCTCTATTAAACCGCCTGGGGAGGACTTCCCGGGCCTCAACAGGGGTGGTGTGCGGTGAGGCGCTTGCTGGGGGTGTTCGCGGCACTGGCGCTCCTGGCCGCCGGCGCCTTTTCCTTTGCCCGGATTTCCGCGGCCCAGGACGACCCGGAGCTGGCCGCGAGGGCAAGTGAGTACGTGCAACAGAAGTTCGGTGTGTCGGAGTTTTTCTCGGATGTTAACGAAGCGGGCCGGGAGCGCCGGGTGCACCAGATGGTGCTCTTTCCGGACTTCGGGACCTATCCGATGATTCTTTGGGGCGAGTGGCACGGGGATTGGAAGACTGACCAGTTCGGATTGGAACGCCAGAGGTACGCGGGGTACAGCCTGCGGGACGAATCGGTAACGAACCCCATGTTCCCGCCCGACTCGCAGGGCAGCGGCGCGCTGGATGCTCAAAATTGGATTCCGTACCCGTGGGACAACGAAGATGTGCGCCAGCAACATCCGAATAAAGTAAAGGACAAGAAGCTTGACGGCAACTCCGACCCCGAAATAGTCTTCCGCATGCAGGACGGCCTGATGTTCACGGCCTGGTTCAACGGGTACGACTTTCCGGCCCGGGATTCGGACCTGTACCTGAACCCGCAGAAGTACGTGCACATCTACATCCCCCCAGCCCCCAACGTGTGGGGCATGGGCGTGATGTTCCGCTACAAGGGGCAGAGCGTCTGGTACGTCTCCGTCCCTCTCGGCCCGCCGGTGCCGGACTGCGGGGTGCGGCTGGAGCCCTCCGAGCGGCAGGCGAAGCCGGGGGACGCCGTGAGCTTCACGCTGAAGGTTTCCTTCAGGAAAATGTACGACTCCCACCTGGGCGGCAGGGTGTACCTCTCGCACAGGGTGGGTGAAAACGCGTACCCGGTGCCCTTCAGCCTGGACGGGCGGCAGTCGGAGACCAATGCCCAACTCGGGGCGGCGTACCTGGACGTGGTTCCCGGCGGCGACCGCGACTACCAGGGCGAAGTGACGGTCCACGCGCAGGACGTCGGGTCGACCCTCGCTGCGTGGGTGGTTCCTGGCTGGAGGACCGGCGCCGGGGAGTTCCGATTCCTCGAGGGATACGACTCGGATCCGTCCAACAACCGCGCGGAAGCTAAAATCATCGTCGACCAGCCCAACCTCAAGGTCCGCAACCTCACCCTCGACCCCAACCCGGCCTCCCCCGGCGACGCGGTGGCGGCCCGGGCCGAGATAGTGAACGAGGGCTCGCAGGACGTGACGACCGTCGCCAGGTGGATATTCGAGGGCCAGGTGCTCGCGGAGCAAGAAATCAGCATACCCGCGGGCGGCTACAACGTCACCCGGACCCGGATTCGGGCCCCGCAGGAGCCGGCCACCTACGCCGTGGGCGTGCTGGCGAACCCGAACCATGACAGGCCGGCCAACGAGAAGACCTGGGACGACAACTACGCGGAGGGGTACCTGACGGTGGAGGAGCCCTGCACGGACATCTCGGTGCAGCTGGGCCTTTCGAGCGCGGGGGTGCCCAACGGCGGTACGGTGACGGCCTACGTGACGCGGCGGGCCAACGACGGGCCGGACCGGCCGGTGTCGGTACGGGCGAGCGTGGCCGCGGGCGGGGTCTCGAAAACCTGGACCCTCCAGCTCGGGCGCGGTGAAGAACGCTCCCTGTCGGCGACGTTCCAGGTGAACAACGTGGGACGGCAGGTCACCTTCCGGGCGGAGGCCTGGCCGCAGGGCATTGAGGACTGCGCGCCGGGAAACAACACAGACTCGGAGACCATCGGGGTGGAGCCGCCCCCGCCGGGCAAGCAGCCGGACCCGGGCATTTTCGTGCGGTTGATTGCCTGAGGCTGTTCCAGGTAGCCGGGCCTTGCGCCCGGCTTTTTTGTTTGGCGGGGGTGGCCGTGGTGGTTGGAGCCAAGGATGTCCTGCTGGCCCTGGTTTTATCAGGCGCGGTGTTGGCGGGGCCCATCCGGATGCTGATGCATTCCCAGTGCAGGCGGGTGCCGCATGAGGAAGAACTTCCGAGGTGGGCGGAGGGCTCGTTCCGTTGGGCAGGCTGGACGCTGGAGCGCCTGGGGCTGGCTGAATCCGTCCAGGCCCACCGCCGGTGGGAATGGCTTGGCGGGCCGGTAATGCTGCCTCTGGCCAACAGCGTGTTCGTCGGGCTGGGTTTCTTGCTTTTGAGTCATTGGTGCAACGGAAGCCAGCAGATGTGGTGTGATACCGCCGCAAGGAGTTTTTCGCCCGGTTCCAGAGTTTTCATGGAGGAGTTTTTCCCGCATTCATGCCTGATTGTCTGGAGATATATGGAATTCTTTCTCCTCAATGCGTTTGCCAAGCGTTTGGCTGTTCCAAGACCGAAGCCGATCCCCCCCCAGAAGTTCAGTGATGCCACTCAAGTTCCCCCTCGCCTTGGGGCTGCTTTACTGCTACCTATTGCTAGTTTGTATGCGTTTGCATGAAATTTGGTTAACGAAATAATTTGCCGGGGCGAGATCCGATTCGGTACCTCATTGACCCCTCGGATCCCGTCCCCGGCGCACTTACCCGTTAAGTCACACCCCGGCTGATTACCGCGCGGCGCCCTGCGGTTGCGAAGCGGTGGGCAGGCGCCCTCTTGCCATGCAACTGGTCCGAACATCGCAGGAAGCCGTATTGATCTCATTAATCTTCCGCGCCCGCCGACGGCGCGCCCCGCACCCCGCCGGTCCGGAGGCGGACCTGGCTTCCCTTGCCAACCTCGAGGGACGGTTGACTCCACGTGCGAACCCCGGCAGAAAGGTGAAGACCCGTACGCGTAAGCGTTGCGGGCCTCCCCGATCGCGAGAGCCGTGCCCACCGAGGGACCTAACCAACCGCCCTCGTGGCACATCTGGGTTCCACCGGTAGCCCGAATCTTAGCACACCGGTAATGGGGTGTCAAGGGCCGCTAGTCTTGGGTTTACGGTCGCTAAAGTCCACCCTTAACCGTGGGGAGTAACTGTATTTTCCTATCGTGCCCTTCCGAAGCATAGGCCGCCGGGAGGGCTCCAATCAGATTTCGCGCGCCGCGCCCGTTTGCGGGACCGTCCGCGCCGCCTAGCCGGCCGAAGTTGCTACGGGAAAGCCGGGGCCGCCCGCGTGGAAACGAAGGCCGCAGAGCACGGTACGGGCCTGCTGGAGGAGCTGGTCCGGCTCCGGGAGCGGGTGCTGGCGGGGCCCGGGACCCGGAGGAGAGGCGGGCGGTGCGGCGGGCGTGGGAGGAACTGGCGGGCCGACGCGGGGCCGTATGACGGTCCAGCCGGGGCGCGCAGAATCGGGGTGAGGTGGGAAGTATGGCAGAGGTTTGCGACCACGACTGGCTCCGACACGTCTTCGGCGTTTGGTTCCCGGTGCCAGGTCACCTTGAGGGTCTGGTCCCGGCCGGCGAGATCCGGGCCATAAAGGGCGGCCTGGCGTACCGGCTGTCGGAGGCATCGCTGGCCGTGGTGTGGGAACGGTACGGGAAGCCCAGGCCGCGTGCGGCCGGGTGGGAGCGGCGGGGCGCTGAACGAAGTACGTTGATGGTCCCGGCTGGATAAGGGACGGCCGGGGTTTTCTGTTTTTGGGGGCCGGTTTGACCGCGCGGGGGGCCGGCCCCACAATCGACGGGAAGGGAGGCGGAAGGCGTGAGAACTGAATGCTGGCCCTGGAACGACGGCGACTACGCGCTTTACACCGAGAATCCGCAGGCGGCCAGGGCCGCCGAGCAGGCCGGCCTGCGGTGTGTCGGGGAGTATTTCAGCGCCTGGCGGCCCGAGGCGGGGCCGGTCGCCTGGTAGTTCGCGGGGCCGAAGGGGACGGTGCTGGCGGTCGCGCGGAGGTTCGCGGGCGGTAAGAAGGCCGAGGCCGCGCGCTGACGGAAACGATGTTGACACCACGGAGAAAGGAGGACCCAAAGATGGCCCAAGTGCACAAACCGCCGGTCGGGTTCAAGGCCAGAACGGAGGAAGGCTTCGCCTGGTGCTCCCACTGCGGGGCCGAGCGGCCCTTCGGATGGGACGAGCGGGTGGGGTACGCCCGGTGCATGGAGTGCGGCACCACGGAGCGCGAGTTCTACGTCCGGACGTTCAACGGCCTGTGGCAGGACGCCCCAATGGCGGCCTTCGTGCGGGCCGTGCAGAGGTCGGGCCGGAAGTATGCGAAGCCCTTCTTCTGGGAGAAGAGGGAGCCGAGTCCGGAGGACGGCAAGTCCGCCGGGGCTTCGGAGCCGCAGGCCGCGCCGGAGGCCCGAAGGCCGGCTGAGGTGATTGCGGTGAAGGAGTGCCGAATGTGCTACAAGATCTTCCGGCCCGCCTCCAACCGGCAGCTCTACTGTCCGCCTTGCGCGGAAAAACGCCGGAGGGAGTCGGTGCGGGAGGCTGTGGAAAGGCACCGGCGGAAGAAGCGCTAAGGGTGTAGAGGGGGTGCGTGGGGGACATTTGCCCCGGTCTAAAGTATTACATCGGCAAGCAGGCCAGCAGGAGAAAGTCCGCGCCCGCGGGGGTAGAGGCGGTCCCTTCCGAAAGTAAAAATCCATTTGCGTTCCAAAATATGATAGGTGGAAGTTTTCACCTCGCCCAGCCGCCAGACGCGGAGGCCAACCGGCCTGAACAGCACGTCGTAGGGGGCGGAAGGGTTCTCAAACGTCAGGCTCCGCACGATCATCCCCTGTCTCTTGAGCCACCTGATCGCAGCGAGCTCCCCTAGAAAACCCACGTCCGGGGTCCGCACTCCGCGCCGCCAAAAGCACAAGACCGCCGCGTCCGTAAAGCGGTCGAAATAGGCCTTGTGAGGGGCTTCTCTCTCTTTTTCCCGAAAAAGGCCCGCGCGACGTCCCGCAAGGGACGCCTCCGCGCCAGTTCCTCAGCCATCCGTTCCGCCGCCGCTTCCGCCCCGGAGGCCAGCGCCTTCCTCCATTCAAACAGCCATACGTCGCGGTCCGAAGCGGCTGCGGCCGCCTGTTTGGTCCGCTTCATGCTCCCGTCCACCCCCTTTCTCCGCGTCCTCCCGAAGGGGGATCTGGAAGAATGGAACACGGAAGACTTTTGGGGCAACCTGGAAGGAATGGCTTTTCTACCTAACGATGTGCGCCAAGGCCGCAAACCCGGACTGGAATCCCGCCCCTTGACCCCGCCCGCGGCTTCCGGCAAAATGAAGGCAAGCCTCCTTTTGGGGAGACGCTCCCGCGCCCGGGCCGCCGGGTCCCGAAGAGGGATCGGCGGCCCGAGGCGTCCTTTCCAGGCAACCGCTCCAGGCAACACCCCTTGCCTCTTGAGAAGGCCGGTCCCGGAAGGGTCCGGCCTTTTTGACGGGCCGCGATTTTCCTGCTATCCTGCCCCCTGAGGGGAGGGTGACACCCGGTGAAAATCGCGCAAGGCAACATGGGAGGCAGGCAAACCTCCTTCTCCGGGTTCCTGGAACACCTTGCCCGTACCGGGGCCTCGCCGAACACCGCGGCCGGATACCGCAAGGACCTGGCGGCCTTCGCGCGCTGGTTCCAGGACACGGCAGGCGAGGAGCCGGACCCGGCCAAAGTCACGAGCGTGGACCTCCGGGAGTACCAGTCCTTCATGCGGACGCGGGGCCGGAAGCCCAACACGGTCAACCGGCGCATGAAGGCCCTCAAGGCGTGGCTTAAATGGGCTGTGGACGAAGGGCTGGCCCCGCGCCTGCCCGACTTCCCCAGGGACGTGCCCCAGGGGAGGAAGGCCCCGCAGGCCCTGGAGCGGGCCGAAGTCAACCGGCTGCTGCGGGAGCTGGAGAAGGAGGGGGACGCCAGGGACAAGGCCCTGGTGCGGCTCATGCTGTCGTGCGGCCTGCGGCTCTCCGAGGCGTGCGGCCTTCGCATGGAGGACGTGTCCGTGGAGGGTAGGCAGGCATCCGTGACCGTGCGGCGCGGCAAGGGGGGCAAGTGGCGCGAGATCCCCCTGCCCCCGGAGGCCAGGAAGGCCCTGGCGGAGTGGTTGGCCGAGAGGGAGCGCAAGGGAATCTGGTCGGAATGGCTCTTCCCTGGTAAGGAGCCGTCCGAGCACCTGAGCCCTTCGGCGGCCTGGCGGACGATCAAAAAGTACGCCTGGAAGGCCAGGATACCGGGGCTCAAGCCCCACGTCCTGCGGCACACGTGCGCGACCAACATGATCCGGAGCGGGGCCGCGCTGACCGAAGTGGCGGCCTGCCTGGGCCACGCCCGGCTCGACACGGTGATGGTCTACACCCGTCCGAGCCTGGCCGACGTGGCCCGGGCCCTGGAAAGGGGCGAGGCCTGATGGACGCGAAGGCCGGCCTGCTCCTGCTGGCCCTCTACATGGCGTGGGAGCGCCGGCGGCTCCTGAGGGCTCCGGCCCCCAGGGAGGAGCAGGTGCGCGAGGCCTGCCGGAGAGCGGGGGAGCCCCCGGACCTGGGCCTGCTGCGCGACCTTACGGCGTTCTGGCGCGACTTCTGCGAGGGGAGGGTCGCGCTGTGACCGGCGTCCTGACCTCCCCCCTGGCCGCCGAGGCCCTGGAGGTTTTGGAGAAAGTCGGCCCCATGCCCTTCCGCGCCCTGGCCTGCGCCTTAAGGCTGCCCAGGGACCGGTGGGACAGGCTGGCGAAGGCCGTGCGGGCCATGCACGCCGCGGGATGCGCGAGCTTAAGGCGGGCCGGAGGGATGGAGTTTGTAGTCCCGGCAAACGCCTGGGGCTTCCGACCGGACCGGCAGGAGCGCCTGGCCTGGTTCGCGGCCCGGCTGATCGAGGCCGGAGGGCGGTACGAGGGCGGCAGGGCCTTCTTCCCGAAGGGGCTCTCCTGCCCCGTGGCCGTAGTGCCGCCGGATACTGAAATCCCGCCGGGGTGCGTGGCGGCCCTGGACGGGTTCGGGAAGCCCCCTCCCGGTGCGGCCTACTGGTGCCGGGCGGAGGAGTTGAAGGTGCTTCCCCTGTCGCGGTGCCTCAGGAAATGTTGACAACCGATGTAGGTTGTGGTATCTTCGTGGTCATAGGGTGTTCCTCCACTATATCGCGTCCCGGGCACGACGCCCATGAGGGGACGCCAAGGCTTCTAATCCCGCCCTGCCGACGGCGTAAGCCTGAGGACGAGGGGGCGGCAAGGCCGCCGGAAACGCTGTTGCAACGAAGCAGCCGGCGGCGGGCTAATCCCGCCCTGCCGAACCGCGCACGCGGGGAGGACGAGGGGGCGGCAAGGCCGCGAAGGCTTGAGCCGGAGCGGCGTTATTAGATTTGTGAGGCTGAAGGCCCTTTGCGAGGGGTTGATCCGTCCTTCGCGAGCGGCTTTTGGTTTTTGTCTGGGTTTGGCGGTTTTCCCCACGCAACCCTTCCTTCCCGCCCCTGTGGGGCGTGGCGGGAGAGGAAGGGGGTGGAACCCGTGCGGGACTGGCTAGACCTTCTCGCGGCGCTGTTGCGCGCCGCCCTGGTCGGCCTCCTGGCGGAGTGCCGCCGCAACAAAAAGAAAGTGCGCTAGGCTCATCGCCTAACGCAACACCGTAACCTTCGAGGCCTAAAAACCGCCACGCCTCACCCTTTGCGCGGCCAATCTCATTGTACCGCGCCAAAGGACGCGTGTCAAGACCGGCGCGCGGGCGGCCCCCGCCCGCCCAGGGGATGCTTCCCAACCTGGGCGCGGCGGCGGGGGGCGCGCCCGAAATATACATCTTGAGGAGGAGAAGCAGTATGATTGACGTTAATCCTCCCGGTATGATAACCTCGTATCGGGAGGTGGTGTCGGTGGGCGCGAAGATCACCGTGAGCCTGCCGGAGCCGCTGCTGGTCACCCTCGATCGGCTGGCGCGGCAGTGGGCCACGACCAGGAGCGGGGCGGTGGCCGAGCTTCTGCGGCGGGCCGAGCGGGAAGAGCTGGAGCAGGAGCTTGAGGAAGGATACATCACCTGGGCGGAGGCCAACCGCAGGGACGCCGAAGCCTTTCTTCCGGCGCAGGCCGAGGTGGTGCTGCGTGACCAGGGTTAGGCGCGGCGACATTTTCATGGTGGACTTCAACCCGGCACGGGGAAGCGAGCAGGCGGGCTTTCGGCCCGCCCTCGTCATTCAAAACGACGTGGGCAACAGGTACAGCCCCACCACCATTGTGGCGGCGATCAGCGCGGCCCCGGAAAAACTGTATCCCTTCCTGGTGCGACTCGCCGCGGGCGAGGGCGGGCTGGAAAAGGACAGCGCGGTCAACGCCAGCCAGATCCTGACGGTGGATAAGGCGCGTCTGGCGCGAAGGCTGGGCAGCCTTTCCGCCGAACGGATGCGGGAGGAGGACCGGGCAATCAAGATCAGCCTGGGCCTGGAGTAGCCTGCAACGGCATAATGCGAGAGAGGCCCGGTTCCGGGCGGCCGAAAAAGCCGAGCGGAGGCCGGGCCTGAATTTTTTCAGGGAGGTTGAAAATTATGCGTGAAATCCTGACCCAGATTGCGAGCCGCCTACGCGAGGCCCCCAACCGAGCCGGGGAACTGGTCTTGAGGCGCGGCGAGCTCTCGGACCGGTTGCACCGGACCCTCGACGTGATGAAAGAGATCGAGGTCCGGACGGCCGGCGAGGTGGCCTCGGAGACCGACGGCAACGGCGGGAAGCGGTGGCCCAACGAGGCCGCCCGGAACGCCGAAATCCAGCGGCGGCTGGCGGCCGACGCCGGGTACCAGGCCCTGCGGGCCGAGGCGGACCGGCTCCGGCAGGAGCTGCGGGCCGCGGACGCGGAGATCGAGCAGGTAGGCCGGAGGCACCGTTCGGACGCCAATATGGCGTACCTGGTTGCGAGCCTGCTCGGCGCCGGCCTGCGGGCCGAGGCCGAGGCCGTCCTGGCGGCCTACGGCGCGAAGCAGGAGGCCCCGGAGGAGCCGCAGGCCCAGGCCGAGGCGGAGCCGCCGAAGGCCGATGCGCAGGCCGAGCCCAAGGCCCAGGAGCCGAAAACCGAGCCCCAGGCCCAGGGCCAGGGCCAGGCTCCCAAGGCCGACGGCCTGGAGACCGGGACGTTCACGGTGCTGGAGGTCCGGGCTGGGAAGTCCGAGGGGACGGTCAGGGCCTACTGCGAGGGGCCGGACGGCAAGACTGCGGTCTACGCCAAGAACGGGGCCGCGAAGGTCCTGAGCGGGGCCGCGGGCCGGAAGGTCGAGGTTCGGTTCCACCGCCTGGACAAGGGTCTCTTCGCCGTGGAGGCGCGCCCGGTCGCTTGACCGGGCCGCCTTGGGGCGGTAGAATGGAGGCGAGAGGCGATGCCGGGTCTACGGCGCTGGTTTTTCGGCGGCGGTATCCGTTCCCGACGGGGCGATCCTGAGAGGGAAATTGCCGCCGGGAACCGAAAGCCGTGTCAGGAAGTGGATGCGGAGGAACGCCGGGGCGCTGATGGAAAACTGGAACCGGGCGCGACGGGGCGAAACGCTGTTCCGGGTGCCCGCGAAGTGAGGTGACGCGGATGCACGAGGAGTACATGGAACCCATGCTTCACGAAGTCCGGAGCGCCTACCCGGTCGGGAGCCACCACCTGATCCTGGAGTTCGAGACCGGGGAGTACCGGGTGATCGACATCCGGCCTTTCCTGAAGGGACCGGTGTTCGAGCCCCTAAAGGACCCGGCCTTCTTCCGGCAGGTGAAGGCGGACCCCGACGCGAGGACGGTGGTCTGGCCCAACGGGGCCGACATATGCCCGGACGTGCTGTACGCCAAAAGCGTCCCGCTGAGGCTACCAGAGGAACTGGGCGCGTAAAGCCAGAAACCAGGCGAGAATCGGAAGCGGCCTGATCCGTTCGGGCCGCTTCCGTTTTTCCGGGCTTCCGGCCCGCAAGACCAGCGCGAAGGAGGTGCTGGGGCGGGCCGGAAAGGGTCCGCCCCGAAAACATGAGAGCGACGGCAAAGGTTTTTCAGGCCGGCCCTCCCCTGGAGGGCAAGTGGGTGCTCATGTGGCGCGCGCCGGTCATGGCCGCACCCGCCTTCTGGTATTTCGGCACCAGGGAGGAGGCCGAGGAGGCGGCGCGGCTCCTTGACCGGGCCGCCTTCCGGCGGGTATACTGGGGGTGAGGGAAGGTGAACGGGATGGCTGTCATCCTGCATGTGCCCGAGGCCCTGCGCGCGAAGCTCGGCGAGGACGGCACCAGGGAGCTGGTGGCCCTTCTCGACCAGGCTGTAAGGGGCCTGCGGGAGAACGTAAGCGAGACGGCCGCCGAGAGGATTGAGCGGCGGCTGGCGGAAACCAAGGCCGAACTTAAGACCGATATGGCCAATCTGAGGGCGGATCTGATCAAGTGGATGTTCGTCTTCTGGTTGGGCCAAATGGCGGGGGTCTTTGGTTTGCTTAAACTGATGGTGCGTTAACCAAAAACCGTGCCAGTTCCGGAAGCGGCCTGAGTCGTTCGGGCCGCTTTCCTTTTCCGGGCCTTCCGGCCCGAACCCAAACCCTGAAGGAAGGAGGAATGGGGCGGGCCGGAAGAGGCCCGCCCCATTCCTCTTTAAACGCACCGGACCCGGAGCCGGCCTCCATCCCAATCGAGGTCTGGGAGCCGGACCCGGAGAATCCGGGATACCTGCAGTACGCGGGCAACCGGCCGGTGGGGGACGTGCTCAAAGAGCTGAAGCGGCGGCTTGAAGCCGAAGGGCTCCTGGCGGACCTTGAGGGCATTAGCCAGGTGTACCGGATGTTCGAGCCGCAGGCCGAGTTCCCCCGGTACTGGCGGCTTGCCTGCTACGCCGTGACCGGGGCCAGCGAGGGACACTACGTCCACGTGGACGCCCTGGTGCCGCGCAGCGAGGCTCCTCGGCGTGGACACCTTCGGGATGTCCACGGAGTACATAGCCGCTTACGTCCGCCAGACGGAGAAGCTGTTCGACTGGGCCGAGGCGGTCCAGAAGGTGGCCGAGGCCCTGGTCTCCCTGGCGGAGGCCCGCGAGGGGAGGGAGGCGGCGTGACCGTCTTCTGCGACGCCGCCTTTTATCCCCTGCGGCCCGGCAGGCCCGCCTGGGCTGGGTTCGCGGCCACGGCCCTGGGCCTGATGGACGCTCACGCGGGTGATTTAGAAAAGGTGCTTATCAGGTACGAGCGGGACTTCGGCTGGGTCCTCCAGGACATGGAGACCGAGGGTCCGCCGAGGGACTATCAGGAGCGCGTGGTCAGGGCCGAGGAGGAGATCTGCGCCCGCCTCGAGGCCGAGGGGTTCCAGGTGCGGCAGGGAGAGATCGAGGCCGTGTAGGGGCCGGGTCTATCCCGGCCTTTTCTCATTTTCGGGGGGAAATTTGACCTCGCCGCCGCGGATGGCGTATACTGGCAAGCCGAGGCGACCATCATGACCAACTTCCCCGACGCACTGATACTCAAGCTCTGCTCCGCCCCCGGCCTGTGGGAGCACTCGGTCAACACCTTCCTGCTGTGCCGCGCGGCCCTGGACGTCTTGGCCGTCCCGAACGGCCCGGCCCGCAGGGAGATCCTGCTGGCCGCGCTGTGCCACGACCTGGGCAAGGCGGAGTGGCCGGAGGCGGTGGCCAGGGCCGTAGGGGAGGCGGCCGGCGGAATTTAGGGTTTGCTAAAGGGGCCGGCTGAGCATGCTCAACCGGCGGGATAGATTTCCCAGGAACAGCGGATTTTTCCCGAAGGGGCGGCCCCCGCGAAGGGAGACCGGCCCTTTCGCTTTCTTTCAGGGCGGTTTGACGGAGGACCTGCCCTTGAGGCATAGAATTTACTCGAAAGGACGTGGTACGGTGTCCAAGCGCGTCCGGAAGAAATGCGAAACGCCGGTGGCCGTCAGGATCGTCTACGCGCCGCACCGGGGAGACGGAGCGGCGAACGGGTACCGGTTGCTGGCGGAGAAGGTGCTCGCCGAAAGGGAGCGAAAGCGCAAGTGCGAGCGGCGGTCTACGTCCGGGTAAGCACCGAGGATCAGGCGCGGCACGGGTACTCCCTGGCCGAGCAGGAGGAGACGTGCCGCCGCAGGGCCGCCGAACTGGGTGCCGCCGAGGTCCTGCTGTACAGAGACGAGGGCGTTTCGGGGGCGAGCCTGGACCGGCCCGGCCTCGCCGGGCTCCGGGAGGCCGCGCGCGCGGGCCGGGTGGACGTGCTGGTGTGCCGTGACCCGGACCGGCTGAGCCGCAGGCTGGCCCACCAGCTTCTGCTCACGGAGGAGTTCGAGAAGGCCGGGGTGCGGCTTGAGTTCCTGGACTTCGCCTGGCAGGAGAGTCCGGAGGGACGGTTGTTCTACTCCATCCGCGGCGCGATAGCCGAGTACGAACGGGAGAAGATCCGGGACCGTATGGCGCGGGGCAAGCTTCAGAAGGCGAGGCAGGGCGGCATACCGGTCGGGTTCTACGCCTACGGGTACCGCTACGACCCGGAGACGGAAAGGGTGGAGGTCCTGGAGGACGAGGCCGTCTGGGTGCGCCGGATGTTCGAGTGGTTCGTCTCGGAGGACGTCGGCGTGCTGGGTGTGGCGAACCGGCTCACCGACGCAGGGGCCCCCACCAGGAAGGGTAAACCCTTCTGGCGGCGGCAAACCGTGCGCCAGATACTGGCGAACCCGGTCTACAAGGGCGAGTGGCGCTACAGGGACCTCACCGTGCCGGTCCCGGCAATAGTGGACGCCGCGCTTTGGGAGCGGGCTCAGGACAAGCTGAAGGAGGCCCGCCGCCTGTGGGCCGGGAAGGGCCGGAAGCAGTACCTGCTGTCGGGAATACTCACGTGCGCCGACTGCGGGAATCCCATGGTGGGCACGTACACCAAGTGGTGGGGGCGAAAGGAACGGCGCTACACCTGCCGCCAGGCGCGGGGCGTGGCGCGGAACCTGGGCTGCCGGCCGGCCAAGTCGGTCCCCGCGGGGCCCGTCGAAAGGGCCGTCTGGGAGCAGGTGAAGGCCGCCCTGTCGGACCCCGACGCGCTGGCGCGGGAGGCGGCGGCCCGGTCCCCCCAGGCCGAGGAACTGCGGCGCGAGATGGGCCGCGTGGAGAAGTTGCTCGCGGATGCGGAAAAGGGCCGGGAAGCCGTGCTGGACGCCCTGGCCGCGGGGCTGGTGGAGCTGGACGCCAGGACCAAGGCGCGGCTGGCGGAGCTGAAGCGCAGGAAAGAGCGGCTCGAGGTGCGGAAAAGGGAACTGGAAGCCCTGCTGCGCGGGGCCGAGGGGGCGGCGGCCCGTCTCGACGAACTGCGGGCCCTGGCGGCCGAGGTGCTGGGCCGGCTGGACGAGCTTTCGTTCGAGGAGAAGCGCGCCCTGGTGCGGGCCGTGGTGGCCCAGGTGACGGTCGGCGGAAGGGGAGTCCGGGGCGCGGCGGGACTGAGAACCCTGAGCGTCACGGTGGCCCTCTGGGTGCCGGAACCTGGAAGTACTGGTGTTATGGCCTGCCAGGAATAGACTTTGACATTTCGTTCTCTATACACCGCGCAGCATACGTGGCCAGGCGGATGCCCCGCTCCTGGTCGAAGGTATTGATGGCCTTGATGAGCCCTATGGTGCCGATGGAAATCAGGTCGTCGCTCTCACCGCTGAAATTCTCGAATTTCTTGACGATGTGCGCCACCAGGCGGAGATTTCGTTCGGTGAGGATATTGCGGGCCTCCGCGTCGCCCGCGGCCAGTCGCCGTAGGTAGTGCCTTTCTTCTTCTTCGGAGAGGGGCTGGGGGAAGGTGTTGTTGACGATGTGGGAGACCAGGAGCAGCAGACCCTGGGCCAGAGACAGCAGTGCCAGGGTGGTCAGGCCTGTAACCATAGACATTCGGATACCTCCCGAAGAAACTCACACTCCATCGGTATGCACGGCCCGACGAAACGTGCCTGTCCCGAGGACCAGGCGGCCTGGAAAGAAATGTTCTTTACAACCTACCGATTTTCTGATATATTGTTAATTAACTTAATAGACTTTCTCGGCGCTGAGTTCCCGTTTGGGAAGCGGGGGACCCACTTTCTCGGGGTGAATCGCCGGCCCTTGGAGCCGCGTAGGGTTACCTTTCGACCCGAACCCGTCAGCTAACCTCGTAAGCGTGGAAAGGGCAAATCAAAGGGGCCTCGGGCTCCGGCGGGTTCATTGTTGCTTTCCCCCGGTCGGCGCACCGGGGTTTTCTTTTGGGGGGATGCCGGTGAACAAATTACGGCAAACGGCGGAAATACGCGCCGGGGAGTTGCGCTCGCGCATCGAGGAGTATCTGGCCGCCGCCAGAACAATCCCCACCGGGTTGGCCTTGGGAGAACAGTTGAAGGAACAAAGGGAACGCCTTTTGCGTTTCTTCGGGGCCACGGAAAACGATTGGAACAACTGGCACTGGCAGCTGCGGAACCGCATCAGGGACGCGGGAGTCCTGGCCCGGATCCTTTCCCTGGACGGGGAAACCAAGTCCGCCGTGGAAAGGGTCGGGCGGCGCTTTCGCTGGGCTATATCGCCCTATTATGCGGCCCTGGTGGCGGTGGACCGGCCCGGCGGGCCCATCTGGCGTCAGGCGGTGCCCTCGCCGGCCGAACTGGAGGACGCTTTCGGAGACGACGACCCAATGTGCGAAGAGCTGACCTCGCCTGTCCCGGCGGTCACCCGACGCTACCCGGACCGGTTGATCATCAACGTCACCAACCGGTGCGCCGTGTTCTGCCGCCACTGTCAGCGTCGGCGCAACATCGGTGAGGTTGACCGGCAGCAACCCGTATCGGTTTTGCGGGCAGCCCTCGAATACGTCCGGGCCAACCCGGAGATCCGTGACGTGCTGATTACGGGCGGTGACGCGTTACTTTTGAGTAATCGGCGCTTGGACTGGCTCCTTCGGGAGTTGCATCACATGCCCCACGTGGAGATAAAGCGCCTGGGGACCCGGGTGCCGGTGACCATGCCCCAGCGGATCACGCCGGAATTGTGCGCCGTGCTGGAGAAATATCCGCCCATCTACATCAACACCCAGTTCAACCATCCGCTGGAGATTACGGCGGAGGCGGCCGAAGCCTGCGCGCGCCTGGTCAAGGCCGGCGTGGTGCTGGGCAACCAGGCGGTGTTGTTACGCGGGGTGAACGACGACGAGCACGTGATGAAGAAGCTGTGTCACGAACTGCTGCGCATCAGGGTGCGCCCTTACTACCTGTTTCACGCCAAGCCGGTGCGGGGCACCGGGCACTTCATTACGTCCGTGGACCGGGGGTTGGCCATCATGGAAAAATTGCGGGGCTACACTTCGGGGCTGGCGGTGCCGACCTACATTATCAACGTGCCGGGCGGGTACGGCAAGGTCCCCGCGGGACCCAACTACCTGGTGGGCCGGGACGAACGGTACGTTTACCTGAGAACCTGGGAAAACAGGATCATAGCCTATCCCAACGAACCACCAGCTTTTTCTTGAAGCCGCGGCAGACACTGCGCCGGGAGGTGGATAGAATTGCCCGGTAAATTGGTGGTGGTTTCTAATCGGGGGCCCTACGTGATTCGCGGCCGCAACAAGGAGCGGGCCGTGGGCGGATTGGTGACGGCCGTGGAGCCCGTGGTGCGGGCCACGAAGGGTACCTGGGTGGCCTGGGGCGGCCGGGAAGGCGGTAGCGGGGAGTTTTCCGGGGACGGCGCCGGGTACAGCTGGCGCGAAGTGCCTTTGAGCCGGGAGGAAATCCACGGCTATTATTACGGCTTTGCCAACCGGGTACTCTGGCCTTTGTGCCATTGCCTGGTGGAGAAGTGCGAGTTCAGCAGGGCACAGTGGCGGGTTTTTGTGGAGGTCAACCGCAAGTTCGCCCACATTGCGGCGGGGGAGAGCGCCGAGGCCGACCTGGTATGGGTTCACGATTATCACCTGCCTCTGGTGCCGGCCGTGATCCGGAGGCAGCTCAAGAACCAGAAGATCGCCTTTTTCTGGCACATACCCTTTCCCCCGCGCGATGTTTTTGCCATCCTGCCCTGGGCCCGGGAAATCCTCGCCGGGCTTCTGGGCAGCCACCTCATCGGTTTTCACGCGTCCGACTACGTGGAAAATTTCTGCCAGTGCGCCCGGGACCTGCTCGGGGCGCGGGTGGACCCGGTACAGGGGTGGGTGGAGTACCAGGGGCGGCGGACCTGGGTACGGGCCGTACCCATCGGTATCGACGTAGAAACATTTGAAACCCACCAGCGGGGGGTAGAGGTGGCCGGGGTCAGCCGGCGTTTGCGGGAAATGCTGGGGGTGGAGAAGCTGGCCCTCTCTGTGGACCGGCTGGACTACAGCAAGGGCATTCCGGAGCGGCTGGCGGCCCTGGAGCTGCTCTGGGAGCGCCATCCGGAATACCGCGGGCGGCTGAGTTTCATTCAGATTGCGGTGCCCACCCGTACGGAGGTGGAGGCCTACCGGTTGCTGAAGCGGCAGGTGGAGGAGGCCGTGGGGAGGATAAACGGCCGTTTCAGCGACGGCAAGTGGCTGCCCGTGTACTACCTGTACCGCGGTTTTTCCCAGGCCGAGCTGGCGCTCTACTACGCGGCGGCGGACGTCGCCCTGGTCACGCCCCTGCGGGACGGGCTCAACCTGGTGGCCAAGGAGTACCTGATCGCGCGGGGACGCCAGCCTGGTGTGCTGGTCCTGAGCAAGTTCGCGGGAGCGGCCGCGGAGCTGCGCGAGGCCCTGCTGGTCAACCCGTACGATGTTGAGGATATGGTGGCCAAAATCAGGCTTGCCCTCGAGATGCCCGGACCCGAGCAACTCATGCGCCTGCACCTCCTGCAGCAGCGTGTGAGGCGACGGGACCTGCGCTGGTGGGTATCCAGTTTCCTGGCCCACCTGGAGACGCGCGACGCCGCGCACCACACCTTGCCCCGGTCCGCGGCGGCCGGTCGGGAACAGGCCTACTGAAGCGTGCCGCCACACGCACGGGTCTCCGGTGCGGACCGGCCTGCGTCCCGGCCTCCGGAAATTCCGACCCGGTATAGAGAATCACCTGCTCATAATGGGGCCGGCCCCGCCCAATAAGAGCTTATTGGGGGGGCCGGGTTTTTATAGCTCCGGGTCGCAGCCCGGCTCTGCTACGGCCTGTGGCGGCCCGATGCGGGCCGGCTGCGGAGGGAAGGTCTTTTTTTCGTGGTTTCGGTCTTCGGCCGTCAGCACCGAGAGGGCGTCGCGGGCCCGGTTGACGAGAATGAGGTCCGCGAGCTCCAGTACCGTCAGCACTTCGGGAAACCTCAGCCGGTACATCACCCGCAGGCCTTCCTTGCGCGCGGATACCAGGGCAAATCTGCGCAGCACCGCCAGGTGTTGCGAAATGGTGGATTGTTCCATGTCCAGTTCGGCCATGATGTCCCCCACACAGCGCGCCCCGTCCCGCAATGTCTCCAGGATCTTCAGCCTCTTGGGGTGCCCCAGGCCCTTGAGCAGGCTGGCCTTGGCCTCCAGAAGCCGCTCGTTGTCCGTCACGTGTCCTTCGCCCTCTATCTCCACAACATGATAATTTAATATAATTCTACCGATCGAAAGACGGTCCTGTCAATACGATGCAGGAAATACCATCAGAGTAACTCCTTTCCCAACGGCCGCATATGATGGGGTAAGCCGTTGGGAGGGAAACCATGGAGAAGTTTCGGGAGGCGTTGCGCCATGCACGCCACCGTCTCTTGCGTCTGGAAAACGTCGTCGGGGTCGGTATCGGTCACAAGCAAAAGGGGGCCGACAGGAGCAACCAGCTGGCCCTGGTTGTTTTCGTGCAGCGGAAAGTTGGCCTGAGCGCCCTGTCGGCCAGGGACGTGGTACCCCGAGAGGTGCGGGGGGTGCGCACGGACGTAATCGAGATCGGGATCCCGCGCCTGCTGGGGCGGGTGGTGCGCGTGCGGCCGGCACAGCCGGGCGTTAGCATCGGGCACTACCAGGTGACGGCGGGGACCTTCGGGGCCGTGGTGCGGGACCGGCAGACCGGGGAGCCCCTCATCCTGTCCAACAATCACGTGCTGGCCAACGCGACTTCGGGACGGGACGGACGCGCCAGGACCGGCGATCCGGTGCTGCAGCCGGGCACCTACGACGGCGGCACCATGGCGGACCGCATCGGCGAATTGGTGCGGTACGTTCCTTTGCTGAGGCCGGTCGAGGAGGCTCCCTGCGCGGTGGCCCGGCGGGCGGCGGTGGTGGGCACCCTGGCCCTGCGCGCCGTGGGGCTGAAAAGGTATCGGGTACGGGTGTTCCGGACCCTCGAGGCCGTAAACCTGGTGGACGCGGCCCTCGCCCGCCCGGACCGTCCCGAACTTGTCCGACCCGAGGTGTACGAGGTGGGGCCGGTCCGGGGCGTGGCCGGGGTGGAACCGGACACCCCGGTGCTGAAGAGCGGCCGCACCAGCGGCGTGACGAGAGGACGGGTGACGGCGATAGGTGCGACCCTGCAAGTGGCCCTCGGCAACGAAATCCTGTGGTTCGAGGACCAGGCGGTGAGCGAGATGATTTCTCGGGCCGGCGACAGCGGTTCACTGGTGCTGGACCAGGAGCACCGGGCCGTGGGCCTGCTTTTTGCGGGTTCGGACCGCTACACCATTTTCAACCCCATTCAAAACGTGCTGGAGAGGCTGAACGTGGAACTGTGAGAAAGGAGGACCAAAATGATTAAGACGCAGCGCCTCAAGGTCAGTCAGGTCGTGGCGGAGAATACGGAGCAGTTCGTAGTGCGGGAAAAATACCGCGTGCCCCGGGACAAACCGCCCATCGACCAGGTGCTTTACGTCGACCGGCAGGCCAGGGTGGAACGGGTAGAGGTCATAGCGGACAAGGCCATCGCGGAAGGGACCGTGGTCGTGCACGTCACCTACGTGGCCAGGGAACGCGGTCAGCCCGTCCACCACGTGCACCAACCGGTGCCCTTTACCGGCTACGTGGAAGTGCCCGGGGCCCGACCCGACATGAACGCCACGGTGGAAATCCGCGTCGAGGACGTTCAGGTAAAGGTAGATCCCGCGGACCCCTTCCGGTTCGTCGTCGTCCTCGTCCTGGATTTGTTCGCTAAGATTACCGAAGTAAGAGATCTGGACGTTGTGGTTGACGTGCCGCCCGGCGTGCAGGCCGAAAAGGCTTTGCTGAGGGTGGACGAGGTGGTGGGCACGGGCACGGCCCAGGTGGTAACGGGCGAAGAATTCACCCTGGCCCCCGCGAAACCGCCCATCGATACGGTACTGAGAGTGGACGCCGCCACGGATATCACGTCGGTCAAGGTCATCGAAGACAAGGTACTGGTGGAGGGTACGGTGGCCCTGCAGGTCCTCTACGTGGCCGCGGTGCCGGGGCAGCCGGTCCACGAACTGGAACAGGAGTTCGCTTTCGGTCAGGCCGTCGGGGTGCCGGGGGCCCGGCCGGGCATGCAGGCCGACGTTACCGTGAGGGTGGAAAAGGCCCTTGTGGAGCCGCTGCCGGAGCCCGTGGACCCGAGGGCCCGCGCCGACGTGGTGCTGGCGGTAGTGGCCCGGGTTACCCGGCCCGTGCAGATCCGTGCGGTCACCCACGTCAAAGGCGTGGCCGGGGTCACCAGGGTCAGGCTCCGTACGGACCGGGTGGTGGGTGAGGCCACCCGTCAGGTGGTGCTCCGCGAACCGGCAGAGGCACCCCCGGGCAAGCCCGAAGTGGCTAAGGTGGTCGACGTCGTGGCCGCGGACGTCAGGGTCACCCACGTGGAAGTCATTAGAGACAAGGTCCTCTGGCGGGGGTTCGCGGACCTCAAGGTGGTGTACGTGGCGGAACTCCCCGACCAACCGGTGCACGTTTTCGAGCGGCGGCTGAGTTTCTCCGGGGCCGCCGAGGTCCCGGGAGCGCAGCCCGACATGCGGGCCCTGGTGAAACCCGCGCTGGAATTCGTCGGCGGGCGCGTTGTGGACCGGAAGGTGGCCTTGGAGGTTGTGCTGGAGTTCACCGTGAAGGTCGTGGAGATGGTACAGCAGGACGTGGTGGTGCGCTTGGAAGAGGCGCCGCCCTGCCCCCCCGGCACGGTAATCGACCACGTGGTGCAGCCCGGCGACACCTTTTATAAGCTGGCCCGCCGTTACGGCACCACGGTGGAGGCCATCGCGCGGGCCAATCCCGGGGTCGACCCCATGAACCTGCAGGTGGGCCAGACGATTCGCATTCCCTGTGGTGATCCCCGGTAATCGCTGTAGTGAAATGCGGGGAAAAAGCGTAGGGCTGCGGCAAAGGCAGCCCTATGCGTTTGGTTCCACCGTTCTGAACCCGGCCTGGAGGGTTTCCAGGCCACGCCGCAGGGACCGTACCGAGGTCTGGGTGGCCTGAATGAGGGAACTGAGGAAATCGAGTTTCCGGTCGCAGTCGTGCCCGCTGGCGAGGAGCAGCAGGATAAAAATGAGGAACAGGGTGTATGGGTTATACGGCTCCAGCACGTCTTTGCCCACCGATTTCACCTCCCGCCACTATTCTATTGCCGCTTGGGGCGATGGTGACACCGGTCCGGCAACTTCCGGTGCCGCGGGGAATATACTTCTGGTAGCGACGTTCAAAGGAGGATGCGGGGTGCTAAACAAACTGGTGCATCACCTCGAGGAACTCAAAGAGGAACTGGCCAAACAGACGGCCACGGTCGAAGCCGGTGCCGGAGCCGTGCGGGTGGTCATTAACGGCGTGCAGGAAGTGCTGCGGGTGCACCTGGATTCCGCACTGTGGGAGACCGGCGAGCGTGACTACGTTCAGGGTTTGCTGGTTGAGGCTTTCAACCTGGCCCTGCAGGAAAGCCGGCGCATGATCAAGGAGCACGTGGGCAGGATTACGGGTGGCCTGCCCCTACCCATCTGACCGCCTTACGGAGGTGCCCGCGTGGACCAAACACGCCTGGAAGAAACTCTGTTTCAACTGCTCGAATTGCGCGCGCGGGAAGGCCTGGACTACGCGGGCCTTTTGCTTTTGCTCAGCCTCGTTAACCTGCTGGGCATCGTGAGCATTATTCATCGCCGCGGTCCGGCGGCCGCGCAGCCGGAACGTCGGGAAAAAGGGGGGCCGGACGAACTCGTGGCAACCCTTATGAACCTGCTTGGCGGCGCGGCCGGGCAGCAGGCCGGGCCGGCGGCGCTGCTCGGGTCCCTGGGCAGGGAAGGGCGGGGGGATCCCCTGGCGGCCGTCCTGGGGGCCCTCCTGGGTGAGCGGCCAAAGACCGAAGCCGGTCACGATAAAAATCCGTAAAACACGGGGGGCTGCGTCACCCGAGGCAGCCCCCAAGGCGAATCTAGTACCAGAAATCGCCGAGTAGCAACAGGATCAGGATCAGGAACACGATGAACGCGCGGCGATCGATGTGGCCCTTGTCGCTCATTCACAACCCTCCCGGCCTGAAATCGTTACGGCGCCTGCCGTCAGTACCAGAAGTCGCCGAGCAGCAGCAGGATCAGGATCAGGAAAATCAGAAACGTCTTATGGTGCGAACCCGGCTTGTATCCGGTGGCTTCGGCCATCGCAAGCCCTCCCTTCTGTTGGCGGTGGTACGGTAGGTCCGGTAGTTCGATCCGGTTCTCCCGGCCGACCGTCTGCTAATAAGTTATGGGGATCGGCATGTTTTGGTTCCTGGCTGGGAAAATTTTACCGCTCCGGCATCGGCAGGGTTCGGGGCGGTTTCGGAACCTCGTACTCGGGAGCGCCCGGCAGCACGGGTATGGCCCTGGCGTGGAAGATTTCCAGGCCCTCCTTGAACTGGTTGAGCGAGGTGCGGGTGGCCTGCAGGGCCTGGTCAAGGAAGTTCAGCTTTTGGACCAGGCGGGGATTGTTGGCCAGGGACAGCAGCACCAGGATGAGGAATAAACTGTAAGGACTCCAGGACATCAGTACCCTCCTCTCCGGCAGGATTGCATTACCATTTTACGTGGTGGAAAAGACTTGGTGACAGGGGGTGTTGGTAAATTGCCGGAAGAATTGTCTCCGGAAGGGCTGGTGAAACGGCTTCTCGACCAACCCCACGCGGACGCGGAGACCCTGTTGCTCTTGCTGAGCGCGGGCAGCCTGCTGGGAATCGTCAGCCTTCTGGGCCGGAACTGGCGCCTTTCGCAGCCACCTGATGGAAAAGAAGCCGAGCAGGCGGCGGGCCGGCCGGAAGCCCGTACCGCGGTGGTAGACTTTCGTCCCTCTTCTGCGTCCGGCAGGCGGGAAGACAGGAAAAAGGGCGAGGCACCGGTGGTGCGCTGGGGCCGGAGGGCGGCGGACGTGGAGGCATCGTGCCCGGCGGGAGAAGGAATTGGTGAAGGAGGGGGCGTATCTTAAGGGTACAAGCGTTGCGCGGGAGCTTTCCATGTACGGGGCCATCATTCTCGCCGGCGGAAAGAATAGGCGCATGAACCGGTCCAAGGCCTTCCTGGAGGTGGGGGGCCGGCGCATCATAGACCGCATCCTTGGGGAGCTGGCGCCCGTGTGCGGCGAGATTCTGCTGGTGACCAACACGCCGGAGGAGTACGCCGGACTGGGCCTCAGGGTGGTGCGGGACCTGTTGCCCCACAGGGTTCCCCTGGCGGGCCTTCACGCCGGGCTGGCGCACAGCGGGGCCCGCCACAACCTCGTGGTGGCCTGCGACATGCCCTTCGTCAGCGGCAACCTGGCGCGCCTGCTACTGGAGCGGGCCGCGGGTTGGGACGTGGTGGTGCCGGTGCACCACGACGGGCTGCTCGAGCCGCTGTACGCGGTTTACGCCACCACCTGCGTCGGGCCCATCGAACGGTGCCTGGCGGAGGGTAGAAGGCGCGTCGTTGACTTTTTCCCGCTGGTGCGGGTAAAGTATATTGGGCAGGCCGTGGTGGAAAGGGTGGCCGATCCGGCAATGGTCTTTTTCAACGTCAACACGCCCGAAGACCTGGAGCGGGCGCGCGAGCTGGCGAGGTGAACCCTTTGGGCAAAGTGATCGCCGTGGTGGGTGCGGCGGGGGCGGGTAAGACCACGCTCATAGAGGGTCTCGTCGGGATACTTGCGGGCAGGGGATACCGGGTGGGCGTCATCAAGCACACCTCTCACCCGGTGGAAGGCCTTGGTCCGCCGGGCAAGGACACCTGGCGCATGGCGCGCGCCGGGGCGGTGGCGGTGGCCCTGGCCGGGCCGGAAGGGCTGGCTTTCTGGCGCTCGGGGCATCCGGACCGGATCGAGGAGTTGTCCGGCCTCATGCCCGACGCGGACATCGTGCTGGCGGAAGGTTTCAGTCAGGAGGCCCGGATACCGAAAATCCTTGTACACCGGAGGGACAAGGCTCGGAAGGAAGTGCGGGGGCGGCTGCTGGCGGTTGTGGGAGACCCCCTGCCGGCCTCCGGCGTGCCCCACTACGGGTACGCGCAGCTCGAGGAACTGGCCGGGCTGGTGGCGACGGAGGCAGTAGCGCGGTAGATGTACCGGCTTTTGTACCCCCGCCTGTGGGTTTCGTCCGTCTGCCAGATCAAGGGCCGGGACCTGTGGCGGCGGGGGATTCGCGGCTTGATACTGGACGTGGACAATACCCTGGTCCCCTGGGGCGAGACCGAAATGGCGCCCGCCACGCGGTCCTGGCTGGAAGGGCTGCGCGCTTCTGGTTTCCGGATCTGTCTGGTTTCCAACAACAGGCGGCGCGAGGTGGAGTCTCTGGCCGAGGAATTGGGTTTCCCGGTGATCTTGGGCGCGGCGAAGCCCATGCGCCGCGCCTTTGTTCGGGCCATGGGGTTACTCGGCACCGGTCCCTCGGAGACCGCCGTCATAGGGGACCAGATTTTTACGGACATTCTGGGCGGCAATCTGGCGGGCGCCTACACGGTGCTTGTGAACCCCCTGAGCAGGCGCGAGTTCTTTACCACCCGTGTGAGCCGCCAGGTGGAGAGACTGGTTCTGTGGCGCCTACGGCGGAGGGGACCGGGGCCGGACCTACACTCGACAACCGAAGGGACGGTGGACGATGCTTAAGGTGAACGCCCACACCAGAATCTGCGGGATCATAGGCGATCCGGTGGAGCATTCCCTGTCGCCCGTGATGCACAACGCGGCCTTCCACGCCCGGGGCATCAACTACGTTTACGTGGCCTTCCGGGTTCCGGCGTCCCGGCTGGGGGCCGCGGTGGCGGCCATACGGCACCTCAACCTGGTGGGGGTCAACGTAACCATACCGCACAAGGAGGCCGTGCTGGAACACCTGGACGAGGTGAGCGAGGAGGCCCGGTTGATGGGGGCCGTGAACACCATAGTGCGCCGCGACGACCGCCTGATCGGCTACAATACCGACGGCGAGGGGTTCCTGCGCGCGCTGCGTGCCGCGGGCTTCGTTCCCGCGGGCCGGTCGGTCCTGCTGCTGGGGGCGGGCGGCGCGGCGCGGGCCGTGGCGGTGGCCCTGGCCCGCGCGGGAGCGGCCGCCATTGCCGTTGCCAACCGCACGCCGGCGCGGGCTGAGAGGCTGGCCGCCTGGCTGGCGGACGGGCTGGGGGTGGCGGCCCGGGCCGTGCCCTGGCCGGGGCGGGACGGCGTGGGGCCGGGGAGGGAGGCCCTGGCAGGGGCCGACCTGGTGGTGCACGCCACGCCGCTCGGCACTTACCCGGACACCTCCACCGGGCCGGACCTGGCCTACGAGGTCCTGCGACCGGGTCAGTTCGTCTTTGACCTCGTCTACAACCCCCCCGAGACGACCTTCCTGGCGCGGGCCCGTGCCGTCGGCGCCCGCGTGGTGAGCGGCCTCGAGATGCTCATCCACCAGGGGGCCCTGGCCTTCGAGCTGTGGACCGACCAGTCGCCGCCCCTGGACACCATGCGCGCGGCCCTGCGGGAGGCGCTCCTGTAGATGCTGCGCTACCTCACGGCGGGCGAGTCCCACGGCCCGTCGCTGGTGGCCATCGTGGAGGGGCTGCCGGCGGGGCTACCCCTCACGGCCGCGTACCTGGACCGGCACCTGGCCCGCCGCCAAAAGGGGTACGGCCGCGGGGGAAGGATGGCCATCGAGCGGGACCGGGTGCGGATCCTGGCCGGGGTGCGGGGCGGGAAGACCCTGGGCAGCCCGGTGGCCCTGATGATCGAGAACCGGGATTGGGAGAACTGGAGCGCGGTGATGGCGGCCGGACCCGAGGCCGACGTGGCCGCGGGCGTGGTCACGCGGCCGCGGCCGGGCCACGCGGACCTGGCCGGGGCCATGAAGTACCGCCACACGGACCTGCGGAACGTGCTGGAGCGGGCCAGCGCCCGCGAAACGGCGGCCCGCGTGGCGGCGGGCACCTGCGCCCGGCGCCTGCTGGAGGAACTCAACGTCACCGTAGCGGGCCAGGTCACGGCCATCGGGCCCGTGCGGGCCGCGGCCGCGGAAGTATCGCCCGACGAACTGCGGGACCTGGTGGAGTCTTCTCCGGTGGGGTGCGCCGACGCCGCGGCCTCCGAGGACATGGTGGCGGCCATCGACCGGGCCGCGGCCGAAGGCGACACCCTGGGGGGCGTGTTCGAGGTGCGGGTGTGGGGCCTACCGCCGGGCCTGGGCAGTTACGTCCACTGGGACCGCCGGCTGGACGGCCGCCTGGCGGGCGCGGTGATGAGCATCCCGGGCATCAAGGGGGTAGAGGTGGGGCTGGGTTTTGCCGCCGGCGCGCTGCCCGGGTCCCGGGTGCACGACGAGATCTTCTACGACCCCGGCCGCGGCTTCTTCCGCGCGACCAACAGGGCCGGCGGCCTGGAAGGGGGCGTCACCAACGGCGAGCCCCTGGTGGTGCGGGCCGCCATGAAGCCCATTCCCACTTTAAAGAGGGGCCTGCGTAGCGTGGACCTGGCCACCCTCGTCCCGACCACGGGGGCTAGTGAGCGGGCCGACGTCTGCGCCGTTCCGGCCGCGTGCGTCATCGCCGAGGCGGTGGTGGCCTGGGAGGTCGCCCGTGCGGTCGTGGAGAAATTCGGTGGCGACACGCTGGCAGAAATCCGGGAGCGCTGGCGGGCCTACCTGGAGTACTGCCGCCGTTTCCCGGCGGGGGCATCGCACGGTGACGCCTAATCTGATTATCAGCGGTTTCATGGCCACGGGCAAGACGGTCGTGGGCCGCATCGTGGCCCGCAGGCTGGGACGGCCCTTCGTGGATACCGACGAGGAAATCGAGCGGCGGACAGGCCTGCAGGTCCGCGAAATTTTTGCCCGGCACGGAGAGCCCTTTTTCCGGGAGCAGGAGGCGGCCCTGGTGCGGGAACTGGCCGGCCGGTGCGGCCTGGTCATCGCCACCGGGGGGGGCACGCTCGTGGACCCGCAGAACCTGAGGCTGCTCAGGGCCGGCGGGCTGATCGTGGTGTTGAGGGCCCGGCCGGAGACCATCGCGGCGCGCATCTCGGACCCCGAGGAGCGCCCCTTGCTGGCCGGGCGCCGCGGCTCGGAACTGGTGGCCAGGATTAGGGAGTTGCTGGCGCGCCGCAAAACGGTATACGAGGCCGCCGACTTCACCGTGGATACCGACGGCCGCGGTCCCGGTGAGGTGGCGGCCTTAATTGTCGAGTTCGTAAAGGGAGGGGCCGCCGGTGGCACGCAAGGTCACGGTTAACCTGGGGGCCAGGAGCTACGATATTATTATTGGCGCTGGTTTACTGGACACCCTCGGCGAACGCCTGGGCGAGCTGGGTCTGGGGCGTACCGTCCTGCTGGTGAGCGACGAGCAGGTATGGGCACTCTACGGAGAGCGGGTCCGTAATGTCCTGGAGGCCGCGGGCTTCAAGGTGGTGGTCGCGGTGGTCCCGCCCGGAGAAGAACAAAAGGACCTGGCCCGGGCCGAAGAGCTGTACGACCTGGCCTACACCGGGGGTCTGGACCGCACCTGCCCGGTGGTGGCCTTAGGCGGCGGGGTCGTGGGGGATCTGGCCGGTTTCGTGGCCGCCACCTACATGCGGGGCGTGCCCCTGGTCAACGTACCCACCACCCTGCTGGCGCAGGTGGACAGCAGCATCGGGGGCAAGGTGGCCGTCAACCACCCCCGCGGCAAGAACATCATCGGGGCCTTCTACCAGCCGCGGCTGGTGCTGGCGGACGTTCAGACCCTCACCACCCTTCCGCAAAGGGAGCTGCTGAGCGGACTGGCGGAAGTCATCAAGTACGGCGTTATTGCCGACGCCAGCTTCTTCGCCTGGCTGGAAGCGTACTGGGAACGGGTGCTGGCCCGGGACACCGCGGGCCTGGAGCGCGTGGTGCGCCACTGCTCCCGCATCAAGGCCTGGGTGGTGGAGCGGGACGAAACGGAACAGGGCCTGCGGGCCATCCTGAACTACGGCCACACCGTGGGCCACGCTTTGGAGGCCACCACCGGGTACCGGCGTTTCAGCCACGGGGAGGCCGTGGCCGTGGGCATGGCCGTGGCGGCGCGGCTGGCCGAAAGGCTGGGCATGCTGGCCGCGCCGGAAGCGGAGCGCATCCGGGACCTCCTGGTGCGGGTGGGGCTACCGGTGACCATCCCCGCGGACGTGAGTACCGAAGAATTGCTGGAGGCCCTTTACCGGGACAAGAAGGTGGTGGGCGGGCGCCTGACCTTCGTGCTGCCGGTGAACATCGGCGAGGTGCGCGTGAGGCGCGACGTACCCGAAGGCCTGGTGCGGTGCCTGCTGGAGGAGGCCCGGGAGGGAGACTGAGGACCCGTGGCGACCGCAAGCGACAAGGCGTGCGTTTCTGCGACGCAGCGTATGGTATAATGAGGGCAGGCCGAAGAAGGACTGCGGTGGGGTTTGGCCCATGGCCATGTCGTCCCAGAAAAAACTGGTGGGAGAGCAGCTGGTCGAGCGGGGCCTCATTACGCGCGAGCAGCTGAAGGAGGCCCTGCGGGTGCAGGCCCGCACGGGCGAGCCCCTGGGCCGCGTGCTGGTCAGCATGGGCCTGGTGGACGAAGAGGTGATGGCCGAAATACTGGGCATCCGGCGCGTGACCCTGGGCACCAACCTGGACACCGAACTCCTGCGCACGGTTCCCGAGCAACTGCTCCGCCGGCACAAGGTCGTGCCCCTGCAGAAGCAGGGCAACCGGCTGGTGGTGGCCATGGCCGACCCCCTGAACGTGGTGGCCATCGACGACCTGCGCCTGGTCATGGGCATGGAGATCGAGCCCGTACTGGCCAGCGAGAAGGAAATCGAGATGGTCTTCCAGAGGTACCTGGAGATCCCCAGCATCGAAAAGGCCTTCCAGGAGTTCGACGTGCTGGCCGACACGGCCGAGCCCGAGGTGGTGCAACTGGAGGAGGAAGTGGACGAGGCGCCGGTGGTGCGCCTGGTCAACTCCCTGCTCATGCAGGCCATCGACGAGGAGGCCAGCGACATCCACGTGGAGCCGCAGGAGAACAACGTCCGGGTCCGGTTCCGGGTGGACGGGGTCCTGCGGGAGGTCATGCTTCTGCCCCGCAAGATCCGCGCGGCCCTGGCCTCGCGGCTGAAGATCATGGCCGGCATGGACATCGCCGAAAAGCGCGTGCCCCAGGACGGCCGCATCCAGATCCGCTTCGGGCAGCGGGACATCGACCTGCGCGTTTCGTCCCTACCCACGAATTTCGGCGAAAAAATTGTGATCCGGATCCTGGACAAGGGCAGCATCCGGCATTACAAAATAGACAAACTGGGATTTCGGCCCGCGAACCTGGCCCGTTTCAGGGAAATGCTGCGCCACACCTACGGCATGATCCTGGTCACCGGGCCCACCGGCAGCGGCAAGACCACCACCCTGTACACGGTCCTGAACGAGCTCAATTCTCCGGAAGTGAACATCATCACCGTGGAAGACCCCATCGAGTACATGCTCGAGGGTATTAACCAGACCCAGGTGAACGTCAAAGCCGGCATGACCTTCGCGGCGGGCCTGCGGGCCATACTGCGGCAGGACCCCGACATCATCATGGTGGGGGAGGTCCGCGACACGGAAACGGCCCAGATCGCCGTGCGGGCGGCCATCACGGGGCACCTGGTTCTGTCTACCCTGCACACCAACGACGCGGCCAGCGCCATAACGCGGCTCATCGACATGGGTATCGAGCCCTTTCTGGTGGCGTCGTCCCTGCTGGGCGTGGTGGCCCAGCGCCTGGTGCGCCGCATTTGCCCCCACTGCCGCGAGGCCTACACGCCGCCGGCCGACGGCCCGGAGCGGCTGTTCCTGGGAGTACCGCTTGACCGGCCGGTTACCCTCTACCGCGGCCGGGGGTGCGAGCGGTGCCGTAATACGGGTTACCGTGGCCGCATGGCCATCCACGAGGTGCTGGCCGTCACGCCGGCTTTGCGGCCCCTGATCGTACGGCAGGCCACGGCCGAGGAGATCATGCGGGCGGCCATGGAGGAGGGCACCACTTCGCTACGCTCGGACGGCATAGCCAAGGCCCTCGAGGGCCTCACCACGGTGCAGGAAGTGATGCGCGTGGCCTACGCCGAGTGAGGAGTGCCAGGGCGCGGGGGGACGGCCGGACAGGGAAGGGGCGGCTTTTACCGGCCACGTCTCGCCGCCTTCGCGGGTTGTTGTGCGTGGCGCCTTGCCGCCACCGGGGTGTGAAACCCGGCCCCGTTGGCGCGGCGCGGGGTACGCCGCCGGCCATGGTGTGGCCGGCCACGGGAGCCTGCGGTTGAGGGGAGCAGACCGGCCGACGAAGGAGGTGGGGGAATGCAGATAGACCAACTGCTGACCCTGGCCTTCAAGGTGGGGGCCTCGGACGTGCACCTGACGGTGGGCGCGGCGCCCGCCTTTCGCCTCCACGGGAGTCTTCTGCCCCTGGACGCCCCTGAGTGGCAGCGCCTCGTCCCCGCGGGCACGCTCCCTGAGGTGCGGCCCCTCGCGCCTGCCGACACCGAGGCCATGGCCCGGGCCATCATGACCGAGGAGCAGTACGCCAGATTCCGGGAAGCCGGCGAAATAGACTTCGGTTACGAGATTGCCGGGGTCGGGCGCTTCCGGGTCAACGCCTTCCGGCAGCGCGGCGCGGCGGCCCTGGTGCTGCGTCTCATCAACACCCGCATCCCGAGCTTCGAGGAACTGGGCCTGCCCGAGGTGCTGCCGAGTCTGGCCCGCCGGCCCAACGGGCTCATCCTGGTCACCGGGCCGACGGGCAGCGGCAAGTCCACCACCCTGGCGGCCATGATCGACCTCATCAACCGCGAGCGGCGCTGCCACATCATCACCCTGGAGGACCCCATCGAGTACGTCCACCAGCACAAGAAGAGTCTGGTAAACCAGCGGGAAATCGGCCATGACTCCAAGAGTTTCGCCAGCGCCCTCCGGGTGGCCCTGCGCGAGGACCCGGACGTGATCCTGGTGGGCGAGATGCGGGACCCCGAGACCATCGCCATCGCCATCACGGCCGCCGAAACCGGGCACCTGGTCATGTCCACCCTGCACACCTCCAGCGCGGCCCAGACCATCGACCGCATCGTGGACGTCTTCCCTCCCCACCAGCAGCAGCAGATCCGCATCCAGCTGGCCAACACCATCCAGGGCGTGATCAGCCAGCAATTGGTACCGCGCATCGACCGGCCCGGCCGGGTGGCGGCCCTGGAGATCATGGTGGCCACACCGGCCATCCGGAATCTCATCCGGGAGGGCAAGACCTACCAGATCCCTTCCCAGATTCAGACCGGGGCCCGTTTCGGCATGCAGACCCTGGACATGGCCTTGCGCAACCTTTATCTCAAGAAGGTCATCAGCAAGGAAGAGGCCCTTACCCGGGCCGCAGACCCGGAGACCCTGCTGAAGGCCCTGTAGGGCGCGGGCCGCCGGGCCGGGGAGGTTGACGGGTAAATGGCGGCAAGGTTCTTCTACCGCGCCCGCAACACGCGCGGGCGTATCGTAACCGGGCACATCGAGGCCGACAGCCGGGGCGCGGCCGCGGCGACTCTTCGCCAGCGGCGGCTGTTCGTGGTGGAACTGCGGCCCGCGCCCGCCCGGACCGGGGAAAGGGCGCGCTTCGGCATCCCGGGCCGCGGCGTGGGCGTCAAGGCCCTGGCCCTCTTCTGCCGCCAGTTCGCCACCATGAGCGAGGCCGGCATCCCCCTGCTCCAGTGCCTCCACATCCTGGTGCAGCAGACCGAGCACAGGGCCCTCCGGGCCATCCTGAAGGAGGTGGTGGCCGAGGTCGAGCGGGGCACGAGCCTGAGCGAGGCCTTCGCCCGCTTCCGGGGCCGCATCCCCGAACTCATGGTCAACATGATCGCGGCGGGCGAGGTGGCCGGCACCCTGGACCAGGCCCTCCACCGGCTGGCGGTGCACTTCGAGAAGGAGCACGACCTGCGGGAGAAGATCAAGTCCGCCATGACCTACCCGGTGCTGGTGGCCGGGGTGAGCGTGGTGGCCATGATCGTGCTCCTGGTGGTCATCGTCCCGGTGTTCACGGACATTTTCAACCAGATGGGGGCCACCCTACCCCTGCCCACGCGCATGCTCATCGCCCTGAGCAACTTCGTGAAAAAGGCCTGGTTCGCCCTGCCGGTCCTCGCCGCGGCCCTGGTCTTCGGCTACCGGGCCCTGGCCCGCACGCCGCGGGGCCGGGAGGCTATCGACCGCCTGGTGCTGCGGCTGCCCATCGCCGGGCCCCTGATCCACAAGACCATCCTGGCCCGCTTCGCGCGCACCCTGGCCACCCTGCTGCGCAGCGGCGTGCCCCTGCTGCAGTCCATACAGACCGTGGAAAGGGTGGCCGGCAACGTGCTGGTGGCGCGGGAACTGGCCGAGGTGTACCGCACCATCAAAGAGGGCGGCCGCATGGCAGGCGTGCTGGGCAAGAGCCGGTTATTCCCGCCCATGACCACCAGCATGATCGCCATCGGCGAGGAGTCCGGCATGCTGGACCTCCTGCTGGAAAAGATCGCGGCCTTCTACGAACAGGAAGTGGAGGCCCTGGTGGCCCGCATGTCCAGCCTCATCGAGCCTCTGATGATCCTGGGCGTAGGCGCCATGGTGGGCTTCATGGCCCTCTCCATCTACCTGCCGCTTTTCGGTATGGCCGGGGCCATGCAGGCCGGGACCGTGCCGGGGGCCGCACCGTAAGGGCCGTGGCCGGCGCGGCGGTCGGGGCGGTTCGCGACGCCTTAAGGTTTGCGTTTTCGGTGCCGAGCCTATCATAAAGGAAATGAAGAGCCATGGACTCAAGACCGCCCCAGGGACCCTTCTGCCAGAGTTGTGCCATGCCTTTGCAGCGCCCGGAAGACTTGGGTACCAATGCCGACGGCAGCAGGAGCGAGGAATACGGCTTCAATAGACGTCAATAGAGGGGGCGGTGAGATTTTGATGGCCGTGCCCAAGGAACAAATCCGCATTCCACCCAAGGAAGTTTATACCTACGCCGACTATGCCGCGCTGCCCGAGGGTGCCCCCTACCAGTTGATAGGAGGCAGACTGGTCATGACGCCGGCGCCCAGTGCGCACCATCAGTTAGTTTCGATACGCCTGGTGGAAAGGCTACTGCCGTTCAACGCCCTGCGACGCCTTGGAACCATACTTTACGCCCCCGTGGATGTGTACCTGGCCGAAACCGAAACCTATCAACCCGACATCATATTCATTTCGAACGAGCGGCGAAACATCTTGGAAGCAACGAGGGTTAACGGAGCACCGGATCTGGTGATCGAAATACTGTCACCCTACACCGCCTACTATGACCTGCGGGTTAAGTCCAGGGTTTACGCCCGTCACGGTGTGAGGGAATACTGGGTGGTCGACCCGATGGAGAGGAGCGTGGAGCTTTACGCCGCACGGGAAGGAAGATTTGAGCTGGTCTCGCGGGTAGAGGAGGAGGGCACGGTGGCTTCGATCGTACTGGAGGGCTTCGCCGTGGAGGCGCGGGAGCTCTTTGTGGACCTACCCTAGACAGCCGCCCGCGGGGCTGGGGTCGCTTCGGACCTTCCCTGCCTCCCCGGTCGGGCGGAGAGGCCGCAGGGCCGGGGTTCTCGCCCAGCAGGGATACCGCCGCTGGGCCGGGCTTCTCGACGGGGACGGACGCTGCCACCGGAATGGGCTTGTCGCCGGGCGGGAGATGCCGCGGGGTGGGCCTTTTGCCAGACGGGATGCGGCCACGCAGGAGTTTCCCGTTCGGCTGTGCCTGCAGGCGCGCTTCTCGCCGGGCGGCGGCCGCCTTCAGTCAGAAGGAACGCGCCGCACGCCGCTGCCCGCGTCCCGGCGTCGCAACCGCACCTGCCGGCAGCACCGCAGTCCGTCCCACAGAAAGGGGTTGATAGCCGTCTGGAAACACGGTTCGCACGTGACCATCCGGTCTGCTGAATGATTGCGAAAGGAGGAGAACATAATGTTGACTTTGCGCGACCGACTCAGCGTTCTGCGCGATCGGCGCGGCTTCACCATGGTTGAAATGATGGTCGTGCTGATCATCATCGCCGTGCTGATCGGCGTGGGCATCAGGTTTTATCTGGGTTACATTGAGAACTCGCGTGTGACGAAGGCCAAGGGTCAGATTCAGACGATGCAGGCCGCGTTGGATAGCTACTATGCCACGAACGCCGTGTATCCCTCGGACTCCAGCGGACTGTTAAATGCAGGACTCAAGGTTACCACGTCTGCTGGCGGCGTTTTCACCTTGGATAGCGCGGACCCGTGGGGGAAGAACTATGCGTATAATGTTAGGACTGCGGACAAGAAAGCTTACGTCGTATACAGTGGGCACAATAAAGTGCAGGGGAAGGATGCCTACGTAGTAGGCAGGGGAAAAGAAGGTGAATCCGACTCACCAGCTATCGAGGTTACGACCACAGCTCCTACTCCGGCAACCTCATAATGGTTGCCATTTTGCCGTTGCTGTAATCATAGGGGATGGGGGCCTGCCAAGTTTATCCCCCATCCCTCTATGTTCCTGCCGAGCTAAATGCGCGGGCGGCAAGCCCAAGTGTGATCCAAAACAAAGGTAGGTTCATGACTACGTCAATATTGAACAAGCCCTGCACCGCGTAGGCGGTAACCATCGCGAAAAACGGAAGGGCGTCGCCGCCTTTCGGCGGACGCAAGAAGAAGGCGAGGAACGCGACGTAAGCTAACAGGGTGAACGTACCCATAGTAACTAGGATTTCGAGGAACACGTTATGAGCTTTATCAACTACTACCCCCTTTGATGTCATCAATCCGCCGTAGATAAGGTGGTCGGGTCCGACGCCAAATGCCCAGAATTCTGGTATCAACTGTACAAGTTTTTTCCAAATAAAGATTCTCCCGGACCCTGCGGCGTCCTGCAATTGTAGTGCCCCTTCTATCTGGGGTGTCACCGAAAGCGCACGTGCCCAGAGGGTCCCATGGCGGGCGGGTAGCAGTAACAGGGTTACGAGCGCAAAAACTGCCGCCAGGATGAGCAGGCGTCTTTTCTTGGCGACATAGCGTACTGTGTGGGCGACCACCACTGGTGCAATTACAAGGCCGGCCAGCCAAGCGCCGCGACACAAGCTGACAAGTAGTGCAGCATAAAGCAGGTTGCTGCAGATTAGCCACATGGCACTCCCGCTACGGAGGTAGAACCATACCGGAACCGGCAAGAGGAATACCGTATAAGTGCCCAAGAAGTTCGGGTGGCCCAACGTGCCATAGGCGATCAGTCCTTCCCGCGCCGGTTCGTGGGGCACCAAGTTGATGCCAAAGTACTGCAGGAGGGCCAGGGCTGAGACCACGGCACCCGTAATGCTAAGCCATTTCAGCAGGTCTTCGGCCCGCGCCGTGTGGTAGGCAAGGATGAAGAGAATGATGCAAAAGTACCAGGTGCTCAGGCCCGTGAAGCGGAAGGGACTGCCGATCCAGGCTGTCATGGGAATCGGCGCCAGGAACCCAGATATCATGGAAAAGATCACGAACAGGCCGAGGGGTATAAAGGCAGGGTGATCCAGAACAACCCGCCTTTTGAGGAGTAGCATAAGCGCCGCAAGGGCCACCAGACCCAGAGCGACATAACGTGGGGCGTAAAAGTAGCCCGGCGCCACGGTACCGCCGGGAAAAGAAATGTAAAAAGGGTGCGGAATTACCAGTAGCGGATATACCGTCACCATGAACCACAGGATGGCATAGCCGGCGTCCAGAGTTCTCGTTCTGGCCCATATATCCTTCAGGGGCGGCACGGGATTACGGCTCCTTTCCTCATGCTGGAGTGGGGTACCGTCTCCCTGTGTTCTCCGTCGATCTCGTGAAGTCCTGCCGGGTAGGGCAACAGAGGCCAATTAGGAGACAAGTCCGTCCGTTTGCGGGCGGAAGTTGGGATGCGACGTCCAAGAAAGTCTTTACGCGGGGTGCTTTAATGGACGACACCGGGGGGCGCGCGTATCAGGGCTACAGCCTGCCAGAGCTACTCATAGTGCTGGTCGTCATGACGGTTCTCCTTGGCGTGGGCCTGAGCTTCTACGCCGGCTACGTGGAAAACGCCCGGGTGACGCGGGCGCGGCACCAGCTCTACACCATTCAGTCGGCTTGCGAGAGTTTCTACGCCGTGCGCCGCGTCTACCCGGGCTCGGCGGGTGAGCTGGGCGAGGCCGGGTTTCCCGCGGCCGGGGACGGACCCTTTGCGCTGGAGGCGCGAGACCCCTGGGGCCGGCCCTACCAGTACCGGGCCGAGGACGGCGCCACGGCCTACGTGCTGGAAACGGGCTACAACCGGGTGCAGGGCGTGGCCGGGCGGGTGGTGCTGGCCAGCGGGCGGGAGGGGACCTACGAGCTGCCGGCCGTGGGCGAGGAGCGGATCCCCGGGCCGTAGCCCCGGGTCACGGGTTTCGTCCCTTTGATGTCCGGGGCCACCCGCCGTGCTATGGGTGCCGCGGTGGGCCACGGCGCGATATCGCGGGAATGCCCGGAGAGTGTTCGTTGATAACGGCGCGACGGGTTCTGCCGTTGACGGTACAGGGTTGTGCCGGTTAAGATGGATCTTGGGAGATCGGTTTGGCAGCCGTAAGAGGTGAGCCCATTTTTAGAAAAACCGAGCACGGCGGTACCGTGCCACACGTTTCGGCCATAAGGGGTATTACTATGGGTGAGGGCCACAGTCAGGCCACTCTGCGCAAGCCGGCCGGGGAAGCCCGGGACAGGAGAGAGTCCCTCAGACAGGTGGCGCACCGCATGGATGAAAGGCGCAAAAAGAACGCGCCCGTGGGTGTGCCTTGCTGGAAGCTGGTTGAAGAGGGCCGAACCCGGTGAACGGGTATGAGGAGGCATGGTGGGGTGGCGGGGTACACGGAACGGGACGTGGCCGAACTGGGACCTTTCTGAAGGCGAGAAGTGCGGCCAGGCAACAGGAGCTGGCGGAGCGTAAAGCGCGGGCCCTGGCCGCGGCGCGGCACATCGCCGAGGTGCTCCGCGAGAGGTACGGTTGCTGGGTGTGGCTTTGTCGAGGTACTCCGTCTCGCGGAGCCCGTCGGCGTTGACCTTGTGCTACTCGAAGTAGTTTCCCCGGAAATGCGGGAGCACATCTTGACCAGGGGTGTGGAGTTGTGAGCCCGGAAGTTACGGTGTCGGAGGCCCGTTAGGGCCTCTGCGGCGGGCAAGGGCCATGGGGGTGGAGTCATTGGAGGAAATGCGCGAGGCGGCCGCGGCCTACGAGGCCTGCCGGGCCGCGCCCCCGAAACCCGTGACCTTCGAGGAATTCCTGGCCTGGTGCGACGAGGATACCTGGGCCGAGTGGGTGGACGGGGAGGTCGTGGTCTTGACGCCGGCGAGCGCGGGGCACCAGAAGGTAAAGGGGTTTCTCTACCGGCTGATTGCTGAGTACCTCGCGAACCGGCCCCT
>Ga0272449_1000437_pt1 | contig 49784 bp, 42 predicted proteins | sample YNPCB0241_FD_198679 | JGI IMG/M metagenome (GOLD analysis project Ga0272449, IMG submission 198679) | Hot spring sediment microbial communities from Yellowstone National Park, WY, United States - YNP-CB-024-1 | ecosystem: Environmental > Aquatic > Thermal springs > Hot (42-90C) > Sediment...
CGATCCGCCTGACTGCCCGCGTCAACGGGCAAACGATAACGCAGGGGCTGGCAAGCGAGATGTATTGGACTTTCGCCGAGCTGATTGCGCACGCCTCGCGCAACACGCGCCTGCAGGTGGGCGATGTGATTGGCTCAGGCACGGTCGGCGGCGGCTGCCTGCTGGAGTACCCCGACGGAACCTACCCGTGGCTGCAACCAGGCGATGTGGTCGAGCTGGAGGCGGAGGGGATCGGCGTGCTGCGGAACCCTATCGTTTGAGATTGCCCCCTAAAGATTTCGCGCTCCCATGCCGATAATTTTCGTAGGTTCGCGCGCGGAACCTAACACACGCTGAAGGAGGAGTAAACCTATGAGCCGAGTGTTCTTCGCAACGGGCGGTACGGAGCTGACGCGCTCCTTTGACGCCACGACGCCGACCAACTGGTATGTTTGCACCGTACCCGACACGACCCGCACGGTGAACGAGTTCCAGACGGGCAACTGGAGCGCAGCCTTCGTGTTTTGGGCGACCCCGACAGGACAAGTGGACAACTTCAACGCGCAGACCTTCGTGAACCAGATAACCTCGTCGAACACGCGAACCCCGTTCTTCCTGATTATTCCGAGCGACTACGCGACCTACGCGACCCAGTGGCAGCGCGAGACGGGCGCGTCGGGCTATGTGATTTGGAACCCGAACGCGACGCCGTCCGAGTTCATTAACCAAGTGCGCAACATTCTGAACCAGTTCAACATCGAAGCGGCGTAGTGTCCAGTCGCCTGTATCCCCAAAGCCCTCCCCTGCTGTGTGGCGGGGGAGGGCTTTTGCGTTATGCCCCGATGACTGCCTTGCAGCGGGCGCACAGTTCCGTTTCGGCGTCCACATCGGGCAGCACGAGCCAGCATCGGGCGCATTTTTGCCCCGTAGCGACGCTCACCTCCACCTGCAGGTCGCCGTCAGTGGGAGTGACCTCTGCCTGCGAGACGCCGAACACCCGTGCGAGCAGGTTGTCGGGCGCAGGCGGCGTCGGATACGCGCTCAGAATCGCATGCAGCGGCGCGGGCGCATGCATGACCACCTGCGCGCCCATCGGGTTCGGGATACGCTTCTCGTTTTTCGCCTGCTCTACCGCGCGGTTGACCGCCTCGCGCACCTGCAGAATCTGCTCCCAACGCTGGAGCAGCGCGTCATCGCGCCAGTCGTCGCGGACGGTCGGGAAGTCCGCCAAGTGCACGCTGACGGGCTTGTCGGGCACGGGCAGCCGCTGCCAGACCTCCTCGGCTGTGTGCGGGATGATCGGCGCGAGCAGGCGCACGAGCGCGCTCGCCAACTCGTACAGCACGGTCTGCGCCCCGCGCCGCGCCGCTGAACCCCGCGCCTCCGCGTACAGGCGGTCTTTGATGACATCCAGATAAAACGCGCTCAACTCCACATTACAGAACCGCCGCGTCTCGTGGTAGAAGCGGTGGTACTCGAACGATTCGTAGGCGTTCAAGGCGTAGCGCAGGTACGCCTGCAGGCGCGCCAGCATCCAGCGGTCAAGGTCGTTGAGTTGCTCATAGGGTACGGCGTCGCGCGCGGGGTCAAAGTCCGCAAGATTGCCCAGCATAAAGCGCAGCGTGTTGCGAATCTGGCGGTAGGCGTCGGCAACATACTTGAGAATCTCGTCCGAGAGGCGCACATCCTCGAAGTATTCGCACGAAGCGACCCACAGGCGCAACACATCCGCGCCCATCTTCTGGATGACCTCCAGCGGGCTGACGACATTGCCTTCGCTTTTGCTCATCTTGCGCCCTTCGCCGTCCAGCACGAAGCCGTGCGTCAGCACCGTGCGGTAGGGCGCGGCGTCGCGCGTGCCGATGGCAATCATCAGGCTGGAGTTGAACCACCCACGATGCTGGTCGGAGCCTTCCAAGTAGAGGTCGGCGGGCCAGCGCAGGTTCGGGCGCGTCTCCAGCACCAGCCGATGCGTGCTGCCCGAATCGAACCACACATCCAGCACATCGGTCTCCTTGCGGAAGGCGGTGGCGCCGCACTTGGGGCACGCAAAGCCATCGGGCAGGAAGTAGTCGGCGGGGTGGGTGAACCACACATCGGAGCCTTCGCGCTCGATAACCTGCGCGACGCGCTCGATGAGGTCGGGTTGCACGATCGCCTCGCCGCACGCCTCGCAATAGAAGGCGGGGATGCCGACGCCCCACGCCCGTTGGCGGCTCAGAGTCCAGTCGGGTCGGTTCTGCACCATCGCGGTGATGCGCGCCTCGCCATCGGGGGGAATCCAGCGCACGCCGCGAATGGCTTCGAGGGCGCGCTCGCGATGCCCCGCGTGGTCAATACTCATAAACCACTGCACGGTGGCGCGGAAGATCAGCGGGGTGTCGCACCGCCAGCAGTGTGGGTAGTTGTGGTGGTACGGTTCGTAGTGCAGCAGCGCGCCAACGGATTTCAGCCGTTCGATGACGGCGCGGTTGCCATCGGGCGTGATGGGCAGCCCGCGGAACTCGCCCGCCTCGTCGGTGAACACGCCTGCGGCGTCCACAGGGCACAGTATGGGCAGCCCATACTTTTTGCCCGTCGCGAAGTCCTCCGCGCCGTGCCCTGGCGCAGTATGCACGACACCCGTGCCCTCGTCCGCCGACACATAGTCCGCCAGCACGACGGGCGACTCGCGCTCGAAAATCGGGTGGCGGGCGACCGTGCCTTCCAGATGCGCGCCTGTCGCCGTGCCCAGCACGGTGTAGTCGCGTATGCCGAACACCTCCATCGTCGGGGCGACCAGCCGATGTGCCAGGAGGTAGACCGCGCCGTCCGCCTGCACATAGGCGTACTCCAGTTCGGGATGCACCGCCAGCGCGAGGTTCGCGGGAATCGTCCACGGCGTGGTCGTCCAAATCAGGATGCGCAGGTTTTCTGTCGCAGGGGCGTCCGCAGGCGGCTTGACGACGGGGAACGCCACATAGATCGAGTCGGAGACCTTCGGTGCGTACTCCACCTCGGCGTCGGCGAGTGCGGTCTGGCAAGTGGGGCACCAGAGCGTGGGGCGCAGCCCGCGATAGATGTAGCCGCGCTGCACCAACTCGCCGAAGATGCGCACAATCCCCGCCTCGAACGCATAGTCCATCGTGAGGTAGGGGTTATCCCACTCGCCGACGAGTCCCAAGCGTTCAAACTGCCCGCGTTGCACCTGCACGAAGTGCTGAGCGTATTCGCGGCAGGCGCGGCGCAGGGTCGCCTTGTCGGGCTTCTCGCCCCGCGCGAGGAACTCCTTGCTCACGGCGTTCTCGATGGGCATGCCGTGATTGTCCCAGCCAGGCACATACGGTGTGCGGTAGCCGCGCATGCAGTAGGAGCGCACCACGATGTCCTTGAGCGTCTTGTTGAGCGCGTGCCCGATGTGGATGTCGCCGTTGGAGTAGGGCGGTCCGTCGTGCAAAATAAAGTCGCCGTTGGGCGCGGGCTTGGCAAGCATCTTGCCGTACAAGTCGATCTCGCGCCAGAAGGCTTGCCAGCGCGGTTCCTGTTCGGGCAGGTTCGCCCGCATCGGGATGGTCTGCTCGTCCTTCGGTAGGTGGAGAGTGTCTCGGTAGTTGTGCGCCATAGGTGCGCCGATTATACCTTACGGGGCGCGCCTGCGCAGCGTGCGTGCGACCCACTCCGCCAGCGGCGGGATGAGCGTCTCCAGATAGGCTTCCTGCGCGTCGGGCGGCTGCTGCAGGTAGGCGTCGAGGCGTTCCTGCCACGCGCCGAGTTCGGCGGGGTCGGCGTAGGGCGCGAGGTGTTCCAGCAGCAGGGCGTGCGCGTTGCGCCGTTGCATCGCCTCCAGCGCGTCGAGCATCTGGCGGTGGCTGCCGCCCTCCCAGATGGGCAGCACCATCGCCTCGCGCAGTAACCGTTCGACGCCGTACTCTTCCAGCACGCCCGCACCGCCGTGCGCCTCCATGCACCACTTGGCGGCTTGCACCGCCTGCTCCGCCGTCCAGTATTTCGCGAGGTGGGTCAGCAGGCGGAACAGGTGATAGCGCGGGCTGTAGGGCGGCGTCTGCGCCCACACTTCGGCAAGGAGGCGTACAGGCTCCCATGCGAGGGCGAACGCGCACTCAAGCGTGTCGCGCCAGCGGGCAAGTTGCGTGCGCATTAGAGGCTGCTCCGCCAGCGGCTTGCTGAACACGATGCGCCCCTGCGCGAACGACTCCGCCTCGTCCCGCGCACGCTGAATCAGCGCGACGCTGCCGACGCTGTTCGCCACGCGCGAGATGTTCAGCACCTCCAGAATCAGGTAGACGCCCGCCTCCGCGCTGCCCAGCAGGTAGCCGACGCTCTCGTGCAGGTCAACTTCGCCTGTGATGACGGCGCGCGTGCCGATTTTGTCTTTGATGCGGCGGATGGTGAAGTTCAGGCTGCCGTCCTCGCGGTAGCGGGGCACAAGGAACAGCGCCAGCCCGCGCACGCCGCTGGGCGCGCCCTGCGGACGCGCCGCGACCACCGCCAACTCCGCCCGCACATTGCTGCAGAAGTATTTCGCGCCCGTGAGGCGGTAGGCGTCGCCGTCGGGCACAGCGACCGTCTGCACATTCGCGCCGAGGTCTGACCCGCCGCCGACCTCGGTCATCCAAGTCGCGCCCTGCCACGCCGCGCCGTCCCGACGCAGCATCGGCGTCAGGTAGCGTTCCTGCAGCGCGGGCGTCCCATACTTCAGCAGCGGCACGGCAGTCGAGAGGCTCACCGTGTGCGGGCAATACAGCCCTGGGTCGTAGTACGCCGTGAGGTAGCCCAGCGCGAAACTGGCTGCCCAATCCCGCTGTTCAATCACGCGCCACACGACGCCATGTTTGTAGCCCTCCTGCACCAGTTCGGTGTAGCCTGCGGGCAGGAGAATCTCGTCGACGCGCTGTCCGTAGCGGTCGTGTTGGCGCAGGGTCGGCGTGCCCCAGCGGTCGATGGTCTCCGACAGTGCGCGCCCTGTGGTCGTCCACCACTGCTGGTAGGCGGTCAGCGCGTCTTCACATGGCAGGGCACCAAGCTGTTGCTTCAGGTAGTCAAGCGGCGACATGTGCGTATTTTACCCGCATCAGGTACCCTCCTTGGGGTGTCTGAGTGGATTAAGGCGTACGCGCGTGCGTTGGGCTTTGAGTTGGTAGGGATTGCGCCTGCGCAGCCACCGCCGCACGCCGAGTCGTTTTTGCTTTGGCTGGCGCAGGGCTATGCAGGGGCGATGGAGTACCTTGAGCGCACGGCGCATCTGCGTATCAACCCTGCCGAACTGCTGCCCGACGCCCGTAGCGCGGTGGTCGTCGGGCTGAACTACGCGCCCGCTAAGCTGCCCGACACAGACTACCGCATCGCCCGCTACGCGCTCGGCGACGATTATCACCAGGTCATCCGCGAAAAGCTGGAGACGCTGCTTAGCGCAATTCAAGCCGTTGTGCCCGATGTGCAGGGGCGCGTGTGCGTCGATTCCGCGCCTGTGCTGGAGCGCGACCTCGCGTGGCTGGCGGGTCTGGGCTGGTACGGCAAAAACACCTGCCTCATCAACACGCATCGCGGGTCGTACTTTTTTCTGGGCGTGCTACTGCTGACACTGGAGCTGGAGTACGATGCGCCTGCGGCAGGCGGGTGCGGAACCTGTCGGCTGTGCTTGGATGCCTGCCCGACAGGCGCGCTGACCGAGCCGTATGTGCTGGACGCCCGCAAGTGCATCAGCTACTTGACCATCGAACTGCGCGACTCGATTCCCGAAGCATACCGCACGCCGATGGGCGAGTGGCTGTTTGGGTGCGATATCTGCCAGGAGGTGTGCCCGTTCAACCGCCCGCGGGCGCATCAGCCGTTGCGGGCGCAGCCGACCCGCGAGCCGCGCCTGCAGCCGCGCCCCCTGCCGCGCTTGCACGACATCCTGACGATGGACGAGGCGCAGTTCGCCGAGCGATTTCGTGGGAGCGCCATCAAACGCGCCAAGTGGCGCGGGCTAATCCGCAACGCGCTGATTGTGGCGGGCAACAAAGGCGACCCTGACCTGCGCCCCCTGATTGAACGCTACTGCCAGCACCCTGACCCCATGCTGCGCGAGACGGCACGCTGGGCGCTGGAACGGCTGACCGACTACCCGCGACGCAGCAGCGACTCGTAAAGCTCCTCGTACATGCGCACGGTGTGGCGGATGTCGAAGTGTGCGACGGCGTGCTGGCGCGCCGCCGCGCCCATCGCCTGCCGCCGCACAGGGTCGTCCACTAACGCCTGCATCGCCTGCGCCAGCGCCCCCGCGTCCTCTGACGGCACCAGCAGTCCCGTCACGCCCTCCCGCACCAGCTCAGGCACGCCCCCCACCGCCGTGCTGACCACAGGCAACCCCGCCGCCATCGCCTCCATCACCGACATCGGGTTGCCCTCTACCCGCGACGACAGCACGAATACATCCGACGCCCGCAGGATGTCCGCCACATCCGCCCGCACGCCCAGAAAACGCACGCGCCCCTGCAAGCCCAGCCCTGCGACCTGTTCCCGCACGGCATTCTCCAGCTCGCCCCCGCCGACCAGCAGCAGATAGAGGGGCGCGTCGCTACGCACCTGCGCGAAGGCTTCAATCAGCAGCGCGTGGTTTTTTGGCGGGGCGAAGCGTCCGACATGCGTCAGCACGGTTGCGTGCGGCTCGATGCCGTGCGCCTGACGCCACTGCACGCGCCTGTCGGGGTTGGGCGCGTACTCGTCGGTCGGGATGCCGTTGGGAATCAGCGGCGGGTCGGGGTAGCCGTACAGCTGCTGGATGCTTGCCCGCACCTCGTCTGCCACTGCCACAGGAACCACCCCGCCGAAGCGATACCGAAACGCCAGCATCCGCACCCACGCCCCCACGCGCACTCCCATCTCGCGCCGCGCAAGGCTATGCACTGTATGCACCCGCGCGGGCGTGCGGTAGCGCAGCATCAGCGGGTAGGCGTAGTTCAGCCCAATAATGTGCGTATGCACCACCGCAGGACGGTACTGCCGAAACAGCGCATTCAGTTGGCGCAGCACGCTTCCACTCGCCCCAGCCCCTTTGCCCAGAAAGTAGAGTGGCGCGCCCGACGCCCGCACCCGCGCCTCGTAGTGCGTGCCCAGCGGCGACCCCAAACAGATGCACACGGGCGCGAACCGCTCACGGCTGAGACGCTCCACCAGATGCACCACCAGCCGCTCCGCGCCCCCCACCACCAGCGAGGGAAGGATTTGGAAGACCACCTGAGGTGTGGGCATACTTTTTCTACCGAGCGGGTTTGGAGTCTGTTCCGCGTGTGGCTCGAATCGTTCGGTAGAGTTCGCGCATTTGCCGCAGGCTTGCAGGCTGTGCCAAGAGCGCCGCCGCAATCAGATACAACCACCAGCCCAGCCACGGAGCCAGCAGTGCACAAACAACTGCAATCAACCAAATGACGGACAGCCGATACTCAACGCGCCCTACATGTTTACGCACACCGTGATGCTGTATCCAAAACACAGGGAGAAAGGAGACCAATTCCGCCAGACAAAATGCAACCAGAGAACTCCGTTCGGGAGATAAAGAGAGGGCGAGATACGCAAAAATGAACATACTGGCTGCGCCCGAGGCGTTCGCTCGAAAAACCAGCCAATTATAACTCTTGACAAATAGCGCCCACCCTTGAATCGAGAACAGCGACGCCAGCGTCGTCGTGATGCCCGAGATAGTGAACGCGGTTAGTATGTATTGGAAATCCCATTTGTCACCTAATATCTTGGGGAGTACAAGCGGAGCGACCAGCTGAAACCCTACGAAGACCATCCCTACCGTCAGAATCTGGAGTTGCATCGCTTCGGTAAGGGCGCGAAGTAATCGCGGGGCGTCATTTTGTACGCGCGAGAAAGTGGGGACTGCCAGCCGTCCCGCCGTTTCGTAAGCGAAACTTAGAATGGTCAGGAATCGGCGCGCCAACGCGAAGTAGCCTGTGACTTCCTTGCCTGCAAGGGGCAGCAGCAGAAACGAGGGCGCCAAATTGCGCAGCTTGTAGACCCAGCCCGCAAGCGCCTGCGAGAAACTATACCGCAGCATATGTTCCAGGCTATGCCGATTGAAATACCAGCGCGGACGGTATCGCATCAACATAAAATAGCCAACCGTCAGCGTCAGCTGGTTGACCCAGAAACCAGCAACCAGTGACCAAACGCCATAGCCGCGCCACGCAAGGGGTAATGCCATCGCATAGTAAAGCGTTTGGGAGGCAATTTCTATAGTTGCAACCGCGCGATAGTTGAGTTGTTTCTCAGCAAGGGATTGCGGCACAGCGGCAATCAGGCTGAGAGGTACGCAGGCAAGCATCAGCAACGACACTGGTATAAACCCTTCTGTACGTACCCAAAGGTGCCCCATAAGGGCAACTAACGCGCAGCACAGCCCGGTGAGAACCGTTCCAAAAACCAATAGCCACCAGAACGCCAGATGGAAAATCGCCGTCTCATCCTCGCGCTGTTCGCGGATGAGGTAGACATTCGTGCCCATCAAGCCCAACGACTGCACATAGGTGTAGACAGCGAGCGCGGCGTTGAACAGCCCATAATTCTCTGGTCCGACAATTCGGGTGAGGAACAGCGCGCCGAGCAGACTGAGAACTGCCGTGACGCCTCGCCTGAGCGCGAGATAGACGCCGCCTTTGACGACGCTTGTGCGCAGCGAACCCGACGATTCCCCGTGCGCCATAACGAGATATATTATGGCATACTCGGCGGGTCGCCTCTCGCACGCCCAGAGGCACCTTGGGCTATGGTATAATCCCCTTGTGAGCCAGCCGCGTGTGTTGTTTCACATCATCAATTCGCTGCGCCCTGCAGGCGCGGAGCAGTTCGTGGTCAACATGCTGCGCTATCACGACCGCGCGCGCTACCGCCCTGTGTGTATCTGTCTGCGTGCGCCGATGGGGACGCATCTGGAAGCGGCGGTGCAGCAGATGGGGGTTCCCCTACACTTTCTCGATGTGAGCAACAAGCCCCTACGCTGGCTGCATAACATGAAACTCAACGCGCTATTCAAAGAGTATCGTCCCACCGTCGTCCACACGCACCTGAGCAGCATCCGCTACGCATTCCCACTGACGATTAAGCACAGAACTCCAGTGCGTGTACACACTTTACATAATTTAGCAAAGGAAGAAATGGGTACGGGCGCGAATCGTCTGGTTCGGCTGCTCGCTTTCAAATACCGACTCGGTTGCTTTGTGCCCATAGCTATAGCAGAGGAGGTTGCCCGCACTTTTGAGACCTTATACGGCTACCATAATCCTTGTCTGATTCCGAACGGCATTCCCGTGCAGAATTTTACCCCCAATTCTGCAACTCGCGTAAAGGTCAGAGAGGCGCATCGGAGCGAACTCTCATCGTTGATCTTTATCCATGTCGGACGCTTCTCTTATCAAAAGAATCACGAATTACTCGTCAACGCCTTTGCTAACTTGCTCCCGCATGCGGATGTTCCTGTAGAATTGTGGCTTGTAGGCGACGGCGAACTGCGCGAAACGGTGCAGGCTCAAGTGAAGTCGCTGGGCATACAGGAGCGTGTGCGCTTTTTGGGCGTGCGGAGCGACATTCCTGACCTGCTGCGCGCTGCCGATGTGTTCGTGTTCCCCTCACGCTGGGAGGGGAACCCACTCTCGGTGATGGAGGCGATGGCGGCGGGCTTACCTGTCGTTGCGACTGCTGTCGGCGGCGTACCCGAGTTGGTTGAAGACGGCGTATCGGGTATCCTTGTGCCCAACGAAGACCACAACGCGCTGGTTGGCGCGCTGCAACAACTGGTACAGCGAGCCGACCTGCGCGCCCAGATGGCACACGCCGCGCGCCGCCGTGCCGAAGAGCGGTTCGACATCCGCCACACGGTTGCCGCCTACGAATCGCTGTACGAGAGTCTCTTGCAACGGGCGCGAACCGCTGGAAACGGCGCGCCGACATGCCATAATTAGATTCGGATAGCCATGGCAACCCAAACAAGACGCGAGACGCGGACGATCCGCGAGTGGGTTTTGCTCCCAGTGGAATGGGCGCACGGCTTGGCGCTTAGCGTCGCCGAACGACTCAATCAGGAGCGATGGGCAAACCTTGTGGTGATCCTTGTCGCGGTGATTGTGAATCTGCTTATCCTCTCCCTGCTGCTTCAAGGAGCCGACAACCGCGCCATCGCGCTCTCCATCGTGATTCTGACAGCCCTGCTCGCGCTTAGATACCCTGAAGTGAGCATTACCACCTTTATCGTAATTGGTACTGGGCTTTTTGTTAATGCGTTCTGGTACGCGGCGCCGGGGGTGGGCACAGGACAACGCACTATCCTGCTTGGACTGTTGCTGGTTGTCAGCTTTCAGGCGATTGTCGAGTACCTACGCCTGCCCAAGGAACAACGCCCCCGTATATGGACGCCGTTGACTGTGGCGCTTGTGTTTTTTTGGCTGTACCACATGGCGCATGTGGGCTACATTTACATTTTTCATTATCACACCATACCAGCAGATAACGCGCTCGCCGTTCTGGGCGCATATACTCGCCCCGTGGTGCGCTACTTCGATGGGCATATCATCTGGATTGGCGTGCTTCCTCTTATGGTGCTGCTGCGCGACTGGGCGCGCGCACGACGCGTGCTGACTGCGCTGAGCCTCGTGATGGTCATTAGCACGGTTGCGCTTGTGTGGGAATACTTCGCGCCGCTGCCAGAGTTTTACAAGATACTCTTCCAATTGAAAGCTGCGGGCGAGACGGCGGAGGGGTATCGCGTGCGCAGTCCTACAGGGCTATACTTCTCCATGGTTCTATTTTTCGCGAGCCTTTACATGGTGGGCTATGTGCGGGGTGTTCGTCTTAATACGCTCGTACTCCTCTACCTTGTGGCGTTTACATGGTGTGTGCTCATTACGAAAAATCGCATCCTGTGGGCGGGAATGTTGTTGGTGTTGCCTCTTGCGATCCTGTGGAAGCCGCCTCAGGTTCTCGTTCGTCAGGCTGTTGTCTTGGGCGTGGCTTGCTTGATAGGCGCGTCGTTGCTGTTGCATCCACCTGCGTATGAGGTCTTTTCGCGCGTTATTTCGGAAATGCAAGAACGGTGGTCGCGTAACTATGCCTACGGAGGCGACCCACGCCTGGATCCCTCCTATCAGTACCGTCAAGATGAGCGCGAAAAGTGGGAGTCGCGTTATCAACAGCTTGGAACATTCCAGAAGCTGTTCGGCTCTGGGCTCGAGGCGACCTATGGAAAGTATGCCACGCTACAGGAGCTTGGATACCGCGTGCCTTATCAGCAGGTCTATGTGGAAAAGATACATATCCACTTCGCGTGGTTGGGGCGAATTTTACGCTACGGCTGGGTCGGCACGGCTTTGCTTGCGCTGGTGATTGTCATCTTCTTCCTCCGAGCCACATGGTTATTTTGGAAGCACCCGATGCCTGTCTTCCGCGCGATCATCGTGGGTTTAGTAGGCGCGGTTGTCGGCGCACTGTCGTTCGACTCGCTTCATATGTTGCTCCATTCCTACGAGGCGGTTCCGTTGGTGCTGATGTGGAGTTTTATGGAGTCGATACCCCGATGGGTGGGAGCTGAGAATCGCGGCGTGGTTAGCGATTCGGGCGCTGCGTAAGCAGTTTTTCGTAAAGCTGCTCATACCCGCGCACAGTGTGGCGGATGTCGAAGCGCGCGATGGCGTGCTGCCGCGCCGCCGCGCCCATCGCCTGCCGCCGCACAGGGTCGTCCACTAACGCCTGCATCGCCTGCGCCAGCGCCCCCGCGTCCTCTGACGGAACCAACAGCCCCGTCGCGCCCTCCTGCACCAGCTCAGGCACGCCCCCAACCGCCGTGCTGACCACAGGCAGCCCCGCCGCCATCGCCTCCATCACCGACATCGGGTTGCCCTCCCACCGCGACGACAGCACGAACACATCTGACGCCCGCAAGATGTCCGCCACATCCGCTCGCACCCCCAGAAAGCGCACGCGCTCTTGTAAGCCCAGCCGCGCAACCTGCTCGCGCACAGTGTTCTCCAGCTCGCCCCCGCCGACCAGCAGCAGATAGAGGGGCGCGTCGCTACGCACCTGCGCGAAGGCTTCAATCAGCAGCGCGTGGTTTTTTGGCGGGGCGAAGCGTCCGACATGCGTCAGCACGGTTGCGTGCGGCTCGATGCCGTGCGCCTGACGCCACTGCACGCGCCTGTCGGGGTTGGGCGCGTACTCGTCGGTCGGGATGCCGTTGGGAATCAGCGGCGGGTCGGGGTAGCCGTACAGCTGCTGGATGCTTGCCCGCACCTCGTCTGCCACTGCCACAGGAACCACCCCACCGAGGCGATACCGAAACGCCAGCATCCGCACCCACGCCCCCACGCGCACTCCCAACTCGCGCTGCGCAAGGCTATGCACCGTATGCACTCGCGCAGGCGTGCGGTAGCGCAGCATCAGCGGGTAGGCGTAGTTCAGTGCCAGCAGGTGTGTGTGCACCACTACGGGGCGGTACTGCCGAAACAGTGCGTCGAGTTTGCGCAATACCGCGAGACTCATCGTGTCGCCCTTCCCCAGAAAGTAGAGGGGGACGCCCAACCGCTGCACGCGCGCCTCCAAATGCGAGCCGACAGGGTTGCGCAAACAAATGCACACGGGCGCAAACCGCTCGCGGTCTATATACTCCAGCAGATGCGTCACCAGCCGCTCCGCCCCAGCGGGCACGAGGGAAGCAATAATATGAAAGACTGAGTGCTTGCCTTCAGGTAGATTCGCAGTCGTCATCGTCGGGAAGCCTTCAAAAGGTTATCGGCGATGCCTATTCGTATAGCCATCAGGCTAATTATGGCACATCTTGCGTTCTGATGCACCCGCGTTCGCCCCGAAAAGCACCTCCAGGTAGCAACGGCTGACTCGGTCTTCGTCGAACTGCTCCAGCCAATCTGCGGGGGGACGGCGCGCCTCGCCGTGCAGGGTTTTCAGGATGCATGTCGCCAGCGCGTCGGCATCGCCCACAGGTACAAGATACCCATACGCGCCGCCGTTTAGGATTTCCGATGGTCCGCTGGGGCAGTCGGTGCTGACCACGGGGCAACCGCACGCCAACGCCTGCACCAACACATTCGGAAACCCCTCGTAGATGGAGGACATCGCGAACACCTTCGCACGCGCCATGTAGCGGAACGGATTCGGGTCGAAGCCAGGCAGTGCGACGCATTCAGATAAGCCTAGTTGGCGCACAAGCATCTCCAGTTGCAGGCGCATGCTCCCCTCGCCCAGAATCATCAGACGCACTTCTTGTTCCGCGCGCACCTTCGCGAAGGCGCGAATAAGAGTCGCGAAGTCCTTCGCGCGTTCCAGCCGTCCGACGCCGAGAATCACAGGCGGCTGCCCCGTCGAAAACCATGGGTGCGGCACTGGCGCCCGCGCTTGTTGGCGAATCTGCTCCAGCGGCAGTGGATTGGGGATGTGGCTTATCTTATGGGGTGGGATACGAAAGTTGGCGATGAGGTCGTGCTGCATGCCGTGCGATGAGGCAACAATCGCGTCTGCTTTGGGGTAGATGTAGGGAATAAGCCGCCCCGTCAGCCGTTTGATCCGTCGTGGATTTCGAAGCAGGGCTTGCGATGGCGTATTGGCTTCACGAATCACTACGCGCGCCTCTGTTTGAGCGAGGCGCGCCGCCGCTATGGCGAGAAAGTTCGACTCCACGAGCGTCGAAAGAACCGCGTCGGGGCGCAGGCGACGCAGTAGGCGCGTCAGCGGCAACAGCGTGCGCAGCGCACTCCCTGTATGCAGACAACGGTACTCCACAGCGGGCGACAGTTCGGCGCGGTACACCTCCTCCGCCGCCCGCGCCGTGACAAACAGCACTTGCACGCCGCTGCACGCGAAGTTGTTCGCCAGCGTGACCATCACGCGTTCCGCGCCGCCGCCCTCCAGAGCGGGACAATACATCAGCAGCCGCTTCCCTTCCCAAGGAGGAGGGATCATATCACTACTCCACCCGCACCGTGAAGCGCAAGGTTCCCTCGCCGTTCACGGGCACGCTGGGCACAATCCACACCAGTTGCCGCCCCTCCAGTCGCGCGGTCGGGCTGCTGCTCACCAGCGTCATCCCGTCGGGCAACGGCACGCTGATGCGCACATCGGTTCCCGCCGCTGTGCCCGTGTTGCGGTAGCGCACGGTGAACTCCACCGTCTGCCCTGGCAGCACATTCGCTTGGGCAGGCGATAGGCTGATTGTAATCTCAGGCGCGGCGTAGAACACCAGTCCAGTTTGCGGCGGCACTTGCACCTGCGTGCCTGCGCGCACCAGGTTGCGATCCCAGTCGTAATAATCGCGCGGCACGGTGTAGGTGTAGGTCGCGTCGTGGCGCGGGTTCCACACCACCACGCCGTTCTGGTACTCGCGCACGAACAGCCCCCCAACGATGAGGTCGCCGTTCAGGATCTGAAAGTTGGCGCGCGGCATCCCCAACGGCACAAACAGCTCGGGCGGGTAATACCCAGAGCGGTACGTTTCCTGCTCTCGTTCGTGGCGCGGGTCAATCTGCACAAAGGTGTTGTCGTGCTGCACAATCAGGCAACCCGCGATGGCAAAGCGCAGTTTTTGGCGGCTGTCGGGCGCGTTCGTCCAGAGTGTGGGGATTAGGATGATCAGCCTGTCGGGGTATTCCGTCGCAAGACGGATCGTGTTGCGCAGCACCCAGTTGTCCCATCGTTGGGGCCCATTAGTGCCTGTCGCTGTGCCGTAGTTTTGAATCGTTGTTGTCCCCTGTGTCGAACGCGCATGGGTAAAGGCATGCTCGATGACGAACCCCCCCATATAGGGCAAGGTCGCAACGCCGGGCGCGTCTTGCGAGACGCCGGGGATGCCCCGCAGCCAAAAGCCCGGCGCCCACGCGGCATTCGGCACAAAGCGCGGATACGAGCCGTCGGGGAACTGAAATTCGCTGCGCAAACGGCTGCCCACATACTCCGTCCAGCCCACAACCGCCTGCACCCACAAATCGTTCGTGGGGTAGTTCGGCGGCGCGTAGCGATTAGGACCGATGCGCATGTCGAAGTTATCAAGGTAGATATAGCGCGGACGCCCGCATCGGTTCAGGAAATCGCGTAAACTCTGCCAAGCACGCTCGCGCACATCCTGACGTCCGATATCGAGGTAGTAGAAGGTTCCATATTCTAAAATGCGCTGCCCGTTCCTGTCAAGCAAAAACCATTCTGGGTGGTTTCGTTCTACATCATCGTAGTTGTATAGGTCGCCGTTGTGTCGCGCGTCTGGAGAGACAATTGTTCCAGGCATATTGCAGTAAGGCATCCAGATTACATCGGGATTGTGCTGCGCGAAGACTGACCTGGAGCGCGGCTGATCCACGATAACTCCTATGGGCAACTCCAAGTAGCGGTAGGGGTCGCCATTACGATAGAGATATGTAAACGCCAGCCGTAGCCCATTCGGCAAGCGGTTCGTGCGCATCACGGTGCGGGTGGAGATGGCTTGCGCTTCGTCGATCCAGAGCGTGCCTGCCGCCGCGCCCTCGTTGACGCGAATCTCGACCGTCAAGGCAAACCAGGGCGCGCCTGACGAACCCACCTCAACAGGCACAACCGCCGACAGCTGCTGCCATCCCCCTGTCTCCTGGCTGGTTGCAGGCTGTAGGTCGATGAACCTCTGCCCTGTGCTGACGAACACACGGTAGGTCGCGTTTTGGAATCGCTCAGCTCGTATCGCGACACGAACCAGTAACGGCTCACCAACGGAAGGACGCAAGTGCAGATCAAAATGCACTTGACAAAAGATAGAGAAGCTGCCTGCCTGACCCGATGAACGCTGCAGGCGGATGCGCTGACTTGCGTTTCCCGCAAAGCGAATTGCGTTGTCTAAGCTGAGCTGAATGTGGTCGGAAATCACACCCTCTCGATACAATGGGTACCAATACTCCACACGCCCGTCCTTATTGTAGTCCAGTTCACAACCTCCTGCAGACGCAAAGAAGTTCAGCGGCGCGCTCTGCTGCCCCACGAGCGCCGCGCATAGCCCCATAATCGCAAGCCCCAAGACACCCTGCCGTACCATAGTCCATCTCCCTTCAGAGGCGTTCCATACCCAACATGCGAAACGCATCGTGATTATACCTGCTTTCGGGGTATCATGGTCGGTGTCTGTAGCGTCGCCGAATGGAAACCGATACTCAGATGGAGAGGGCTTGTAATTATGGGACACCTACGAGTCTTGCTCATCGGTCCAGATCCCTCCGTGAAGGGAGGGGTTTCTCACGGAATCAAGCTCATGCTAAAGTATCCGCCTCCTGATGTGGAGTACCAGATGTTGCCGACGATAACAGCCCAGTTTGCGACGGCGGGTATTCCGAACCGCTCGCTCCGCTACATTCAGGTCGCCATCGGTAACCTCTGCTTCTTCCTAAAGGCGTACCGAAAGATTGCGGGTATCCTAAACAGTGAGTGCAAGCCCCATCTCGCTCATGTGCGCTTCGCCTCGTATGGGAGTACATTCCGTAAAGGGCTTATCGCACGGCTACTCGCTCGGAAGAAGGTTCCGTTTGTACTTTCAGCTCACGGAGCTATGTATGTCTCATTCTACAACTCTCTCCAGCCTTTCATAAAGCAGTGGGTTCGGAAGATGTTTCTTTTATCTCAAGGATTGATTGTGCTTTCAGAAAGCTGGAAGGAGTTCTATCAGAGTATCATTTGCGACGAGTCTATCCCCATATGGATTCTACCTAACGCCGTTGAGTTACCTGCGGAGCCTATTGTTTGGGATACGACACCCGATTTGCGACTTCTCTTTTTAGGCTTAATGACGGAGCGAAAAGGCTCTGACCGCGTCTTACAAGCCATTGCGCGCTTGTCAAAACCGACTCAGTCAAAGGTATCGGTATTCATGGCGGGCAATGGCATGGTTGAAGCAATGCAATCTCTTGCAACTGATCTCGGTATTTCCGACAGGGTCACTATTAAGGACTGGATACAAGGCGAGGCGAAAAACGCTTGGCTTCGTGATACGAACGCTTTCATTCTGCCCTCACGAAACGAGGGGCTGCCGAACGCTATGCTGGAGGCGATGGCGTGGGGCAAGGCGCTGATTGTCAGCCCCGTGGGGGGCATCCCCGAGTTCGTGACGGACGGCGTGGAGGGGTTCCTTGTGCCGCCCGACGACATCGACGCGATTGCCGACGCCATCCGCAAGTTGGCGGAGAACCCCGACCTGCGCAGACAGATGGGCATGGCGGCGCGCAAGCGCATCGAACCGCTGGACATCCAGAACTACCGCATACGGCTGGGCGAGATTTACCGAGAAGCATTCGAAAGTGCAAACCGCAAGTAGCGTCAACCGATCCTTCTAATCACGAAGGGTGTCTTCGCCTGTGCCGTGCGCTCTAACGACTCGACAAGCTCCACGGAGATTTCTATGCTCTCAGGGATTTTCAGACGGGCGTTCGCGAGAATCTGCTGGCGGTCGGACTCGGTAAAGCCTTCGTCGGGGATGACCAAGATGCGCACATAATCAGGTTGCTCCTGAATCACCTGCATCCGAACCACATGGTCGACATCACGGGGAATGTGGTCGATTCCCGTCAAGACTGTGCCGTCAGGGGCAATCAGCACATCGCCGCTGCGCCCCAGAATCTTCTCAAAGGGAGTGAGACCGAAGCAGATGGCTTCCAACGCCGACTCGCCGATGCTTGCAGGCAGCTTGATACAGTCTCCTGTGCGATAGCGCACCAGCGGCATCGCGAGGTTCCACAGGCTCGTACCCACAATCTCATAGACGACCCCGTCCGGCTCCTGTTGGACGGGAACTAACTCTGTCCATGCGTATCCGGGCAGGAAGTAATACGCTCCCTGCTCGAAGCTGTAAGCGAAGGCGACGCGCTCGGCTTGACCGTAGTAGTCGCTAAGTTCGGCGTGCAAAACTTGCTGCGCCAGTGGACGCGTTGAGTCGGTTAGCATCTCCGAAGAGCAGACAACTAACGGGATTCGGAGGCATTTCTCGTGTCGAAGTAGCAACTGACAGAGGGATTCTAACACGCTGGGGTATGCGAACAAGCAGTCGGGGGCAAACTCGGCGAGGATCTGGTAATAATGCTCGATGGTATCCGCACTCAGATGGTTGGAGGACAGCACGAGGCGTTTTCCACTGGCGTCCCACCGCCAGAAGGGCGGCGTTCTGTCGGAGGGTGCCTTAATGTTCTCGCCTCGCAACACCGCGAACCGCAATCTGCGTGGGTCATAGCCTCGGGCAAAATATAACCAGTCTATTGCCGCCTGTTCCGCGCTGATGGAAGCATACGAACGAAAGAGTTTCAGTGGTAGCCCCGTCGTGCCGCTGGTGCTGGCGGGAACTGTGCACCACGGGGGCACTCGCAGGAATCGCCTCGGTGCCTCTCGCACCATGTCTTTTTCCAAAAGCGGCCAGTCCGTGATCTGCAGTGTACCGCCCACCTGACGCCCATACTCGGTCTGTCGAGCTGCCTGGAGAACGCGCTCTAAGCGTCGTAAGCTCCATGCTTTGCGTTCCTCCAACGACGCATGCGTCAACCGTTCAAACAGTTGCAGCGCAGGCTTGTACCACAACGGCATGCGGCGCACGAGATTGTCGCCTATTACCGTTCGTTTAACAGTTGCCGCCCAATGTTTGAGGGTATGCATCGCTCGTCCACTTAGGGTACCTCATTACTTCCGCGCCCAGCAGTAGATAGCGGGCGCGAGCACCGCGCGTATCGGACGCCAACAGATAACAGGCAGCGCCTGCGCCAAATCCATCACCTCTTTGCCCGACCGACCGCATCCAACAACAAGAATACGCTGTGCATCTGGCAGATATTGCTTGACAAGCTGTTGAAAGTGCCCACTGCCCTCGTGTACCATTCTGCCTCCTACGCCTTTAGGTATAATACCGCATTCGCCTCCAAAGCCTCGAAGGAGATTGCCAGCCAGCAGTTGCGCAAGATGGAAAGGCTATGGTGACTCGCTCGGGCGCAGTCTAAGCGGAGTTTTTCTCCACAACAATTATATAGTCCGTCCGTTCGGAATAACGTCCCAAAGATAAAACACGCATCAAGAAAAGAAGAGTGTTCCAAGCACCCCAGAGTACCTTTGAGTACCGTTTTAAGTCGTAGGGGTTTGATCCCTCGCGGAAGTATAGCCCGCGAACCGTTCCCCCTTGTTGAATCACCCAGCGAGCGATAGCAGCTGGTACTATCGAATTCCGCAAGTAAGTTTTAATGAGTCAGGGTTTGCAACTGCTCTTGTGCCTGCTCACAAGGTACACTTCTCCTGCCCATGAGTTCGCTCGGTTGGAAGTTGCGGCGGTTGCGGGCGATGTCGGCGCGGGAGGTCGCAATGCGCGTGGCGCGGGCGGTGCGCGAGCGGGTGTCGCCACTGCCCAACGAGCCGCCCGAAGCCACTTGGCGACGCCACTACGCCCAGCACGCGCCCCTGCCGACCGTGCAGCGCATCGCTGACACGCTCGCGCCCCGTCCGCAGACGGTCTCGTCGGCGGAGCGGGAACGACTGCTGCAGGAGGCGGACGCCCTGCGGCGCGGCGCGTGGACGCTGTTTGGCTACCCCGTGCAACTGGACGACCCGCCCTGCTGGCAGCGCAACTACATGCTCGGCAAGGAGTGGATGGACGCCCCCGCGAAGGCGATTGACTATCGGCGCATCGATATCGCGGGCGGGGTGAAGTATGTGTGGGAACTCTCGCGTGGGCAGCCGATGGTGCGTTTGGCACAGGGCTACGCGCTCACGGGCGAGGCGGGCTACGCCGAGACCTGCCGCCGCTGGCTGCTAGACTGGATTGCCCGCAACCCGCGCGGCTGGGGGATTCACTGGACGAGTGCGCTGGAGCATGCGATTCGCGTCTTCGCGTGGAGCTACGCGCTCGCGCTGATTGCCGACGCGCTCTCGGACGCCGAGGCGCAGACGGTGCTGGGCGCGCTGGTGCAGCACGGCGAGTTCATCGAGCGGCACATGTCGCCTGGCTCGTCGGCGAACAACCACCTGATTGGCGAGGCGGCGGCGTTGGCGTTTCTGGGGCGCGTGCTGCCCGAAGGCGCGCTCGCGGCGCGTTGGCGCAGGGTCGGCTACGCGACGCTGGAACGCGAGGCGCTGCGCCAGTTCTACCCCGACGGCGTGAATGCGGAGCAGGCGTTCGGCTACCTACCGTTCGTGTGGGAGTTCTACCTGCACGCTTATCGCCTGCAGCCGATGCCCGACGCTGTGCGCGAGCGGCTGGCGAAAAGCATCGAGTTCGTGCGGAATGTGATGGACGCTTCGGGCTATGTGCCGCAGGTCGGCGACGAGGATGACGGCACGGTTGTCCCGCTCTGGAGCGCAGCGGCGGATCGGCATCGGGTGGTGGGGCGCGCGTTGGCGCAGGTGTTGGACTGCCCGCCGCCGCCTGCGTTCAGCGACGCTGACGACGCGCTCGCGCAGTGGCTGATGGGCGCGACGCCCCCCGCAGGCAGTCAGCTGACCGAATCGCGCCTGTATCCCGACGGGGGCTATGCCGTGTTGCACAGCGCGCGCTGGCAGGTGCTGTTCGATGCGGGACCGCTGGGGCTGGGCAGTCTGGCGGCGCACGGGCACGCCGACGCGCTCGCGATTTGGGCGTCGCTGGATGGCAAGCCGCTCTTGATTGACGCGGGCACCTACGCTTACCACGAAGACCCTGCTTGGCGCGACCACTTCCGCAGCACGCCCGCGCACAACACGCTCACGCTGGACGGCAGAAACCAGTCCGAGATACAGGGCGCGTTCCTGTGGGGCAGGAAGGCGCGCTCGCGCTTTGTGGCGCACGACCTGCGCGCGGGCTGGGTGGAAGGCGAGACGGAGGCGTACCTGCCCGACACGATTACCCGTCGCGTGCAACTCACGGGCGACGCGCTTATCGTGCGCGACCGCGTCAGGCGCGACGCGACAGGCGCGGTGCAGTGGTACTGGCACTTCCACCCCGACTGGCAGGTGGAGCAGGCAAGCGAGGGCGTCTGGCGCATCACGGACGGGACACGCGTCTGCACGCTGCGGCTAAGCCAACTGCAGGGCTACACCGCGCGCCTCTATCGCGCGGATGAGGCGACCAAGCTCGGCTGGTACTCGCCCCGCTTCGGGCACAAGGTTCCCTGCACGACGCTGGTGGTGGAGGCGAAGCCGCTGCCCGACGCGATTGAAGATGCGGGCGTTGTGTGGGCGTTTCGGGCGTAGTGCGCCGAACAACCCGCCCGACCCTGCGTCTAACCCACGGGAGGCTCCTGCCCCGCAAGTGGGTATCCTACAGGAATGGCTATGAACAGGCGCGTTGCAATCGTTGTGGGCATCGTAGCAATTGCGGCGGTCGCGCTCTGGATGCGCGGGCGCAACTCTGAAACCACCGAACCCGAAGTCGAACTGCGCACCGCGGCGGTCACCCGCGAGGATGTCGTGCGCTCGATCACCGCGACAGGCGTGCTGCGCACCTACAACATCGTCGATGTGAAGTCCAAAGCTGGGGGCATCGTCAGCCAGATTCTGGTCGATGTCGGCGACGAGGTGAAAGCGGGGCAACTGCTGGCGCGAATCGACCCCGCCGACACGCTCTCGGTCTACAATCAGGCGCAGGCAGACCTTGAGGCGGCGAACGCCCGTATCGAGCAGGCGCAGGAGAGCCTCCGCCTGCAACGCGAGCAGAGCCAACTCGCCGTGTTGCAAGCCGAGCAGAACCTGCAGGCAGCCGAAGCGCGCCTGCGCCAAGCCGAAACCCGCGCGAGCCTGCAGCCAACCGTGACCGAAGCGCAACTCCAGTCCGCACGCACCGCGCTGGAGACCGCACGCAAGAATTTGGAGCAATTGGAGCGCGTGAGCATCCCGCAAGAGCGCGCCCAAGCGCAGGCGAATTTCGAGGCGGCGCGCCAAGCCGTCGAGACCGCCCAGCGCAATCACGAACGGCTCAAGAGCCTGCTGCAGAAAGGCTATGTGTCGCAGCAGCAGGTGGACAACGCCGCGGCGCAGCTGGAGAACGCCCGCGCACAGCTGACCGCCGCGCAGCAACGCCTGCAGACGCTGGAGCAGGACATCCAGACGCGCGTGGAGACCGCGCGCGCCCGCGTGCAGGAGGCGGAGGCGAACCTGCGCTCGGCGGAGGCGAACCGCGCCCAGATCGAAGTCGCGCAACAAGCCCTGCGTGAGGCGCGCGCCCAATACGAGCAGGCGAAAGCCGCCCTCGCCCAAGCACGCTCGAACCTGCGCCAGATCCGCCTGCGCGAGGCGGACATCGCCGCCGCCAAAGCGCAACGCGCCCGCGCCGACGCACAACTCTACAACGCCAAAGTGCAACTGGACAGCACGACCATCACCGCCCCCCTGAGCGGGGTGGTCATCGCACGGTTCGTGGAGCAGGGCACAATCGTCCCGCCAGGCACTTCGCTGTTCTCGCAGGGCAACACGCTGCTGCAAATCGCCGACACCAGCCGCATGTATGTGGAGGTCTCCGTCGACGAGGCGGACATCGGCAGCGTGCGGATTGGGCAGCCCGTCGATATCCGCGTGGACGCTTTTCGGCGCGAACGCTTCAAGGGCAAGGTCAGCCGCATTGACCCGCAAGCCGTGCTGGAGCAGAATGTGACGGTCATCAAGGTGCGCGTGGAGATCGAAAAGCCCGACCCGCGCCTGAAGCCGGGCATGAACGCGACCTGCGAGTTCCTGGTCGCCCGCAAGAACGATGTGGTCGCCGTGCCCAACGAGGCGGTCAACGAAAGCCCGCAAGGCGCGTTCGTGGAGGTGGTTGTGAACGGGCAGCCGCAGCCCCAACGCCGCGAGGTCAAAGTGGGACTGCAGGGCAACACGAAGACTGAGATCATCGACGGTCTGCAGCCGGGCGAGGTGGTCGTCACGGGGCGCATCTTCAATCGTCAGGACGAGGGCCCGGGCTCGCCGTTCGGTCGCCCGTTCGGTCCGCGCATGGGCGGCAGTTCCCCGCGCGGCGGCGCACAAGGCGGACCAGGCGGCGGACAGGGCGGACCGCCAGGCGGAGGTGGGCGATGAGCCTCTTCGAAAGCTTCCTCACCGCGATTGACAGCCTGCGTGCGAACAAAATGCGCACGCTACTGACCATGCTCGGCGTCATCATCGGCGTGGGGGCGGTCATCACGATGATTGGGATTGCGCAGGGCGCACGACAGGCGACGCTGGAACAGGTGCAGCGACTGGGCGCGAATGTGCTGACCGTGCGCCCCGGTCAGGCGCGGCGCGGCGGCGCGTTTCTGGGCTTCGGCAGCACCCAGACCCTCAAGATCGAAGACGGCGACGCGATTCTGAAATCCTGCGGCGAGCTGGTCGCCCGCGTCTCGCCCGAAGTGTGGACAACCCAGCAGGTCAAGTACCTCAACCGCAACATGCGCACCAGCGTCTCTGGCGTCACGCCCGAACTGCAGCCGATTCGCAACCTCGTGCTGGAGGAAGGCAGGTTCGTCAACGAGCAGGATATGGAGGGCATGGCGCGGGTGGCGGTAATCGGGCACACCGTGTGGCAGGAGCTGTTTCAGGGCGGCGCATGCGTGGGCAAGACGATTCGCATCGGCGGGCAAACCTACGAGGTCATCGGGCGCATCGCCTATAAGGGCGACACGGGCTTCCGCAGCTTCGACGATCGTGTCTATATCCCGCTGCCGACCGCGATGCGCCGCCTGATGGGGCAGCGCCATCTGGACGCGCTGAATGTGCAGGCGCGCCGCTCCGACCAGATGGCTGAGGCGCAGACCTGCATCGAAGACGCCCTGATGAAGGCACACAAGATCCCCCCGTGGGGCGACCCCGACTTCCGCGTGTTCAATCAGGGCGACTTCGTGGAGACCGTTGAGGCGACCGCGCAGGTGTTCACCTTCCTGCTGGCGGGCGTCGCGCTGGTGTCGCTGATCGTCGGCGGGATTGGCATCATGAACATCATGCTGGTCTCCGTCACGGAGCGCACGCGCGAGATTGGCTTGCGCAAAGCCATCGGCGCGACGAAGTTCAACATCCTGCTGCAGTTCCTCATCGAGTCGATTGTCGTGAGCGTGCTGGGCGGGCTGATTGGGATTGCGCTGGGCTACTGGGCAGCAGGCTACATCAGCGCGCAGGCGAACTGGAAGGTGCTGATTCCGATTGAGGGCGTGCTGCTGGCGTTCGGATTCGCGGCGTTTATCGGCGTCTTTTTCGGGCTGTATCCCGCGTGGCGCGCGGCGCAACTGCAGCCGATTGAAGCCCTGCGCTACGAATAAGCCCATTAGCAATCGGACCGCCGCCCGCGTGCGGGGCAGACACACAGGTCTGCTCCCTACCTATGAACCGCCTTGTAGGGGTAACCCCTTGTGGTTGCCCCTAATTTGCAGGAACCCCGCGCCGAGCCGCGAACCATGTGCCTGCTATGGCTATCAAGGTCGGAGTGCAACTCTATTCGGTGCGGGACGACTGCAAGCGCGACCTGCCCCACACGCTGGCGGAGGTCGCCAAAATCGGCTATCAGGGCGTCGAGTTCGCGGGCTACTACGACTTCGACGCCGCGACCCTGCGCAAGATGCTGGACGACAACGGGCTGGAGTGCTGCGGCACGCACATCGGGCTGGACGCGCTGCTGGGCGACAACCTCCAGCGCACAATTGAGTTCCATCAGACGCTGCGCTGCCCCTACCTGATTGTGCCAGGGCTGCCTGAAGAGCGGCGCGCCTCGCGCGAGGCGTGGCTGGAGACGGCGCGCCTGTTCAACGACATCGCCGAGCAACTCAAGCCCTATGGCTTCCGCACAGGCTACCACAACCACTGGATCGAGTTCCAACCGTTCGACGACGGGACGCTGCCGTGGGATGTGTTTTTCGGCAACACGACGCCTGCGGTGATTATGCAAATCGACACGGGCAACGCGCTGCATGGCGGGGCGCACGCCGCGCCGTTCGTGCGTAAGTACGCGGGGCGCGCTGTCACCGTCCACTGCAAGGAGTTCTCCAGCACCAATCCCAACGCGATCATCGGCGAGGGCGAAGTGCCGTGGGCGGAGTTCTTCGAAGCGTGCGAGACCGTCGGCGGCACGGAGTGGTACATCGTCGAGCAGGAGACCTACGCACATCCCCCGCTGGAGACCATCCGCCTGTGCTTCGAGGCGATGCGACGGATGGGCAAGGTGTAGCTTTCCCCGCCCCTTTTCCCGTGCATAGAAGAGGGGCGGGCGGCGACTGACTATATCAGTGCGCTACTGCAAATTCTTGCGCTGCCACTCTTTGAGCAGTTCGGGGGCGCGGGGGTCTAAAAACACGCTCTCGATAAACAGCGCGTAGAGTTGGTCGTCCTTGAGCTGCGCGACATCCACGCGCGCGGCTTCCAGCACCTCTTTGCTACGCTTGACCATATACTGAAACTGCTCATCGGTGAAGGTGGGCTTGAGTTCGGTGGCGACTTCGCTGACCACTTGGGCGCGCAGTTGGCGGCGTTTCTGCGCAGCGTCGGCCTCCAGCCGCTTGATGGTCTCCAGGAACTCTTTGGACAGGCTCTTGCCGCGCGAAGTGTCCTCGCGAATGCGCAGGATCTCGTCCTTGCGGTTGCGCAACTCCTTCGCCTCCTCTTGAATCAGCCGCTCCAACTGCTTGTAGGCGCGCTCGTGGGCGGGGATGAGTCGCTCGATCTGTGGCTTGGTGAGGTTCAGCGGACGGATGTTGTTGAACCAAGTGATGTCGCTGAGCGCGAGCAGCAGCTGGTCAACTTCCGAGAGGGTGGGCGTGCTTGCCTGTTGCGGGACGCCCATCGTTAGCCCAAATGCAATCGCCAGAATCAGCCCAATCCGCCGCATGTTCCGATTATACCTGCCCATCCTGCGCGATTTTCGACGCGCGAAGGCGTATAATATTACAGGAGGCATCGATGACAATCCATCGCCTGATGTATTGGCTGTTTTTGGCGGTCGGGATGATTCTGTTCGCGACCGTCGGTTTTCTGCTTGCAGACCCGTTTTTGAAGGCGGTGGGCAACTGGTTTGAGGGTTCTGCGCCGATTTCGCCGCTGTGGACGCGGGTTGGGCTAACCACAGCGGGGCTGCTGGTGGGCATTCTGGTCGCCAATCACGGGTTCCAAATCCTCTCGCGGGTGGCGCGCCATTTAGAGGAGGCGGAGCCTGACGAGAAGCTGGCGATCGGGCTGGGGCTGGTCTCGGCGGCGGTGATTACCTTCGCGCTCTATCCGTTGCTGTTCGCGATTGGCGGCGCACGGCTCGGCTGGGCACTCACGCTGCTCGCGTTCGTGATTCTGGTCTATCTCAGCGTGGTGAGTTTCCTCAGCATGAAGGAGTACCTGCCGCTCACGGCGCAGATGGCGCGCCGCTCCAAAGGCGTCAAGATTCTGGACAGCAGCGTCATCATCGACGGGCGCATTCGGGACATCATCCGCACGGGCTTTCTGGAAGGCAAAATCTATGTGCCTGGCTTCGTGCTGGATGAGGTGCAGCATATCGCCGATTCGGAAGACCCGTTGCGCCGCGCGCGCGGCAGGCGCGGACTCGATGTGCTGAAGCAGTTGCAAGCCGATTTGGGCGAGAACATGGAAGTGCGCATCCACGACCGCCTCGCGCCGCACACGGGCGACGAGGTGGACGCGCGGCTGGTGCGCCTCGCCAAAGCGATGCGCGCCGACATCGTGACCAACGACTACAACCTGAACCGCGTCGCCGAAGTGCAGGGCGTGCGCGTGCTGAACATCAACGAACTCGCCGAAGCCGTGCGCATCCATGTGCTGCCAGGCGAAGACCTGACGGTCATCCCCATTCGCGAGGGTCAGGAACCCGATCAGGGCATCGCCTACCTCGAAGACGGCACGATGGTCGTGGTGGAGGGCGGACGCGAGTACCTCAACCAGCCTGTGGAGGTGGTGGTGACCAGCGTGTTGCAGTCGGCGCGCGGGAAGATGTTGTTTGCGGAACCCAAGAGCGCGGATGGCAAGACGGAAGGAGGCATCGACTATTCTACACGCCCTTATTCTGGCGGCAGGAAGCGGCGTCCGATACGGTAAAGGCGACAAGTTGTGGCAGGTGCTGCTGGGCGTGCCCGTGTGGCGGCACGCGGTGTGGCGACTGCTGAGCCATCCTGAAGTGGCGTCGGGCGCGCTGGCGGTCGCGCCTGACAACGCCGCGCCGTTCGAGGCGTACCTGCGTCAGTATCCTGTGCCGAAGCCGCTGCAGATACTGCCCTGCGGAGGCGCGACGCGCCAAGCGACGGTGCGCAACGCGCTCGCGCACCTGCCCGACGGCGTGCGCTTCGTGGCGGTACACGACGCCGCGCGCCCGCTGGTCAGTCGTGCGCTGCTCGATCGGCTGATCGCGACCGCCACGCAACACGGAACCGCCATCCCCGCGCTGCCCGTGCAGGACACGCTCAAACGCTCAGAGGACGGGCGCACGGTGCAGGCGACTGTCGCGCGCGAGGGGCTGTACCGCGTGCAGACGCCGCAGGTGTTTCGCGCCGACTGGCTGATTGAGGCGCACCGCCGCGCCGCCGAAGAGGGCTTCGAGCAGGCGACCGACGACGCGCAGCTGCTGGAACGCGCGGGCTACCCCGTGTATCTGGCGGAGGGCGACCCGCGCAACCTCAAACTCACGACGCCCGACGACCTGCACCTGCTGCGCCTGTACGCGGGCGAGGGCGCACTCACCCGCACAGGGATTGGGTATGATATTCACCAGCTAACGGAAGGGCGCACACTGATGCTGGGAGGCGTTGCTATCGACTATCCCTACGGGTTGCAGGGGCATTCCGACGCCGATGTCGTGTTGCACGCGATTTGCGACGCGCTGCTGGGCGCCGCCGCGCTGGGCGACATCGGACAGCACTTCCCCAACACCAACCCGCGCTGGAAAGACGCCCCCAGCCTGACGCTGCTGCAGCATGTGCGCGCGCTGTTGACGCAACACGGCTGGCAGCCCCTGAACATCGACGCGATGGCGCTGGCGGAAGCGCCGAAACTCGCGCCCTACATCCCCGAAATGCGCCAACGAATCGCCCACACGCTGGGCATCTTACCCGAACAGGTGAGCATCAAGGCGACGACGAACGAGGGCATGGACGCCGTCGGTGCGCGACGCGCCATCGCCTGCTACGCCGTCGCGACCATCTACCCCGCTAACGGAGAGGCAGACCATGAGCAAATCCCGACGCAAACAGGTTGAAATTGTCGATGTGACCTTTCGCAGCCCGCACCAAGAGCTGAGCGAGTCCGAGAAAGCGTATGTGCGGCGCAAACTGCAGAAACTCGCGCGATTTTTCCACAAGCTCTGGGCGCTGGAGGTGACCTACGAGCTGGTGCGCGGGCAGCATCATGTCTCGGTATTGGTGGACGCCGACGGGCAGAAGTTCCACCACGATGAGACGGCGCACGAGTTCCGCGCGGCGGTGGACGCCGTCGTGCAGAAGCTGGAGCACCAACTCGCCCGCTATAAAGAGCGGCTGCAGAAACGCGGGCGCACGCCGCGCGAGGAAGTCATCGAGACAGTCATGAGCGAGGGCGAGTCGGAGGAGGAAACGCCCGCGCCCAATCCGACGATTCGGCGCACAGTGCGCGTGCCGCTCAAGCCGATGAGCATCGAGGAGGCGCTGCTGCAAGCGGAGCTGGAGGGCGCGCCCGTCTACATGTTCCACGACGCCGACGCCAATCGCGCCTGCGTGCTGGTGCAAGTCGAGAAAGGCGTCTACGACCTGATTAAAGGGATTGGCTAAACACGGGCGTTGGCGAGGGCTACTCCTGCTGTGGTTGTTGCTATGTGGGGCGCGCCTCTATGCGGGCGAGGTGCAGCTGCCGTCGGTCGCGCTGGCGGGCGTGCCGTTCGAGATTGCCGCCAGCGGCTGCGCGCCCCAGACCCGCGTGCAGATACGCTTCGAGGACGCACAGGGCAACCCACTGGCGCAAACGGACGCCGTCGCCGACGAGTCGGGCGCGGCGTCGCTGCGCGTGCGGGTTCCCCAAGCGGGCACGGCGCGCTATGTGTGGCAAGCAGGTGATGCGTCAGGGAGTGGAACGCTGCGCGTCATCCCCGCGTGGTGGAGCCTGATGCCGCCCCTTGTGGCGATTGCGCTTGCGCTGTGGCTGCGACAGGTCGCGCTCGCGCTCGTCGGCGGGGTGTGGCTCGGCGCGTGGCTGATTGCGGGCGGCGAGCCGTTCACACCCCTGCTGCGCGTGGTGGACACCTACCTGCTAAACGCCTACGCCGACCGCGACCACCTGCAGATTATCCTGTTCACGCTGCTGCTGGGCGGGATGCTGGGCGTCATCACCCGCGCGGGCGGGCTGCGGGCGATTGTGCGCGTGCTGAGTCGGCGCGTGCGCTCCGATCGCGGCGTGCAACTGAGCGCGTACCTGCTGGGGCTGCTGATTTTCATCGACGACTACGCGAACACGCTGTTTGTCGGCGCGACGATGCGCCCGCTGGCAGACCGCTATCGCGTCTCGCGCGAGAAGCTGGCGTATCTGATCGACTCCACCGCCGCGCCTGTGGCGAACCTCGCGCTGATAGGCACCTGGATTGGCTTTGAGGTCTCCGTGATTGCCGACAGCTTCAAGGCGACGGGGATTGCGCTGGAGCCGTACTGGGCGTTCCTGCTGAGCCTGCCGTATCGGTTCTACCCGATTTTCGCGCTGGTGTTTATCGCGTGGCTACTGGTGTGGCGTCGGGACTTCGGGGCGATGTATCGGGCGGAGATGCGGGCGCGCATAACGGGCAAGGTGCTGGCAGACGGCGCGTCGCCGCTGGCGAACTACGACTCCGCCGAACTAATGCCGCCTGACCACCTGCAGGGGAGCCTGTGGAGCGCGGTGCTGCCGATTCTGACCGCGTTGGGGGGCGCGATTGGCGGGCTGGTCTATACGGGCTACTATGGCGCGTTGGACGCTGGCGACCTGATTACGCTGCGCACAGTGCTGGCAAACGCGAACTCGTACATCAGCCTCGTGTGGGGCGCGCTGCTGGGGTGTGTGGCGGCGCTTGTGTGCGTGGGGCTGACCCGCGCGCTGAGTTTGCGCGAGTCGTTCGAGGCGTGGCTGGGCGGCGTGCGCTCGATGGTGCTGGCAGTGGCGATTCTGGGGCTGGCGTGGAGCATCGGCGCGGTGTGCGAGTCGCTGCACACGGCGCAGTATCTGGTGCAGTCGCTGCAGGGGACGGTTAGCCCCGCGTGGCTGCCCGCGCTGACCACGCTCACAGCAGCGGGCATCAGCTTTGCGATTGGCAGCTCGTGGGGCACGATGAGTATCCTGATGCCGCTGGCGGTTCCGCTGGCGCACACGCTCACGGCGGGGATGGGCGCGGAGGCGCAGCAGTTCTACCTCATCGCGACGATTTCGTCCGTGCTGGCGGGGGCGACCTTCGGCGACCACTGCTCGCCGATTTCGGACACGACGGTGCTGTCGTCCATCTTCGCAGGGTCTGACCATATCGACCATGTGCGCACGCAGTTGCCCTACGCGCTGGTGGTGGGTGTGGTGGCGTGGCTGGTGGGCGATGTGGCAACGGCGTTCGGGCTGCCCGTGTGGGCGGCGCTGCTTCTCGGCGTTCTGCTGCTGGGCGCGATTGTGCGCATCGTTGGCAAACCGACGCCTGCATTCGGGGACGACTTGGGCACAGATGCTATGTAAGCAGCCACTGCTGCCCGCTGGTGCCTATCACCTGCCCGAAGTAGACCTCGTAGGGGCAGACCGATGTGTCTGCCCCTACCGATGTGTCTGCCCTACCGATGTGTCTGCCCTACCGATGTGTCTGCCCCTACCGATGTGTCTGCCCTCCCATTCGCGGGTTGAAATCGTATGGCGAAGGCACTTAGTACGCGCCAATCAGCCGCTTGAGGGTGTAGTGCCCCTCTTCGGCGAGGTGGCGTGCGCCGTCGGGCGTGCGCGCCTCGGCATAAATCCGCACCACAGGCTCCGTGCCTGACGCCCGCATTAGCACCCAACTGCCGTCTTCCAAGATATGCTTGACGCCGTCCAGCGTGTCGCGCTGCACGACAGGCGTGTTTAGCACCTGCGTCAGCTCCAGCGTCTTGAGTGCCTCCCGCAGGGCGGGCATCTGCTCGCGTTCAAAGTGCGCATCGATGCGGTGATAGTGATACGGACCCGTGATGGCGAACACCTCTTCCACGAGTTCGGCGAGGGTCTTGCCCGAAGTTGCCATCGCCTCCAGCAGCAGCATGCCCATCATCACGCCGTCGCGTTCCACCATGTAGTCCGTGATGCCGATGCCGCCGCTCTCCTCGCCGCCCATCAGCACGCCACCTACCAGCATCTTCTCCACGATGAACTTGAAGCCGATGGGCGTGACGCTTAGGGGCAAGCCGTAATGGGCGCACAGGGCGTCAATCATCTGGCTGACGGAGAAGGTCTTGACCACTGCGCCCGTTTTGCCGCGCCGTTCAATCAGGTGGCGTAGCGTGATGGCGAAGATTCGGTGGCTGTCGACGAAGTTGCCGTGTTCGTCCACCGCGCCGATGCGGTCGCCGTCGCCGTCGATAGCGATGCCGATGTGCGCCTTGAGGTGCTTCACGGCGTGCAGCAGCGGCTGTAGATTCTGCGGAATCGGTTCAGGGTTCACCCCGCCGAAATAGGGGTTGCGCTCCTCGCGCAGGGCGTGGACTTCCAGCCCCAGCCGCGTTAGTAGCGACTTGAGGTAGCCCGCGCCCGAACCGTGCATCGCGTCCGTCACGACGCGGTAGGGCGCCTCGTACAGCTCGTCCACGCGGATAAACTGATGCACATGCTCCAAGTAGTCGGGCGCGGGGTCGAGCGTATGCGGTTCGGGCGCGTTGCTGACGGGCTGGGTGTAGCGTTCGTAGTCGGGCAGCAGCGCGGCGAGTTGGCGTTCGATGCTCTGGGTGATGTCGGTCAGCGCCGCGCCGCCGTAGTGGGGCTTGAACTTGATGCCGTGAAAGATGGGCGGGTTGTGGCTGGCGGTGAACATCACCGCGCCCTGCATCCCGCGCTTGATGACCGCGTGCGCTGCCGCAGGCGACGACACAGGGCGCGGCGTGAGGAACACGGGGAAGCCATAACTGCCCAGCACCTGCGCCGCCGCCTGCGCGAACACCTCCGACAGCGCGCGACAGTCATACGCCACCAGCACGCCCTCGCCCGGCGGCTGCGCCTCCTTCAAATGACGCGCCAGCGCGTGCGTTACCAAACGCACATTCGCAACTGTGAAATCGTCGGCGATTATGCCGCGCCAACCCTCTGTGCCGAACCGTATCTCTGGAACGCTCATCGTCCGAATCGTACCTCCTATCGGGCAAAAACCCGCAATATTATACGGAACCTGCCCCTGCATTCCTGCAGTCCAATAGCCGATAATAGCCTTCGGTGGGCAACGCCTTCCGAAAACCACACGATGAGGTCGGGAACATGTCCAAGCGCGAATTGAAGGTCGTGCGCCTTTTGGAACCTGAGTTATGCACGCGATGTCGGTTTGCCGATATTGCGGATGTGGAGATGGCGGACGGCAGAGTGCAGCGGATGCTCTATTGCCGAAGGCTGGATTGCGACAACTGGGACTACGGCTCGGCGGAACCTGCCAAGCGGGTCGAGTTGTCTAAGGGCAGTGAGGATTGGGATGACGCCGCGTGAACGGATGGTGCGCGATGCCGCGCAGACAGGATTGGGGTTGGTCAGACTTTGCATGCCTGTACCTCCTCCTGCAGAGCGCGACTTGCGAAGCGGGGCGCAGGTCGCGCTAAGCGAGACGCTGGCGCGAATCGACGAAGCGGGGCGTCGATTCGCCCAGTGTCTCCAGCAGGCGCACGAGTAGGCTTTTCATCCCTCCCACGCACGCGCCCTACACCCACAGCGCCGGGAACGCCCACTTCCCGGCGCTGCCCATTTCCTCCCTCTCCCCCTTCGCAAGGGGGAGAGGGTCGGGGTGAGGGGGATTCGTACCGCTGCCCACTTTAAGCCACCTTCGCTTTCCGAATGATCTTTGAGAACAGCCCCGGCGCTAACCGCTTGAGATAGAGCGCAATCTTCTCGTAGCGGGCGATATAGACCTCCTCCTTGCGCTTATGCAGGGCGTTCAGGATATGGCGGGCGCATACTTCGGCGGGCATACCCTTTGCGATGGTCTCGTCCATCTGCCCGTGTTCCTGCCCGTCGCCGCGCAGCGCGTGCAGTGAGACCTCCGTGCGCACAAAGCCTGGGCAAATCAGCGTGATGTGGATGTTTTTGTCGTAGACCTCGGCACGCAGGGCGTCAAAATAGCCATGCAGCGCGTGCTTGGAGGCGCAGTACGCCGAGCGCAACGGCGTGCTGAACTTGCCCAGCAGACTGCTCACCACCGCGATATGCCCGCCGCCGCGCTCGATCATGTAGGGTAGCACCGTCTTGGTCAGCGACACCACGCTGAAGTAGTTGACCTCCATGATGCGCCGATCCACGCTGAAGTCGGTCTCCAGCACGAGCGAGCGTTGCGAGACGCCCGCGTTGTTGACAAGAATGTCCACCTGTCCGAAGTGTTCAATCGCCGCGCCGACCATCGTCGGGTGGCACTCATAGTCGGTGACATCGAAGGGTAGCAGCAGGCGTTTGCCCTCGCCCGTGCAGGCGTCGCGCACGGCTTCGAGGCGCTCGCGACGACGCGCCGTGAGAATCAGGTGCGCCCCCTCACGCGAGAACGCATACGCCAGCGCCTCGCCGATGCCCGACGACGCGCCCGTAATCCACACCACCTTGTTACGGAAGCGCATTGCCATCTACACCGCTTGACGCGCCATCGCCGTTTCGGGCAGCTGCTCGCCCAAACGCGCGGCGATGTCTTCGGGGTTCTGCGCCACGCGGTACATCTCCTCGCGTGTGATCAGCTTGTGCTGGTACAGGAACATCAGGTGGTTGTCCAGCGAAATCATCCCCAGTTGCTGCCCCGTCTGAATCGCCGACTCGATACTGTGAATCTTGCGCTCGCGAATCATATGCCCGATGGCGGGGGTGACATACATAATCTCAAACGCGGCGACGCGCCCGGGTCGGTCAGCGCGCGGCAGCAGCAGCTGCGAGATAATCGCCACAAGGTTCGTGCTGAGCTGCACGCGGATTTGCTCCTGCTGCTCGTGTGGGAACACATCGACGATGCGCTCTACCGTGCGCGCGGCGCCTGTGGTGTGGACGGTGGCGAATACGAGGTGTCCCGTCTCGGCGGCGGTAATGGCAGCTTGAATCGTCTTGAGGTCGCGCATCTCGCCCACCAGAATCACATCAGGATCCATACGCATCGCGCGCACGACGCCCTCGTCGAAGCTGGGCACATCGACGCCCACCTCGCGCTGGCTAATTACCGACTTCTTCGCGCTATGGAAATACTCGATGGGGTCTTCAATCGTAATGATATGCGTCTCGCGGTTGGCGTTGATGTAATCGATCATCGTCGCCAGTGTGGTGGTCTTGCCCGAACCTGTGGGACCTGTGACCAGCACCAGCCCGCGCGGAAGGTGGAGCAGTCGCTTGACGGTATCCGGCAGCCCAATCTCCTCGAAGGTGCGTAGGCGGTAGGGAATCAAGCGGAAGTTGATGGCGATGGAGCCTTTCTCGTAGTAGGCAGCGACTCGGAAACGCGCTTTAGGGTGGGTGTAGCCGAAGTCGGCAGTGCGCACGCGCTCCAGCTCGTGTATCGCGCGGGGCGGGGCAACCTCGCGGAACAGCCGCTCGGTGTCGGCAGGGCTGAGCTCGCCATACTCCTCCAAGCGCACCAATCGCCCGTGCAGGCGCAGCGTCGCAGGCTCGTTCGGCACGATGTGGATGTCCGACGCATCGCGCTCATAGCAAATATCCAGTAGCTGATCGGCAGACGCAAATTTCAGCATAAGAACGCCCTCCTATTACACAAACCCTATTCGCGCTCGGTCGAGCGATTCCTGCTCACTTTGCAAACAGCAGGCTCAAACTGCTTTGTGAATACGATTTCTCCAAAAACGCCCGACAGGACTCACAGGGAATATGCCAAAATTAACTACAGGAGGCTCTCATGCACGAAGTGCTGATAGCGCAGTTGCAAGCGGAGAACGAATCGCTCAGAAAGCGCGTCGCGGAGCTGGAGCATGCGCTGGAGGTTCACGAGTGGGGGACACAACTCTTCCATGAGAGCGACATCCCGCAGCTGCTGTTGGATTTCGAGACGGGCGCAATTCTGGCAGCCAACGCCGCTGCACGCACCTTCTACAGCGAGGAGCTGATTGGGCGCGGCGATATTATGTGCGTGTGCGCTGAGGGGCTGGACTGGGCGCACGACATCAAACCGCTCCTTGCGCGGAATCGCTATGGGAAGAAACTCGCGCGTCAGCACACAGCGTCAGGCGAGGTACGGTTTGTGGAAACGTACTTCACGCAAATCAACATCCGCGGACGAACCATTGTGCATCTGCTGTGCTTCGATGTTACCGACCGTGTGCGCGCGCAGGAAGAATTAGAGACCAGCTACAACCGCTACCAAGCCTTTATCCAACTCTCCAGCGAAGCTATCTGGCGCGACATGATGACCAAGCCGATACCCGTCCAACTGCCCGTCGAAGAGCAGATCGACCTGATTTTCGAGCGCAGCTACTTGGCGGAGTGCAACCTGGCGTTTTGTCGGATGTGGGGTGCGAGTAGTCCGAGCGAGCTGCTGGGCACCTTCACCCGCACGCGCGTTTCGCCTAACGATCCCAATAATCGTGAACTGATGCGACGATTCATTCTCAGCGGGTATCGCCTCACCAGTTGCCTATTTATACCAACTGCGCTGCCAAAGTTCGTGAATGCACAGGACTCGAATCCCCCCTCACCCCGACCCTCTCCCCCCTTGACAAGGGGGGAGAGGGCAGGGAGTGGGGGGATTCTGCACGCGCAGGAATTTGTGAACTCTGGCTCGGCGATTGGTATTACTACCCGTTTACCTACGAGTCAAGAGATCTCTCACCTGTGTAGCCTTCAAGGCATCGTCTCTGATGGGCTACTCTGGGGTGTATGGGGTGTGTCTCGTGATATCACAGAGATCGTTCGCCTACAGCGCGCCCTGCAGGAAAGCGAGCAGCGCTACCGCCACTTTGTGCAATATGCTAACGAAGGCATCTGGCGATTCGATGTTCGTGAGCCTATTGACACGCACCTACCGATAGAGAAGCAGATTCGTCTAATTTTCGAGCGCGCCTATTTAGCGGAGTGCAATCTGGCGTTTGCGCACATGTACGCCGTCGAATCGCAGGAATCCTTAATCGGAACCCCCCTACCCCAGCTACTGGTACCGTCTGACCCACAAAATCGTGCAATGCTAAAGACCTTTATCGAGAACCAATACCGCATCGAGGGGTTTGTCTCTCATGAGCGTGCAGCGGACGGCAGTGAGCGGTACTTTCTGAATAGCTTTTTCGGTGTGGTGGAAGACGGAAAGCTGGTGCGCGCGTGGGGGGTGCAGACCGACATCACCGAACTGCGCCGCCTGCAGCAGGAGTTAGACCGCGCCTACCGCTTGGAGAGCATCGGCAGGCTGGCGGGCGGGATTGCGCACGATTTCAACAATGTGTTGACCGCTGTGATTGGCTACGCGGAGTTGGCGCGCGGGCGCGTGCAGGACGAGACCATCCTGCGCTACCTGGACGGCATTCAGAAAGCCGCTGAGCGCGCCGCCGACCTCAACAAGCAACTGCTGGCGTATGCCCGCAGGCAGGTCATCCAGCCCGCGCCGACGGACTTGGGCGCATGGCTGCAGGGCACGCTGGACATCCTGCGTCGCGTGCTGCCCGAAAGCGTCCGCCTGCGCACGGAGATTGAGCCGAACCTCTGGCAGGTCAACGCTGATTCGAACCTGCTGATGCAGATTGTGCTGAACTTGGTCGTGAACGCCCGCGATGCAATGCCCAACGGCGGCATGATAACAATCCGCCTGCACAACAAGACCCTGCGCCGTGCCCGCACGCATCACATCCCCAACGGGCGGTATGTGCTGCTGGAAGTGGAAGACACGGGCACGGGCATCCCGCCTGAAGTGTTGCCCCAGATCTTCGAGCCGTTCTACACCACGAAACCGATGGGACAGGGCACAGGCATGGGGCTGGCGGCGGTGCAAGGCGCGGTGCAGCAGCTGGGGGGCTACATCGAAGTGCGCACGGAGGTGAGCAAGGGAACCTGCTTCAGCGTCTACTTCCCGCGCCTCGAGCCGCCCAAGTCGCCCAAGCCTCCTGCACAGTAGGGTATCCTCTTGGCATGCGTTGGGGCTGGATGGCAATCGACGCGCTGGCAATCGGGCTATTCGTGCTGACGGGGTTGCGCAGTCACGGCACGCTGGACGAGTTCGGGCTGCAGCGCAACCTGCCTGCGTTTCTGGTGGGTTGGTTCGTCGCGGCGTTGTTGGCAGGGGTATATCGTGCGCAGCCTGCGAAGTGGTCGCTGCCCGTTGCGTGGGTACTGGGCGTGACGCTGGGGATTATGCTGCGCAATCAACTCATCGGGCGCGGGCTGTTTGGGACGATTAGCCCCGTGTTCTGGGCGATTTCGCTGGCGGGCGTGGCGCTGTTCACAGGGCTGCCGCGTATGGTCGCGTACTGGGCGCGACGGGCACGGACGCGCGCCTCGCAAGCATAGCGCCATGCGCAAGCGCTGGGTGTGGCTGGGGCTGTTGGCAGCGCTGCTGCTGGTGGGGGGCGGCGCAGGGGGCTGGTTCTACCTGCAGACGCGCCCCGTCAGCCGCGCCTTCCAGCCGCAGCTGGTGCGCCTCAAAGAGCTAATGGACGCCGACGCGCTGGCAGAGCGACTGCATCAGCGCAAACTGATTCGCAACCCGCGCCTGCTGGCATGGCTGCTGCGCTGGCGGGGCAAGCCGACCGCCGCCGCAGGCGACTACGAGTTCAGCCCGAACCAGAGCCTGCTCGAAATCGCCGACATCCTCGTCCACGAACGCTTCACGCGCAACTGGGTCACGATTCCCGAAGGCTGGACGCTGGCTCGAATTGCCGAGCGATTGCACGAGCGCGGCGTTGCCGACAAGGACGAGTTCCTCGCCCTGTGCCGCCAGCCGCAACGGTTCAAAGACATCGGCATGCCCCTGCCCGACAACCTGCACCTGGAGGGCTACCTGTTCCCCAGCACCTACCGCCTGCCGCCAGGCACAGGCGCGGAACAAGCGATTCGCACGATGCTGGACGCCACCCGTCGCTATGTGTACCTGCCCCATAAACAGAAAATGGAAGAGCGCGGGCTAAACCTGCACGAGCTGCTGACAATCGCCTCGATGGTGGAAAAGGAAGTGCTGCACGACGACGAGCGCCCGCGCGTAGCGTCGGTGATTTACAATCGGCTGCGGAGGAATATGCCCCTGCAGATCGACGCGACGGTGCTGTACGGGATGGGCTTGTGGAAGGAGCGCGTCCTCTACAAAGACCTGCGCCACGAGTCACCCTACAACACCTACCTGCGGCGCGGGCTGCCCCCCGGACCGATTGCCAGCCCTGGCTTAGCCAGCATTCGCGCGGCGTTGGAACCTGAGCAGACGGAGTATCTGTTTTATGTGGCGCAGGCGGACGGCTACCACCGCTTCTCACGCACCTACGAGGAACACCTGCAAGCGATTCGCGAGATACGGCGGGGTCGGGATGGGGAGTAGGCAAACTACTTAACATAGACAACGTCAACCATTTCTTCGACCGATTGGAAGTGCAAATCACTTGTGAGGAGAGGTAATGCGTGCGCCTTCGCGAAGGCGGCTATCCAGAGATCGTTCTCTGGTATCATCTTGCCTTTTCGCTTGAGCTGGCACTTGATATATGCGTAAGATTGTATCACCTCCAAGCTTGTTTGTAATGTCTTGTATTTGCTAAAAAATTGCTCTAATCGTGCAACCTGCTCCTGAGGTCGCGCGGAGACTAGCGCACCGTAATACAGTTCCCCAAGCACGGTTGCACAAATGACTACCCCTGCATCTTTTGGGATGGAGGCTACCTCTCCACGACGCAGTAAGTCGACAAGCACACTGGTATCAGCCAAGTATTCACCATTCATCTGGGTTTATCTGTTCGCAATCCTGTTCTATGGCGTGCAAGATGGCTTCCGCGTCTTCGTCGCTCAGCAGACCCGTGACCGCCTGAAAATCGCGCACAGGGATGCCCCGAGGCGTCGCTTGGCTCAGTTCATTCGCATATTCCAACACCTGCTGCTGCAGGTTTTCTGGTAGCAAGGCAACCAGTTCCCGCACACGGTCGGCTATCAGGCTCATAGCAACATGATTCTACCTTATTTTGTTGAGTGTTTCGCCAGCTTGTTCAACAGTTATCAGTGGGCGGGCAATATCGATGATGCCAACAGAGCAAACCAGAGTTCATATTCGCCCCTTTCCTGGAGTTTCCCCCCGCTTCGCGAGGGAACCAAGCTGCGCGCCCGTTCGGTTCCCCCCTGCTTGCATGGGGAACCTTGAGGAGGGAGTCTTATCAGGTGGTTCTGTAAACTTTGCCCCCCTGATTGGTTTTACACGCCTATGCGCGGGCAGAGGTCGTTCAGCGGGCACTCGGCACACGCGGGCGAGATGGAATGGCAGAACTTCCGCCCGATATACCAGAGTGGACTGTCCAACGCGCCTGGATAATCGGGCTTGAGCGCACGGGCTTTTGCAACCGCGTCCTGTTCGGTACTCTGCGGAGGAATCAAGCCCAGACGCACCATGACACGGATGACATACGTGTCGGGCTTCACGGGGATGTTGTACCGGTCGCTGAACTGCACCATCCCCAGTTGATCCAACAAAATGACCAGCATCGCAGCGATGCCAGGGCCCACGCCATAAATCTCTCGGAACTTCTGCATCGTCTCAAGGGCGGTTCTCCCATCCCACAATCGCGTGGCGTCGCCGTGAAACTCGTCGCACACCATCCGCGCCAGCGACATGATGGTGCGGGAAGCAGCGTTGATGTACCGAGGTTTCTTGGGCAACTGTTCCAAGAGAGCGCGGATCTCGGCTGCCGACATTTGGGCAATAATGCAGAGGTCTAAATGCCCCAGTGCCTGTCGCAACAAGTAGGGGAGCGTCCAAATAATCTCCGCTTTCGTCCCCCGATCGAGGCTGGCAGCCAAAAGGAAGGCAAACGGGTTCGTCCGCACCAATTCACGGGCTTCTGGTTCCAAACCTGGAATGAGCAAGGTTTCACGCTCGTCGCTTGGTATCTGTTCCCAAAGATCAAGTAGGCGTTTGACAATTTCCGCCTCGCGGTTTCCGTTAGAGCCGACTTGGGCGCGAGCCACTGTCATTCCCTTCCCCTCCTCACTGTGTATGATACCCTACACTAAGGTTGCCGCAGCAGGTACTCCACGGCTCGCTGGAGGACGGGATCGCGTGCGGTTCGGAACGCCTCGCGGGTGAGTTCGATGGGCAGGTCGGGCTGCACGCCTGCACCTTCGAGACGCCGCTTGCCCGCCGTCTCGTAGTCCGCCAGCACGCACTGCAGGTAGCCCCCGTGCGGCAGCGCGACGATTTTGGACGGCAACGCCTTGCCTGGCGTCGGGCGACCGATGACCACGGCGCGCTTGGTCTCCTGCAGCCCCGCAGCGAGTATCTCGGCGGTGCTGACCGTGAACTCGTCCACCAGCACGACTACGGGCTTAGTATATTGGGGCTGCTGAGGGTAGGCGACGATGCCGAAAGTGCCGTCGCGCAGGCGCATCACGCCCAGCGGCGTCTCGCGGGGCATTAGGTAGCCCGCCACGCCGCCCGCCATCAGCCCGATCCCACCGAGGTTCTCGCGCAGGTCGATAATCAGCCCGCGCGTGTCCCGCAGTTCGCGCAGGCGGTTGGGCAACTCGCGCATCACAGGCGGCATGAAGGCGTTGAAGGCAAGGTAGCCGATATTGCCAGGCAGGATACGGCTCTCGACGCGCACGCGCAACTCAGGCAGCAGCCCGAACTGCACGCGCTCGCCCGACGCCGCCTCGCGCACCAGCGTCGCCGTGCGCTCAACCTCGTCCAAGTCGCGGTAGCGCACGCGCACCTCACTGCCGACGCGCCCGCTTAGGTACGCGCGGAACGCCAAGTACGCCTCGAAGCGCTCCTCCACTTCGGGCAGGTTGCGGGCGCGGACGCGCTGCACTATCGCGTCGGCGGGCGTGTCGTCGATGGCGAGTAGCTCTGCGCCTGGCGGGATACCCATCCGTGCGGCGGGCGAGCCATCGCGGACGCGCACGACCACAGGCTTGCCCTCGACCAACTGCACCGTGACACCGATCTCGCCGTCGCCGACGCGCTGGCGCGCCTCCTCCTGCGCCACGAACGCGCCAGGCGGAATCACCCCGAAGTGCGACTGCTTCAGCTCGCCGAGCATCTCGTTCAGCACGGCGTAGAAGGCGGCGTCGCTCTCGGCGGCGCGCGCTTTTGGCAGGTACGCCTCGCGCACCGCGTCCCAGTCCACCCCGCCCAGCTTGGGGTCGTAGTGCGAACGGCGCACCTCCTCCCACACGAACTGGAACACCTCCAGACGCTGCTGCTCCGTCAGCCGCTGGCTGGACGCACAGGCGAGGAGGGTGAGTGCGAGGGTTAGCACGAGGAGCGCGGGCGTGAGGCTGAGACGAACCGCTTGAGCATACTTTGCAAAAACGCGAGCAAACGCGAACCCCCTCCTTAAGGTTCCCCCTGCAGGCAGGGGGAACCAAGCGGGCGCGCTTCTCAGTTCCCCTCGCGAAGCAGGGGGAACCTTAGGGAACGCGCCTCTCGGTTCCCCTCGCGAAGCGGGGGGAACCTGCAGGAGGGGGGCAATTGTGAACTTCGACAGTGCAGCTGGTATTACTTTCACAATGCTTGCTTCTCCTCGGCGGCAATAAACCGCTCGCGGTAGCGGTAAGCGTGGTTCCTATCTGCTTGCGCAAGTCCCATCTCGATCATTTTGCGGTTCACAAACAATCGGTTGGTTAGGTAGAGATATGCTGGTGTGGGCGTTTCGCTTGCCCCACGCAAGGGGTCGAAGCGGAGAAGAACGCGCTTGCCAACCACATAACGATTCAAGTAATCCCATGCTTGCCCTTGGAGATGGGGAGGGACTACTATTCCCAAGAGCGAAACCGTCAACCCACTGTCTGTTAGCAGCACGGGGGTATGATTGCCGTTGTTGCGCAGCGCAACGACTTTGTGAGTCGCCTCTGGTTCCCCCTGCTGAAGGGGCGACTCGGTCTGGGGTCTTGCGTCCTTGATGCGCGGTTGGTAGCCTTCGGGCGGCTCGACAGGTGGTAAGGCGGTTGCGCGCGTTCGAATCTGCACATCGGGCGCAATCAGCGAGTTGACGCCGAGCTTCTCGCGGATGAGCGGGATGTAGTTCGGCTGAATTTCGTAGCCAACGGCGCTGCGTCCCAGATCGAGAGCGACTTTGAGGGTCGTACCGCTTCCCGCGAAGGGATCCAACACAGTTTCGCCAAGCAGCGAGAACATTCGGATTAGTCGGCGCGGAAGCTCTTCGGGGAACATCGCCTCGTGCAATGCCTGTCGCTCGCCTGCGAAGTGCCAGTGCCCGCTGAAGTAGGTCTTCCACTCGTCCCGTGAGAGAGCAGACGCCTCACGCGCCGCCGAGTCGAGCAGCTCAACCTTGCCAGGCTTACGAAACAGCAGGATATACTCGTAATCCAGTTCCACGATGCCGTTCGGGGGATAAGGGAACGACCCCATGACCACTGCGCCGCCAGATGGACGCATGGTAGTCTTCTTCTGCCAAATGATTGCACCGAGATAATCGAACCCTATCGTCTCGCACTGGGCGATAATCTCTGCATGCAGCGGGATGACTTTGTACTGTCCGTAAACCGTTGCGCGTGCAAACTGGTCGCCGACATTGATGCAGAGCCTGCGCCCAGGTTGCAGCACGCGCCAACACTCTTTCCATACGCGGCTGAGGTCGTACAGGTATTCGTGCAACGAATGCCCGTAGCCGATCTGGTGTGGGACGCCGTAGTCTTTAATGTGCCAGTAGGGTGGGGAGGTCACGACCAGCGCAATAGTTTCGCTGGGCGTCTCCGCCATCGTACGGCTGTCTGCGATGTAGACCCACGCCTGCGCCGTCGCTGTCCTCATGCCGTGATGGGGGGATTGTACCCGACCCGCTGTCGAGCCAGGCGCACGACGCAAGGTATACTCCTGGGCGCCTTATCGATTCCTCAGGAGACAGGGATGATCGAACTGTTGGTAATGGCGGCAGGGATTTTTGTGCTGTCGGTGCTCTCTGGGATGTTGGGCTTTGGTGTGGCGTTGGCAGCAATACCGTTTTTGAGCCTCTTTTTGCCCGATTTGGTGCATCAGGTGCAGCCGTTGGGGATTGCGCTTGGCGGGGCGACGGCGCTGTTTGCAGCGATAGGGTTCCATCGGAGCGGTTTCGTGGATTTGCGCACAGGGAGTTTGTTAGCGGCGTTGGGAGGGCTGACAGCGCCGCTGGGGGTACTGCTGGCGCAGCGGATAGACCCTACAGTAATCTGGGTCGCCTACTTCGTCTCGGCAGGCTATATGTTGTGGCGATTGATGGCGTCGCGCCCGTTGCAACATGCGCCTGCGCGTCAGTTGGTCGGGTTAGCTCTATTGGTTGTGCCTATCTCGGTGTTCAGCACTTTCATCGGCGCGGGGGTGGGGTTCCTGCTTGTACCGACGCTGATTGCGTTCGGCTACGAGCCCAAGCGTGCGGCGGGCACGAACGCTGTGGTGGTGGTCGCCCAGTCCGCCAGCGCGCTGGCGTTCCATCTGCCGCGTGCGCAACTGGACGGTGCGCTCACTGCTGCGCTCTTGGCAGCGGGCGCACTCGGCGCGTATCTGGGCGCGCGGCTCACCAGCCTGCGGCTTAGCAACCAACAGTTCAAGTATGTGTTCGTGGGCATGATGTCCATCCTGCTGCTGTACCGCCTGTATCGGCTGCTGGCGTAGCGCACAGCGATTGGGTATAATACCTAACCGCGCCGGAGTGGCGGAACTGGCAGACGCGCCGGTCTCAAAAATCGGTCTGGGGCGACTCAGGTGTGGGTTCGAGTCCCACCTCCGGCACCATGCTTGCTTACGGAGAGGGCGGGATGCAAAAGCGAGCGGTTGTGCAGGCGAATGCGGAGCAGTGGGTGCAGTGCGCCCGCTGCAAGAAGATTTTGTTCCGCCCCGATTTCGAGCGTGCGTTGCGCGTATGCCCTCACTGCGGGCATCACCATCGGCTGCGCGCCCGCGAGCGCATCCTGCTGACGGTAGACCCCGACAGTTTTGAGGAGACTGACGCCGAGCTGCGCCCGACCGACCCGCTGGGTTTTCCTGAATACGCCGACAAGCTGCGCAAGGGGGCAGCCACTGCAGGCGAAAACGAAGCCATCCTCACAGGGCTTGCCCAACTGAACGGCGTGCCCATCGTTATCGGCGCGATGGACTTCGGCTTTATGGGCGGGAGCATGGGGTCGGTCGTGGGCGAGAAGGTCGTGCGGGCATTCGAGCGCGGGATGGAGTTGCGTCGCCCCGTGATTCTGTTTTGTGCGTCGGGCGGGGCGCGGATGCAGGAGGGGCTGATTTCGCTGATGCAGATGGCGAAAACGACGGCGGCGGTCGGCAGGTTCCACCGCGCAGGGCTGCCCTACATCGCTGTGTTCACCGACCCGACGATGGCAGGCGTGCTGGCGAGCTTCGCGTCGTTGGCAGATGTAATCCTCGCTGAGCCAGGCGCGCTGGTCGGCTTCGCAGGACAGCGCGTCGCCGCGCAAGCCAGCGTCGGCAAACCGCCCGCCAACTTCCAGACCGCCGAATTCCAGCACGAACACGGGATGATTGACCTCATCGTGCCCCGACGCAATATCCGACCCACCCTGAGCTACTTGCTGGAGATGTTCCAAGCGTCCTATGCGGGGAGCATAACGCCATGATGACGATTTTCGACTTCGAAAAGCCCATCAACGAGCTGGAGAGCGCGATTGCCGAGCTGCGCCAAATCGCGGCGGAGAAGGGGCTGGATCGGTCGCGCGAGATCGCCGAGCTGGAGGCGCAGCGCGAGCGGCTGCTGCGGCAGATTTTCGCGCACCTGCGCCCGTGGGACAAGGTGCTGCTGGCGCGCCACCCGAAACGCCCCTACGCGCTGGACTATATCCGCCTGATGTGCGAGAGCTTCATCGAGCTGCACGGCGACCGACTGGGGTACGACGATCCCGCCGTCGTCGCGGGGCTGGCGAAGATGGGCGGGCGCAATCTCGTGATTGTCGGGCAGCAGAAGGGGCGCGACCTCAAGGAGCGGCAAAAGCGCAACTTCGCGATGGCAAAACCCGAAGGCTACCGCAAGGCGATGCGCATGTTCCGCCTCGCCGAGAAGTTCCGCCTGCCCGTGCTAACGCTGGTCGACACCCCCGCCGCTGACCCTGGTGTCGAATCGGAGTCGCGCGGCATCAGCGAGGCGATTGCCCAGTCGATGCTAACGCTGTTTGAGTTGACCGTGCCGACGGTGGCGGTGATTTTGGGCGAGGGGGGCAGCGGCGGCGCGATTGCGCTGGCGGCGACCAACCGCGTGCTGATGCTGGAGCATGCCATCTACTCGGTCATCCCGCCCGAAGGGTGCGCGGCGATTCTGTATCGCGACCCGAACAAAGCCCCGCAAGCGGCGGACGCGCTGAAGCTGACCGCCGAGAGCGCGCTGGAACTGGGACTTATCGATATGGTTATCCCCGAGCCGCTGGGCGCGGCGCATCGCGACCCGCAGACCACCGCGCTGAGCGTGCGCACTGCCGTGCTGCAGCAGCTGGACGAACTCTGCGCCATGTCGCCCGACGCGCTGCGCGACCACCGCTACCAGCGGTTCCGCGCAATGGGCGTGTTCGAGACAGTCGGCTAATCGCGGTGGGGCGGCTCCAACTGCCCCTGCAGCCCGCCAAACAGCGTCGTCAGTGGCAGTGCGAACCCTGGCAACAGTGACTCGCAGGTCAGCGTACTGCCCTCGCGCAGCACTTCGACGGGCGCGTCGAGGCGAAACACCTCCACAGCGCGCCGAAGCGGGTCAACTACCCACACAACCGAAACGCCTGCCCGCAGCCACTCCTCGACCTTTTCGCGAATTGTGCTGTAGGCGTCGTCGGGCGAGACCACCTCGACGACAAGGTCGGGCGCGAACTCAGCGAAAGTGTGCGGGCGCGGGTCAGGCAGGCGTTCCTTGCGGATGAACGCCACATCAGGCGCGCGTACCGACTCGCTATCAGGGTAGCGTATCACGAACCCCGTCTCGATGACCACCTCGCCCAGATATTGGCGTATCTGCTGCTGATACAGCGTCAGTTGAGTTGCGACCCACTGCGCGATGCGTCCGTGTTCGAATCCTGCGGGCATCGTTTCCACCACCTGTCCGCGCACGAGTTCACGCGGCTTGCCGTCAGCGCAGAGCCGCCAGAACTCGTCGGCAGTGATTCGTGCTTGTGTCGGCGCAAGTGTCGCCATCGTCTCACCGCGGGAATCATACCTGGCGCGTGGGGTATCTTTGGGGCGTGCGTATCGCGATTATCGGGCTGGGCGGGATTGGAGCGTCGGTTGGGCTGGCAGTGCAGCATGAGGCGCTGGGCTGGAGCGTGATCGGCTACGACATCGCCCCTGATGCGCTGGAGGACGCGCTGCAGATGGGCGCGATTGACCACCCTGCCGAAAGCATCGCTGCATGCGCCGACGCTGATTTCATCGTGATTGCGACGCCGCCGCTGGCAATGCCCCAGGTGTTCCAGCAGCTCGCGCCCCGCCTGCGCCCTGAAACCGCGCTGACCGATGTGGCGAGCGTCAAGTTGCCTGTGCTGCGCTGGGCGGAGGCACACCTGCCCTACCCCAGTCGCTTCGTGGGCGGGCACCCGATTGCGGGCACGGAGCATCACGGCGTTCGCGCTGCGCGCGCCGACTTGTTTCACGGCGCGCCGTGGGTACTGACCCCGACCGCGCAGACCGACCCCGACGCCCTGCAACGGGTGGAGGCGTTTGTGCGGACCCTGCGCGCCGCGCCGCTGATTATGGACGCCGCGCAGCACGACCGCGAGTTCGCGTTGCTCAGTTTCGTCCCGCACGCCGTCGCCTTCAGCCTTGCTGCGCTGCACCGCGAGAACCCGACGACCGTGCCCCCAGGCGGCAGCTGGCGTTCGGCGACGCGCGTCGCCCAAAGCGACCCCGCGCTGTGGGCGCAACTGATGGCGCTGAACCGCGAGCCGACGCGCAAGTGGCTGGAGCAACTCATCCAGCGGCTACAGACGCTTGCAGACGCGCTTGAGCAAGGCGACCCCGACGCGCTCCAACTGCTCCTGCGCGGTACACCGACAGGAACCCCGCCCGACCCCGCGAACTCATGAGGCGATGACGCCCGTGTATGAGACGCATCTGCCGCTGCCGTTGCACGCGCGGGGCAAGGTGCGCGACACCTACGCGCTCGGCGACGCACTGCTGATGATTGCGACCGACCGCCTGTCGGCGTTCGATGTCGTGCTGCCGACACCCATCCCCGACAAGGGGCGCATCTTGACGCAGCTCAGCGTCTTCTGGTTCCGCAGGTTCGAGTTGTGGATGCCGCACCACCTGATCAGCGCGGAGTGGGCAGACGTTGCCGACGCGCTGCGGAAGGCGGGGCTGAACCCCGACGAGTATCGCGAGACGCTGGACGGGCGCACGATGCTGGTCAAGCGCGCGACGCCCATCCCCATCGAGTGCGTCGCGCGCGGCTACATCGCGGGGTCGCTGTGGAAGGAGTATCGTGCGGCGCGGGAGCAGTCGCGCGGGGGCGCCGTCGTGCTGCACGGGCTGACCCTGCCGCCCGATTTGCACGAGTCGTCGCCCCTGCCTGAACCGCTGTTTACCCCCGCGACCAAAGCGCAGGCGGGGCACGACGAGAACATCAGCTTCGAACAGGCGTGCGCACTGGTGGGGCGCGAGACGATGACCCTGCTGCGCGACTACACGCTGCGCCTGTACCGTGAGGCGCACGAGTACGCCCGCACGCGCGGCATTCTGCTCGCCGACACGAAGTTCGAGTTCGGCTACGACGCGACGGGGCAGGTAATCCTGATTGACGAGGCGCTCACGCCCGATTCGTCGCGCTTCTGGGACGCCGCGCAGTACCAGCCAGGCAAGCCGCAGCCCAGCTTCGACAAGCAGTTCGTGCGCGATTATCTGGAGGCGATCGGCTGGGACAAGCGACCGCCCGCGCCCGCGCTGCCCGACGAGATTGTTGCCCAGACCGCCGCGCGCTACCGTGAGGCGTGGCAACGCCTGTGCGGGTAAAAAAAGCGCCCCCCTGAGGCTCGGCTATCAGGGGGGCGCTTCGTGGTGGGAGGTGAGGGGAGGATTAAGCCGTGCGGCGTCGGCGCAGCCCCATCAGCCCTGCCAGCCCCGCGCCCAGCGCAAGCAGGCTCGCAGGCTCAGGGACAAACACAGTGAAGTATTGGTCGCCCGGAATGTTCGCGAAGTTCACATTACGCGGCTCACCCAGATTGCCGCCTCCGCCGATACCCCCAAGCACTTGATTGGACACGAAGTCATGTCCGCTGCCGTTGATGAACGCCGCAATCTTGATGGTGGTGTTCGGAGTAATGCCAATCGCGGCGAATGGGATGGCAAGCTCGATGCCTGTGGCGACTGCTGCCGCCGCTGCGGGATCAGCCGCGCTGCTCGTCACACCGCCTGTGTTGCTGTTGTTAATAGTGACACGGATACCAAAGGGGTTATTGCCTCCGGAGAGAACCCCATTCGATGCAGCGCCGGTCGTGCCCAAGTAGTCGCCTGGACCGCCGCCGAAGGTCGCCAGCTGCACCCAGTTCGCGTACAATGCGTAAGGTGCACCGCCGCCCGTGATGCCAATCCAGTAGTCCGCTTCAAAACCAGCATCGAAGGTCAGTCCGTTGCCCGAGCCGTCGTCACCCATGCGGTTCAGCCCGCCGAAGTCGACGCCAGAGTTGTCCCCGCGCAGGCGGTTCTGCCCACCAGCGCCCGTGTCGAAAAAGATTTCCAGCTTGTTGAAGTTCGACTCCAGGTTGCCTGTGAGCATCAGGTACAGGATGGAGTTGGCCATGTCAACATAGACATACGCAGCGTTGAGTTCGGAGCCATTGGCGTAGTCTACCTGCCCAAGATTGCTGTCGCCAAAGCCTGTGTAGGTATTTTGTACCACGACAGGCGCACCGTACTCGGCATCGCGCGTGCCGTCAATCGTCGGCTGCGCCAACACAACGCTGGTCAGCAGCGCGGTCGCGCCCAGTAGGTTCCATTTCATCATTCGCATCGTTGCAGACCTCCTAACAGAGTAGTTTAGAAGGGTGGGACGACCCACCCCAAACGCGGCGAGAAATCGTATTCTCGCCTGAAGCCCCCGTGAGGGGGCTCGGTACAACAGGGCGAAAGTATAGATTCAGCGGCAAAGTGATCCTCGCCCCTATTATAGCACATTTTGCGTCGAAGTGCAAACCCCGCACGGCAAAACTGGTAAAAGTGCGGGGTTGGGCGTCTACTTTGCTACGATGACGGGTATCGTGCAGAGGGAGAAGTTGCCCGTCTCGGCGCGGAGGGTGACTTCGGCGAACAAGGCGAGGTTGTCGCCGCGACGCGGTATGCGGGCGACCCACGCATCGCCCTCTTTGCGGGCGCGCACAGGCTCCCAGCGCGCGGGGCGGAAGTCCTTGTCGTTGGCGCGGCGGGCGACCCACACCTCCACAAGCTCAGGCTCCGTGTCCAGCCGCACCCGATAGACCACCTCGTCGCCTGCAAGACTGTGCGTCGCCTCAAGGCGCGTCGGGAACTCCATCGCGCCGATGCTCATCAAGTAGAACGCGCACAGGCTGTTCACCACGCGGTCATAGTCGCCCAGCCCGTGCCCCCCGTTGGGCACATAGAGCGCGTACTTGCGCTTGCTCGGCAGGTCGTCGAAGTA
>Ga0272449_1000438_pt1 | contig 49764 bp, 52 predicted proteins | sample YNPCB0241_FD_198679 | JGI IMG/M metagenome (GOLD analysis project Ga0272449, IMG submission 198679) | Hot spring sediment microbial communities from Yellowstone National Park, WY, United States - YNP-CB-024-1 | ecosystem: Environmental > Aquatic > Thermal springs > Hot (42-90C) > Sediment...
AGAAATTGTTGCCCCTTCAAATTTAAGGGAAAAATTGAAGCTTAGTGATGGTGATGAAGTTGAGGTCAAAATATTACTCTAACAGTCTACCTGCGTTTTTCCTTGAAGAAATTTCGCAGACACTCTTTGAAGTATCCCTTCTTTTGCAGGTATAATCCGTACTTTGCAAGGGCGCTCATGGCTCTTGCAGCGTTTTCTGGGGATGAATATGCTGGAATCCCAAGTTTCTCGAAGCGGGAACGTGTATGCAGCGCCATTTCAGTTTCGCCAATATCACAAGCCACTATTGGCTTCTCATATTTACTGGCGACTTTCGCCACCCTATCTATGTAGTCTTCCTGTAGTGCTGGTGTGTGGTGCAGCCCGAGGAGCAGTATTCCGTGAATTTCAGGGTCTTGGAAAACTATGTCTGTTGCCAATTCAAACATTTCGGAAGTGACAGAGCCGGTTATATCGACAGGGTTTAGGTTTGTTGCGAACTTGGGGAGTTTTCCATCCTTCTTAAGCTTTTCAAATTTTTGGATGGTTTTCTCGGAGAACCGTTTAACAACCAACCCTTGAGATTCGCATTCGTCGGCTGCCAGTATTCCCGGACCGCCAGCGTCGGTGATTATCGCAACATTTTTCCCCGCGGCTGGAGGCTGCAGCACTAGGGCTTTTGCTGCGTCAAAAAATTCCTCCATGTCCCTAACTCTTAAAATTCCAGTTTGTGCAAAGGCGGCGTTGTATATTTGGTCTGAGCCGGCCATGGCGCCTGTGTGGGATGCTGCTGCTCTTGCACCAGCTTCTGTTTTGCCAGCTTTTAGGGCTATTACAGGCTTTTTTCTCGTAACTTTTGAGGCAGCTTCAATGAAGGCTCTTCCGTTTTTTATATCTTCCACATATAATAGTATAACCTTCGTTTCCTCGTCATAGTACAGATAGTGGAGCATTTCAGCTTCGTCCACGTCGCTTTTGTTTCCAAAGCTTACAAATTTGCTTACGCCTATTTGTCTGCCAGCCAAATAGTCGAGGGCTGCCACTCCAAAGGCTCCGCTCTGAGTTACTATGGCTATGTTTCCCCTCATTGGTCTGGGTGTTGCGACAACTTCTTCGCCTGTTGTTAAGATTTTTGTTTCAGGTAAGAATAGCATGTCAACGCCAGTTTTTGAGTCGTAAACCCCCAAACAGTTAGGGCCGAGAACCCTTATCCCAGCTTTTTTCGCAATTTCAACAACTTTTCTTTCAAGCTCGTGATTCCCAATTTCTCCAAAGCCAGAGCTGATTATCACAGCAGCCTTAACCCTTTTGGCTGTGGCGTCCTCCATTATTTCTGGAACAATTTCTGCTGGGACAACGATGACTACAAGTTCAAGCTCTCCGGGAATTTTTGTTAATCTTGCATAGCATTGGAAGCCCAAAATGTAGTCTTCATGGGGGTTTACGGGGTAAATCTCCCCCTTAAAAACCCCTCTTCTCTTATTCTCTACAAAATTTTTGAATATGACATGCCCAGCCTTGTTTATCTTTTTTGTGGCGCCAACAACAGCCACAGACCTAGGATTAAAGAAGGCGTCAAGCTGTTTCACAGAAGCTTCCAACACTATTTTCACTTTTTTGACGATGATGGTTAGGCGCTTCTCCTTTTGCTGGTTTATCCCTTACTCTTTATTTCCTTTTCCCCGCTAAATGTTGAACGCACATAAGCTTTCTGGTCATCTTCGTGCTTGTCGAGCAGCCACAAAAACACTACCCCAGATTTTCGCCGTGAAAAATAAAGCCTCACCCAACCTTATTTTCTCTACCCCCTCCCCCTCTAGAAATTTCAACGCCAAAATTTTTCATAGCTTAAACTGCTTAATTAGATTGGCACGACTGAATGAATGATATGGCATTTTAGTAGGAAGGTTTGCGTAGCTCTTTTATATCGGTAATACTTTTTTATTAAAAGGTATTACCATGATTCCAGCCATCTCAAAACATATGCTTTCAAGAAGCTTCTCCAAAATCAGCTTTGAATTTAAAACTCTAGACTGGCTTGACTCGGATGTTGAGAGTTCAAGGTTTGGTTTATATATTCATGTGCCTTTCTGCAGAATGTTCTGTTCTTTTTGCCCTTTTTACAAGGTTTTGTATGATGAAAAATTGAAGGTGAAATATCTAGAAGCCGTGGAAAGCGAGGTTAAAATGCGTGGGTTGAAGGGAAATGCAAGCTGGCTTTACATTGGTGGCGGAACACCAAACCTGTTAAAAGCCGAAGAAATATGCAAACTTCTATCGCATCTAAGCGGGTTTGTGGAAGTTGATGAGGGCAGGGATGGAAGGAAACCCGTTTGATTTCACTCCAGAATACCTTGAAAATATAGCAGATGCAGGGATCACAAAAATAAGTATGGGAGTTGAAACCTTCCAGTCAGATACTCTTAAGGCTGTAAAAAGGGCAAAGGCCAATGAGCGCCTAATAGAAAAAGTTGTATGTGAGGCGCAGAAGCTTGGAATTTCAGTTAATGTCGATTTGATGGTGGGGTTGCCCCAGCAAACCTCTGAGGGATGCCTAAAAGACGCAGAGACCATTATAAGCATAGGACCAGATCAAGTAACTCTTTATCCATATCTCATAATTCCCGGGGTTGTGGCGGATCCAGGCATGAGCCCGCAGAGCATGTTTAGTGTTATTGAAAGTGCATGGAACATTTTCAAAGAATATGGGTATAGGCGAGACAGCATATGGGTGTTTTCTAAAAGCCAAAGGATATATGATTCAGCAAAGGATGAGCTGGTATGTGATTATTTTGGATTAGGTCCAGCGGCTTTCAGCACTTGTGGAAACGTTCAGATAGTCAACCCACCCATTGAAATTTACCTTCAAATGATCAAAAACGAAAAAAGACTGGCGTTTTACACAGAGCTGGATGAGAAGGCTAAGGTGTGGAGAGCCTTCGCACATGAGCTTTACAAGTTGCATTTAGATCCAAAAGTTTGCAGTGAATTGCCTTTAAGCATAAAAATGGTTCTTCAAATTTTAAGGACGACAGGATATGTTAAGGGCTTCACAGTTACAGACAAAGGCAGATACCTTGTCCACGAAATTACAAAAACCGTGGTTGAAACACTTCCATTTCCATTAAGCAACCCAAAACGCATTAAAAACTATGATGAATACATGAAAAGCTTAAAAATTAACACACTAAATGTTTAGCCTATTTAAATGCACTTTTACGCACTATCACTATTGGTTTGTGTTCAACTTTTTCCAGCATCTTCCAGCTTACGTCAGTCAAGTCCACCTTAAACTTTTCAGCCATTTCCCAAACTGTTCTGCCGGCGCCATAACCTCTGGCGCGGTTTGCGATTTCTGCAATTGTTAATGCTTCTTCAACTGGGATAGGGCGTCCAGTCACCGCTATTGGTGTTGCCCACCTTTTTAGTTTTAACATTCGCCCAGCAACATAGGCTATGAAGCCGCCTATGCTTTTTATTCCCTTTATCGGTTTTGGTCTTGGTGTGAAGTGGAAATTTCTGAAGGAGTAGGTTTTGTCTGTGTCAGCAATTATTACGCAGACCTTCTTCCCAAGTGCTTCAAATATTTTTCTACGTATTTCTTCGGCTGTGGCTTGGGCGTTTTCTAGGGGTAGGCAAACATAAGCGTATGGGAGGTTTGTTCCGTCTATGGCTCCTTCAGAGCCGAACATTAGGGCTTGCAGTGAGCCAGCATACTCCAAGGCGACTTGCTTGTGGCGGCTTCCAGCATCCCTCGGATAACTGCGAAGCTGCTGAATGAGTTTCCGCCGTAAATGGCAGACTGGACCGAGCAAATAGCCCCATACAATGGGCATCCAAATTCTGGCGATAATTTTTGCGTTTAGGCTTGGCTTTACCTTGCTTTCGTCGACAATGTTGCCCATGGCTGTTGCAATAGCCTTTTCCGAAACTACTATAAAGTCTCCGTCTGAAACCTTCCCTTCAACGCTTTTTATTATCTGTTTTATGTAGTCTTCTCCGGGTCGCCAATACTTTGTTTTTATGGCATACGCTTTATACCTTGCCATCTAAAACCGCTTTAGAGGCTTTTGAACCGCTTCTTAATCTCTTCAATGTTGCATTCTGGAGGCTTCATCTTTCCTTCAGGGCAAAAGCCTAATTCAACGCATGTTGGTCCAGCATTCTCAAAAAGTGCCGGTGCAACCCTCTTTACTTGCCGGAGCATTTCTGTTGCCACTTCGCGGAGCTCCCACTGGGAGCGGGCACAACATCGCAGATTGAAGAAGTGGCGGAGTTCACGGGCGTTCATTGTCACTACAATGTTTGTTTTTGCAGCGTTTGGAAGAATGTACCGCGCATCCTCCTTCGGGATGCCCAAATCCAAAAGTTTCTTGTAGGCGGCGGAAATGCTCTCCAAAGTCTCGTCAAATATTTTTTTGGCTTCCGGGTTTTGGGCTATGGTTGGCGGTGTCACATACCTTTTCAAAGTGTCATATGTTACGTAGCGTTGGCTCTGCTGCGTGTAGGATGCGATGCGGTGCCTAACCAGCTGGTGAGTTAAAGCCCTTGAAACCTCTTCTATGCTGAAGGTGAAGGACGCATGCTCAATAACTGACATGTGTCCATAGCCAGTTACCCGCCTAATCGTTTGCCTAGCCTTCTCCAAATCTATACCTTCAAAAATTTCGGACGGATTGCCACTTCTCGTTGATGTGAGGGCTGCAGCCCCGCATAGAAGTTCGGGGTCAGCCGTGTAACGGAGAAGCTTAACCTTCATTTTCGAGGCACCCATTCACGTTTAGACCACGAAGGTATTAAATCTGGTTTGTGATAAAACGCTTTTGGAGACCCTTATTGACGAGGGCTAAAAAGCCATTAGACTACATAAACGAGCTATGCTCCAGCAGAAAAACAGAGCGGCAAGTGCTTGGAAAAGCTCTGCAAGCCCAATATGAGAGGTGGACAAAAACCTTAGCCCTAAGAGATTTCCTAGAATTTAATGAAATTATAATGGCGAACAAGGCTGAAATTGGTGTTGCCCAGTTTTTCGGGAAGTTCCGCGCCTACGCTTTCGAAGAATACGTTTACCGCCTCCTAAAAGAGAGAATCGCCATCAAAAAGCTTTTTCAAGTTTTTTGGGGCGAAAAGTGTCTTGTTTGGCATGAAGGCGAGAAAAGCTATGCCATGGAATTTGACATTTCCATCGGGCGAAAAGTGAAAGAGTTTATTGACCCGCTGGTTGTTTTTGACGCGAAGGTTGAGCTTGACTCGGCTAGGCTTAAAACAGCTGTTGCCTCTTTCGCCATTCTAAAACGTTGGAAGCCAAAAACCCGATGCTTGCTCGTTTACATAACAAGGGAGTTGGACGGTTGTCTTTTGGAGCTGACTAAGAACTGGATTGATGGGATTTTCCAGTTTAGCTGGGAAAATGATGAAACTGCAGTTTTCCTTGATTATGTTGCCAGATGCATAGCTAAAAGGGGCTAGATTTTCGCGTATACGCGGTCGCTGGTAAACCTTCCACTTTCCATTTCCATTTCAATCTCGCGTAAGAGCAGTATCCGCTTAAAGGTGGGCGGGTGTGTTGAAAACCATGTGTTGATTTTCGCCCATGTGGATTTTGCCTCCTTCTCCATGGCTAGCTCCAGTTCCCGCTCGTCCAAAACACCATCCTTGTCCAAGTCGTATTCCTCTTTCTTCTCCATTATAGATGATATTTCCAGCTTCGCCATCGCCGGGTCACCTATGTAGAAGGTTCTTGCTCCGGAAGGAGGTTTAGGCGATAGGGACAACCCATACGTGATTTTGGCTAGGGCGCTTTGGAGGCTTCTAGGCGAACTAGTCAAGTAGGCAGAGTAGGCGTCTGCATAGTGCTCTCTAAGCCTACTAAGCCCCATGACGCATAAGAGTGACACAATGTAGACTATGTAGGAGATTATTGCCACAGCGAAAAAAGCTGCTTTTATGCTTCCCTCTTCCTTCTTCTTTGAAGTTGGCGCCCATCTTCCAGCTTCCCATGTTGCCCGTGCAATTAAGTAAGCGAGTAGTGGCAGGGCTGAAAGCACCGTCATAACAATGAAGTCTTTGTGTTTTATGTGGCCTAACTCGTGGCCTATCACGCCCCTAATCTCATCTTTGTTCAGCTTCTTAAGAAGTCCTTCATGCACTGCTAGGGTGGCGTCTTTGGCTGTTCTGCCGAAGACGAAGGCGTTTGGCGTTTCATCTGGCACTATAGCCAATTTCGGCATGGGCAGTCCAGACTTGACTGCTAATTCTTTCACAGTTTCTTCAAGCCAAGGGTTTTCTCCCTTTTCCAGATAGCGGAGCCTGGTTGAGCTTGCTACCACTGCTGGGCCTATCAAATATTGGATGAGTATGAATAATGCTGTGCCTATTAGGGCGTAGACGAGGCTGAACTGGAAGATTATCATTATCGCCGATAAGAAAAGTGCAAATATAAAGGCTACTAGGAAAATAGACGTGCCCATTGCAAGCTTTAACTCAACTAGCCTACCCAAAGCCACACCAGCGTTCCGCTAATTTAAAAACGTAAGGGTCTCTTCGGTTAAAGCTTTACCCTTATTTCAAGTATTTCCTTGGATTTTTCTTAAACTCTTCCTCACACATTTTAGAACAGAAGTAGATTGTGCGGCCTTCGTGTTCAATTTTGCTGAAAGCCGTTTCCGGGTCTATTTTCATTCCGCAAACCGGATCGGTTACAAAAATTTTCCTCACTATGGCTTTCACCTCCTCTGGTTCATACTTCCTTAAAGTTTGACTGTTTAATGCAACTATAACCGTGCTGAAGGACATTATTATTGCGCCAACTGCCGCCGGCAGTGTCACGCCAAAACCCGATAGGATTCCAGCCGCCAATGGAATTGTTATTATGTTGTAGCCTGCAGCCCACCATAGGTTCTGAGCCATCTTCGCATAGGTTTTACGCGAAATGTCAATGACTTTCACAACATCTCTTGGGTCGTTTTTTACTAGGATTATGTCCGCGCTTTCTATGGCCACGTCTGTTCCTGCCCCTATGGCTATGCCAACATCCGCCGTGACAAGTGCTGGCGCATCGTTAACACCGTCTCCAACCATGGCGACACGGTAGCCCTCTTCCTTAAGCTGCCTTATTTTTTCCGCCTTCTTATCTGGGAGAACCCTTGCGAAATACTTGTCTATGGCTAGTTCTTTTGCAACCCAGTGGGCAACCTCCTCGGAATCTCCGGTTAACATGTAAACTGTTAAGCCGTTCTCTTTCAGCTTTTTAACAGCCTCGCGGCTCTCCTCTCTTATACTGTCTGCCAAAGCAAAAGCACCAGCAAGCTTCCCATCCACAACAGTGAAAACAACCGTTTTGCCCTGTTCTTGCAGCTCCCTTATTCTCTGGTCTTCAACGGCTATTCCCAGCTCTTCTAGCAAGTTTATGCTTCCAACATAAACCTCTTTTCTTCCAACCTTTCCGTAGGCGCCTTTTCCGGGCAAAGCCTTAAAATCCTTGGCTTGTGAGGTTTTAACGCCTTTGCTTTCGGCGTACTCCACTATGGCTTTTGCTATTACGTGTTCGGAGTTTAGCTCCACGCTTGCTGTTAGCCTCAAAAGTTCCTTTTCTGGTATGAAGGCGACGATGTCGCTGACTCCGAATTTTCCAACGGTTAAAGTGCCAGTCTTGTCGAAGACTATGGCGTTGACATCCTTAACCATTTCGAAGGCTCGTCTATCCCTTATTAGGATTCCGTTTTTCGCTGTTATGGATGTGGAAAGTGCTACAACCAGTGGTATGGCTAAACCCAAAGCGTGGGGACAAGCGATGACAAGGACTGTTACGGCTCTTTCTAGGGCGAAATCCAAACTAGCTATGAAAGACCATGCTGTGAAGGTTATTATGCCAACGCTTAACGCCACATAAAAAAGAAGCGCTGCAGCCCTATTCGCCAAATCCTGTGTTCGCGAACGGCTTTCCTGGGCTTGCCTAACCAGCTTAATAACCTGCGCCAAATAGGTTTCTTCGCCAGTCCGCTCTATCCGCATTTTTAGGATACCATCCCCATTTACTGAGCCTCCCACAACCTTGTCCCCAACCTTTTTGCCAATGGGCGTTGACTCGCCCGTCAATAAAGCCTCATTAACATATGATTCGCCTTCAATGACCATGCCGTCTGAAGGAATTTTCTCGCCTGGTCTTACTAGAACAACGTCGCCCTTTTTCAGCTGTGAAACTGGTGTGTCTATGATTTCGCCGTCTTTTATTAGGTGGGCTGTTGTTGGCATTATGCGGACAAGCTCCTCCAAAGCCATGGAAGCCCCAATGACGCTTTTTGCCTCTATCCAGTGCCCCAAAAGCATAACATCAATTAGGGTTGCAAGCTCCCAGAAAAAGTCCTTACCACTTATAAGTTGGAAGACTGTTCCAAGGGAGTAGAACATAGCCACAGACATTGCCATGCCAATAAGCATCATCATCCCTGGCTGTTTGCCCTTCACCTCTTCGGCTAAGCCCTTTAGAAAAGGCCACCCGCCATAAAGATAGACGATTACGGATAGGAGGGCCAGCACTTCTTTCTGGTAGGGAATTTTTATCCACCCCAAGCCGAGCCACATCTGAATCATTTCTGAAAGAAGCAGAATTGGCACTGTCAGTATTAGCGAAACCCAGAATCGCCGCTTAAACTCCTCCAAGTGGTGGACGTGATGATGAGCGTGAGCGCCCATGTTTCGCCCTTCTGATGTTTAGCCTTTCAGTTTCTCCAAAATTATCGCTGGGCAAATCTTCTTAACGCCCTCGATAGGCCCAATTTTTTCCGATATAAGCCTTGTGAGTTCTCGTCCATCCTTAGTCCATATTTCAGTCATTATCATGTGGTCCCCTGTGGATGTAGCTACACAGCGGATTTCCTTGAACTCGCAGAGTTTTTGGGCAACCTCCAAGAGTTTCGGCGGGTCCACGTCTATGCCTACTATTGCAACTGTGTTTAAGCCTATTTTAGCTGGGTCTATTTCCACTGTGAACCTTTTTATTACACCATTATCCTTCAAGGCTTGAATCCTTTTCCTTATTGTTGATTCGCTCAGCCTCAATTTTTTGGCTATATCCATGAAAGCGAGACGTCCATCCTCCTCTAAGAGTTTTAGGATTTTAAGGTCGAGCTCGTCTATTTCCGCAATCTTTTTTACCATTTTCGCACCATTCTATACGTTTTTAGCCGAATTTTGTACGAAAAGCATATAAGCCTTGAAGGATAAAAGGATTATGGTTTAAAAGTTTGAGGAGGAATGAGATAGATGGAAAAAATTGAAGAGAAAAAGCCGCTGTTGAGCCTCGGCGAAGTTGTCCCAGACTTTGAGGCAGTCACCACACATGGGAAGATTAGGCTTTCAGACTTTAAGGGAAAATGGGTTATACTGTTTTCTCATCCAGCTGACTTCACACCAGTCTGCACAACAGAGTTTGTGGCTTTCGCCCAAATTCATTCAGAGCTCGTTAAGCGAAACGTTCAGCTTATAGGATTAAGCATTGACAGCGTCTACTCCCACATCGCTTGGGTTAGAACCATAAAGGAAAAGTTTGGCGTAACCATACCTTTTCCAGTTATTGCCGACTTAGACATGAAAGTCGCCAACCTATTTGGCATGATACACCCCAAACAGAGCACAACAGCTGCCGTCCGCTGCGTCTTTGTAATAGACCCGGAAATGAAACTGCGGGCAATGATATATTATCCGCTGAATGTTGGAAGAAACATGGATGAGATTTTGAGGCTAATAGATGCCTTACAAACAGCCGACAAGCACAAGGTGGCTTTGCCAGCCAACTGGAGACCGGGCGACCCAGTTATAGTGCCAGCGCCTACAACACAGGAAGAAGCCGAAAAACGCTTGCAAGAGGGCTACGAGTGTGTTGACTGGTTCCTATGCAAGAAGAAGCTCCCATAATCCATGTTTTTATCTTATGCTTTGGAGGTGAAATGTTTTGGTGCAAAAACTTCTTTCCACAGCCAAACTTGTTAAGGACTTGAGGATAGCCGTTGATAATGGAAGAGCCCACAGCGTCTGCCTAGACCTACCACCAGAACTGGGAACAGACATGGGGCCAATAGCTCTTGAGTTGGGCGTTATGAGCTATGCTGGGTGCTTTGCAACAATTTTCGCTTTAATGGCTAAGAAAATGAGAGTTCAGCTCAAAGACCTGGAGGTTAAGCTTGAAGCCATAAAATCCGATGAAGCTGGAACCGTAACAGAAGCAGCCTTCAACATCGCGGTTAAAACAGACGCCGCAGAAGAAACAATCAAAAGAATCTTCAAGCTGACAGTGGAAAATTGCCCAGTTGGGAAGCTCTTCGAAAGAGCCGGAGTCAAAGTCAGCTACAACATTAAAATAGAAAAATAGTGGAGGGATTATTTTTGGAAAAGTGGGAATGCCTAATCTGCGGGTATATCTACGACCCAGAAGCTGGAGACCCAGAGCACGGCGTAAAACCTGGCACACCCTTCGAGGCTTTGCCAGAAAACTGGGTTTGCCCCATCTGCGGCGCCCCTAAAGACCAGTTTGTAAAGAAGAGTTAGGAATGGAGGTGCATGTGTTATGGAGCAAACTAGAATGTATGTTTTGCCCCAGTTGCCCTACGGCTATGGGGACTTACAGCCCTACATGTCTGAAGAGCAATTAAGAATCCACCACAGCAAGCACCACCAGGCCTATGTTAATGGGGCGAACGCTATACTTCAGCGACTGGATAAGGCACGCAAGGAAAACGCCGAAATCGATGTTAAAGCTACGCTTAAAGAGCTTTCATGGAACGTTGCCGGACACTTGTTACACTCGCTGTTTTGGGGTAACTTGGCACCGCCAGACAGGGGCGGCGGAAAACCAGGCGGGGTCCTAGCCGACAAAATAAATGCAGATTTTGGAAGTTTTGAGCGCTTCCAGAAGGAGTTTTCCCAAGCAGCCATAAGCGTTGAAGGCTCTGGCTGGGCAGCCCTAACCCTTTGCAGGCAGACTGGACGCCTAATCCTAATGCAGGTGGAAAAGCATAACATGAATGTTTATCCAATGTTCCAAATCCTAATGGTGCTGGACGTTTTCGAGCACGCCTACTACATCGACTACAAAAATGACAGAGGCAAATTCGTTGAGGCTTTCTGGAAAATCGTCAACTGGGACGAAGTCAGCAAGAGACTGGAAGAGGCACTGAAGTAGGCTTCTAATCGAAGTGATTATGCATGCCGAAAATCCTAATCCTCTACTACAGTAGAACCGGAAACACTGAAAAAATGGCTAAGGCAGTGGCTGAAGGAGCAAGAACAGTGCAAGGCATAGAAGTGGAGTTAACCTATCATGCGACACCGGAACAGCTTAAAGAGTTTGACGCCATAATTGTGGGCACACCCACATACCACCATGACACAACATTAGACATCAAAATGTTATTCGAGGAAACAGCCATAAAAAACGTAAACTTAAAGGGTAAAGTTGGCGCCGCCTTCGGCTCTTATGGATGGAGCGGCGAAGCCCCAAGGCTTGTTCTTGAAATTCTAAAAAACAAGTTTGAGATGAAAGTTACTGAACCACCACTGTTAATAAGGTACACACCAGACGTGGCTGATTTAGAAAAGTGCAGAGAATTTGGAAGGAGAATCGCTGAAAAGCTTGTCAAAGCCTAGCATAGAGATTAAAATAGTCCTTCAACACAATGATAGGTGGGAACTGAAGTATGTCTTCAAAAAATGAACTTTTAAAATTCATAAAGAAACAGATTGAAGTTGAGAATGAAATTGTCGACTCGCTTAACGAAGCCCTTAAAAACATTAAGAATCCATCCGTTAAAGGCGTTTTAAGGGGAATTTCGCTGGATTCCTTAAAGCATGCGGAAATGTATGATGCCGCCCTAAAACTTTTAACCACAACCCAACAAGCACTTGCGCAGGAACACCTCGATAAGCAGAGAGGCCTCGTTGATAGGCATATACGCATAGAAGCTGACCTCATAAAAAAGATAAGCGACATGCTGCCAACTGTTGAAAATGAGAAGGTTAAGCTTCTTTTGAACGCCATACTAGCCGACGAGAAGAGGCACCACGAACTCCTAAAGGAAGTTTTAGAAATCATTGTTAGGGGCGAAACAATAACGGAAGAAGACTGGTGGGACATCCTCTGGAAAAACGTGCCCTTCCATGGAGCGCCAGGTGGATAGCACATTGCAAACCATAAGCTCCCATATTTTTGGCAAAACTTTTAAACAAACTGTGGCAAAACTGAAAAGGGGGTGAATTGTTTGGCTTCTAAAAAGTTGTTGGAGATGCTGAACGACGCCATAGCAAGAGAAATGCAAGTCTCTATACAATATATGTGGCAACACGTTCAATGGAGCGGCATAAAAGCCTTCGCAGTTCAAGAAGAGCTTAAAAAGGTGGCGATAACTGAAATGAAGCATGCAGAATCCATTGCTGAAAGGCTTTTCTACCTTGGCGGAACACCCACTACAAAACCAACGGAAATTTTTGTAGGCAAAAACCTAAAGGAAATGATTGAACGCGACATCAAAGACGAAGAGAACGCCATAAACCTCTACAGGGAAATAATAGCCCAAGCCCGCAAAGAAAACGACATAACAACAGCCCACTTGTTTGAGGAAATCTTAGAAGACGAAGAGGAGCACCACGACCTCTTCACAACACTAGCAGAAGAACTATAGCAGCATCGGCAGCATCGGCACTATCCTTTAAAAACACGCTTTTTTCTCACTAAACTCAAACCAAAACACTGCAAAACATTTGCCATATTTATTACGCAGAAAACTAGAGGTAGGGGCGAGAAAATAAACTGTGAGAGGTGGCTATTTTCTAAATTTTGACAAAAGTTTAATGTACGCCAAAACGTACTTTAAATCGTAATCTTAGGTGAATGAAAATGCTGTCTCAAATTCCAGTTAAACTCGACAAAATTGAAAAGAAGCTTCTAGACTGCGAAATATTACGCGTTGCCATAATCGCCGAATTAGACGCCTTAAACCTCTACGAGCAACTGGCAGCAGCAACAACAAACGAAAACATTAGAAAAGTGCTTTTGGAAGTGGCCAAAGAAGAAAAAACCCATGTAGGCGAGTTCCAGACACTACTATTAAAGGAAGATAAAGAGCAGGTTAAAGAGCTGGAAAAGGGCAGAAAAGAAGTTGAAGAAATAACGGGATAGACGCTACAGCAACCCTTTTATTTTTCGGCGCACGACATGCTAAACATTAAGTGGTCAGAATGTCGTGGCGATATCTACTTGGCGGTTCTCCTACTTGTAGCCCTTGTCTTTGGAATCTTAGGATTAATAATTGGATGGCTTACTCGGCTACTGCTTTAGAACGTGGCAATGGGGCTTCGAAGATTGCCGGAATCTAAAAAGCGTACGGCTTTTTTGGGCTTAGCTTTCCTCATTTTTCTCCTCCTCTCATTCTACGAAAACACAGTCTTCTTCACAATGCTGGCAAAAAACATTCTTCAAAACAACCTCTTAGCCGTTGGGATGATTTTCCTACATAACGTGCTTGTCATCTCTATGATTCTTTTAGGCATGTCCTTCTACGTGAGCCTCGTACTTTCAGGATTCTTTAAGAGGGAGAAATATTCGCATATTGTTTTGGAACACCCGCAAACCTTCGCCATAGTCTTCACAGTAATAATTGTTTTCTTAAGCATACTAAGGGGTTGCGCTCTGATATATGGGAAGGTCAGTTTTGATGTGTTACCAGCAATACTAATTATGAGCATGCCGGTAGGAATCGTTGAGGGTTGCGGCATTTACTTAACACTGAAGAAAACATTGAGCAGAACCCTTAAAACAAGAGACTTAGTCTACATTTATGGCATATTCTTCATGGCAGCTATTTTGGAAGTTGCCTTCATAAACCTCCTAATAATGTTTATAAGCTGAAATTTTGAAAGGGAATGTCTCCCAAATTTTAGCTCGAGCCGCCCTTAACCCTTTTCAGCTTCTCCCTCAAATCCCTCATCAGCTTTTTAAGCTTGGGACTCAGCTCTACTGGATATTTAGCCGCGCCTTTAAGCCGCTTATACTTTTCAGGAAGCATTGATAGATTGTTTAAGGCTCTTTTCCTAATCTCTTCAATGGGTGGCAAATCATAGGCTATTCTGCCCTTCTCCATAACCTTAACGAGAAGCGGTTCACCGCCAATATCTTCGCCTTCTAAGGCGATTACATCCTTAACAAAATTTCCCCTCTCATCTTTAAACCTGAAAACTTGCTTTCTCCCGGGAAGGGTAGTTTTTCTTTCGCTTAGCTTCATTATAGGCTGGAATTCGCCTTGCTCGTTCATTTTTTCGCATAGTTTGTAGATTATGTCAACATAGGGTCTGTCTGCTGATGTCCCCATTCTTGTTCCAACACCGAAGGCGTCTATCTTGGCGCCTTTGTTTAGCAACTCCTCTATTCTGTATTCGTCGAGGTCTCCGCTCGCAAATATCTGCACATAACCAAGCCCATTGTCGTCAAGCATTTTCCTAACTTTTTGGCTTATTTCCACAAGGTCTCCGCTGTCAATGCGCACTCCACGAAGTCTAAACCCCATCCGTTCCAGTTCTTTGGCAACTGTCATGGCGTTTTCCGCACCCTTAATGTTGTCAAAAGTGTCTATTAGCAGAGTTGATTTGTCGGGGAAAGTTTTGGCAAAAGCTCTGAAGGAGTCTATTTCACTGTTGAAGAACATGACAAAGGAGTGCGCCATGGTCCCGAAAACTGGAATGCGATAAATCATCCCAGCGAGAACATTAGATGTGCCATTGCAGCCCCCAATGTAGCTTGCACGGGCAACTTTCATTCCGGCGTCTGTTCCATGCTCTCGCCGTAAGCCAAACTCGATCACGGATCTGCCTTGGGCCGCATAAACAACTCTGGAGGCTTTAGTGGCTATTGTCGTTTGGAGGTTGATGGCGTTTAGGGCAAAAGTCTCTATTAGTTGTGCCTCTATTATTGGGGCTGTAACCCTTATTAGTGGCTCGTTTGGGAAAACTATTGTGCCTTCTGGAATAGCCCAAACATCACCACTGAACTTGAAGTTCCTTAAGTATTCGAGAAAGTCCTCCTTAAAACCTTGCTTCCTTAAGAATTTTATATGTTCTCCTGTGAACCTCATCCTCTCGAGAAAGAGTAGGACTTGTTCTAAACCAGCGAATAAGAAGTAGGAGCGGTTTGGAGGTAAACGTCTTATGAAAAGGTCGAAGGTTGCCGGTTCAAACCTTTTGTTGTCAAAATAGCTGGCACACATTGTAAGCTCATATAGGTCTGTGAGCATGCTCATGTTCTCTTCATCGACAAACCCCAAGCCTAATGAGCCTTTCATAGGCATCATCTTTCAGCGGTAAATTTCTACCCTGGGAATGGGCAAGTCTTTGTTGGGCAGCCTCCAGCATACTCTGAATCCGCAGAGATAAATCTTTTTTCAGCAGTTTTCACCTCTCCAATGTATAGAACTTGTTCAGGTTTGCTTCCATACCTGAAAACTGTTACGCCTTTACATTTCAGCTTCCATGCAAGCTCGAACACTTTTCTCACATCTTCAACAGTTGCCTCAAAAGGCATGTTGACGGTTTTTGAAACAGCATTATCAGTATACTTCTGGAAAGCCGCCTGCATCCGCACGTGCCATTCTGGCTCAATGTCTAATGCAGTTACAAAAATCCTTTTAACGTCTTCTGGAACCTTATCTATCTTTTGAACCGAACCTGTCTTCGCTATCTCCTCAAGGAGATGTGCATCATAGAAACCCCTTTCCTTTGCTATAATCTCAAACAGCGGATTCGTTTCAAAAAGTCTCGTCCCATCCAAGACGTTTCTTATGAAGGATATGGCAAAGAGGGGCTCTATGCCAGATGAGCATCCTGCGATTATGCTTATGCTTCCTGTTGGAGCTATGGTTGTGACTGTGGCGTTTCTCATAGCCCTATACTTGTCTTTCCAAATGCTTTTTTCAAAATTTGGAAATGAGCCTCTTTTTTCAGCGATTTCCTCAGACTTTTTGTGGGCTTCCTCATCGATAAACTTCATTAACTTTTCACCAAGTTCCAATGCTTGCTCAGAATTGTAGGGAATGCCAAGCTTGATGAGCATGTCGGCGAAACCCATAACGCCTAAGCCTATCTTCCTATTCGCCTTCGTAACCTTCTCTATCTCCTTCAACGGATACTTATTCGCGTCTATAACATTGTCTAGGAAGTGGACGGCATTCCACACGGTTTCCCTAAGCTTCTCCCAGTTAATTTTCCCATCTTCAACCATGCGGGAAAGATTAATTGACCCCAAATTGCACGATTCATAAGGCAAAAGAGGTTGCTCACCACACGGGTTAGTGGACTCTATTCTTCCAACCTCTGGGGTGGGATTATGCCTATTAATTTCATCTATGAATACGACGCCCGGGTCTCCGCTCGCCCAAGCAGACCTCACAATTAGGTTCCAAACCTCCCTTGCCCTAAGCTTGCCCGTCCTTTCCTTATTCCTTGGATTTATCAGCCAGTATTCGCCGTCCTCCTCCAAGGTTTTCATAAGCTCGTCGGTCACTGCGACCGATATGTTAAAGTTTGAGAGGAAACCGGGCTGCTGTTTTGCCGTTATAAACTCCAAGATGTCTGGATGGTCCACACGCAAAATTCCCATCATAGCGCCCCGTCTCTTGCCGCCCGCTTTAATAACTTCTGTGGCAACATCAAAGACCCGCATGAAACTAACAGGTCCAGAAGCCACTCCTTTAGTGGACATTACTATGTCGCCTTTAGGCCTGAGCCTTGAAAAGTCGAAGCCAACGCCACCGCCGCTTTTCTCAATTAAAGCCATATTCTTAACAGCTTCAAAAATGCTGTCTAAGGAATCTTCAACAGGTAAGACAAAACACGCGGAAAGCTGACCCAGCTTCGTTCCGGCATTAAAGAGCGTAGGCGAGTTCGGGAGGAACTCAAGCCTCGCCATCATTTTATAAAATGTTTCCTCGCTTTCTCTAGGGTTTTCGCCGTATTTTCTGTCAATCCTTGCTATGGCTTTTGCAACCCTTCTGAACATTTGGGCTGGGTCTTCAATTATGTTTCCGCTTTCATCTCTCCTCAGATAGCGTTTCCTTAAAACTTCCAGTGCATTAACCGTTAGTTTAGGCTCTTCTATTCCAAGTTTTTCTCTTAACAGCCTTATCTCATCTTTCTTTCTTCTATAGGCTTGGTACTCCGAAGCAACCTCTTCAAAACCACTGCTCTTTAAAACATCTACAACAACATCTTGGACATCTTCAACTGTTGGTATTTTCTCTACAAATTTTTTCTCTAAAATGTTGACAACTTCTTTTGTCAGTCTTTCAGCCTTTTCTCCATTTTCCAGTTTAACGGCGACGAAGGCCTTGTGTATTGCGTTTTTAATCCTTTCAGGGTTGAAGTCGACTATGCGGCCATCTCTTTTCCTAATTTTGGTTATTGGCATGGTTTTTCAATCACAATTGGATTGAACGCCGATATAAAGTTTGAAAAATTTGGCTTATCCTACAGATGTTTTTTCAATAATTTTGATTCCTCTCCTATCTAGTTCTGCCATAATTTTATGGTAAATTCCCTCATTCATGCCAAGCCTTTCCGGCGGCACAACTCCTTTAAGGTTTATCACTTTTGTAAGGATTAAATTAGCAACTATCGACGCCGTGTAGGCGGTTGTTCTTGCCATGGCTGTTGTCCCACTTTTTTCATCATAGAAATCAACCATTTCGTAAACGTACCCCGTTTTCTTTCCATTCTTTAAGCCAAAAACTTCAACCCTCAAAACAACGAAATCCTTAACGTCTGGCTTAACAAACTTCTTTTCAAAAAGTTTCGCAGTAACTTTTCTTGGCGATATGCGGCACCCTTCAACAATCACTTCCTCGTCGTTAAATAAGCCCAACTCTCGGAGTAGCTTTATTTTTTCTGCATGCCCTGGATAACGCAGTGTCTTTTCCCACATTTCGTCAACACCTTCTATAGTATAAAGCAAAGTTCTAAGCCCATCTGTGTAAAATGCTTCCAGTTTTCCAACTCCTTGAAACATAACCTCTTCTAATCCATTTAGGGCTTCAACCTCGGTCTTTTTGCCATCCTTTATTATTCGGGCTTTACTTGTGTATTCGTCAATTAGGCTTTCCGGGGACCACGTAATAACATAGCCTAAAGGTGGAACCGGAGTTTGTGGGAGTCCTCCAACCATTATGTGAACCTTATGGGTTTTGTCAAGCTTTGCGACAGTGTGGCCAACGAGAATGTTGCTTATACCCGGCGCCAACCCGCAACTTGGAACAACTGTGACATCAGCCTCTAAGGCTTCCTCATGCAGCAACAAGGGGTTTTCCGGCATGTAAGAAACATCAACAAGACTTTTCCCGGCTTTAACGCATGCCTCGATAAGGCTGAATCCAAACTTTGGCGGCAAAAAGCCTAAAGCTAAATCGAAATCCTTTAAGGCTTTTATTAGCTCGTTTTTGTTTGACGCGTCAAACTGGAACCATTTGACATTACTTTTTCCAATTTTCTCTGCAGTTTCTTTGGCTTTAGTTGCGTCTTTATCGGCAACACAAACTTCAATGTCGCCTTTCGCGAGGTCTTCAGCCGCCGCTGAACCCATTCTTCCGCAGCCTATAACGAGTGCTCGCATAATTCGAAAAAGGCTATGTGAAAACATTAAAGCTTTTCCAATATTGCATCCGTGTTTCTGCTATTGCATTTATGGGTTAGAAGTTTGAAAATTTTATATACAGCCGTTGCCATTGTAGTGTTGAGCGTCATGGCTGATATCTGTCCAATATGTGGGCTTCCCAAAGATTTGTGTGTCTGCGGTGAGATAGGAAAAGAACAGCAAAGGATTCGCATAAGATTTGAAACAAGAAAGTTCGGCAGACCAACAACAATAGTTGAAGGCATAGATGATAAGGACACAGACCTTGGGAGTCTAGCCCAAAAACTCAAAAGCTTCTGTGCCTGCGGGGGCACAGCCAAAAACGGGCAAATAATCCTTCAGGGAGACCACCGGGAAAAGGTCCGCCAATATCTAATAAAACTTGGATATCCAGAAGAAAATATAGAAGTCCAATAAATCTAGTAAAGGCGCGTCAGCGAAGGTGTAAGCCCATGAAAATCCTACAAAACATGCGCGAAGTACTTAAGACTCTGAAATATCGTGGGCCATCAAAGATATACTGCCCAAGATGTGGAAGCTCCAAAATTCGCTTGTCTAGCAGTCTTGATTATTGGTTGACGCCCAAAAAATATATCTGTGAAGACTGCGGGTATGTCGGCCCAATAGTTATGGAAATTGAAAAGGAAGAAAATGAAAGTTAAAATGGGGTTAGTCTGGCAGTTCTAGGTTTAACTGCCTCTTCAGTGTTTTGTAGCGGTTTCTAACAGTGACTTCGGTGACTCCAGCAGCTTCGGCAATGTCTTTCTGAGTTTTCTTTTCGTTATTCTGCAAACAAGCGATGTATAGTGCCGCAGCTGCCAGTCCCATGGGGTCTTTCCCAGCTGCAGCCCTTTTTATCTTTGCTTCTCGAAGAATTTGGATGGCTAGCCCTTGTGTTTTGCCTGAAATTCCGGTTTTTTCAGCGATTTTTGAAATGTATGTCAAGGGGTCTGCTATGGGCATTTGCACGTCAAGCTCGCGGAGCAAAAGCCTATAACAACGGGCAACATCCTTCTTGTCGACTAAGCTGGCTTCTGCAATTTCCCTTAAAGTTCTTGGGGTTCCGCTTCCACGGCAAGCCGCGTAAAGTGCTGCTGCGGCTATGGCTGCAATTGACCTTCCCCGCACCAAGCCCTTATCAAGGGCTTTTCGGTATATGACTGCAGCCTTCTCCTTAATCGGCGGCGGAACATACACCTTGTCAGAAAGTCTGTCAAGCTCAGCCATTGCCTGTGCCAAATTGCGGTCTATGGAGGAGTGCACCCTTGAGCGTATCTGCCACTTTCTTAGGCGCCACATTTGCAGTCTTGTTGAAAGCGGAAGTTTTCTCCCGAAGGCGTCTCGGTCCACTTGGCTTATGGCTGTTGACAAGCCCTTGTCGTGGACGGAATAGGATGTTGGCACTCCAACACGGCTCCTTGACGCTTTCTCTTCTTGCGTAAAGGCACGCCATTCGGGTCCCTTATCCATCATTTGCTCATGGAGAACAAGTCCACACTCTCCGCAGACGGTTTCGCCAGTGTCGTAGTCATGGATAAGGTTTACACTACCGCATTCTGGACACTTGTCAACTAGACGTTGACGGGGTCCGCCTTCTTTTTCGCTCATTTTCTCACGCTTCGATTTTTGCGTAGAACCGTCCCCTTTTCATTTCCCCATTATATAGGAGTAGAAGACGCCATCCGGCCCCGCGTGTCTATCCAGATGAAATGTTTTAATATATAAGCTTTGCGGTCTGGAGATTTCCCCCGCAAATCCCTATTTTTTCTATTTATTTGGACTTAAGATTGAACGTAAAAGAAGGACATGTATATGTAAGAAAAATGTTCTTATATCACGATAGGAGATGCCCGCAAATTCCTCGTTTTTATTGCTTTAATTTTTGCCAAAGAGGTAAACCTTAGTCTGCATCAAAAAGCTGCAAATTTTGATTAGATGTGCAAGCCTTCTAAATAGGCCTCCATAATCTTTTTGGCGTAGGCCTCTTTCGTTCCGAAAAGCATGTATGGGAAAAAGTATTTCATGAAGCGGGCATGGAGGTTTCGGATAAACACCTCTTTTATAATGGCGATTTCCTTTTCACTTAACGTTTGCAGCTTGCTCAAAACATATTTGAGACTTCCCCAAAAGTGGATGTTGAATCCAAACCTGCTTAGGGTTTCAGCTATTCTTATGGGTTCTTTTGCGGGGGTTGCTCGGCTATTTTCTTCATCCCAGCTTTCTCCGCGAATGGATTATATTTTGCCATAACTGCTGGCATTTCCACGTAGGGCGTGCCCGCTAAAGGTGGTGCGTGTTCCATCCAATATTTTTGAGCGAAAAGATACACCCTTATGCCTAAGCTTAACACGAAAACAGGCGTATCGTTCATAACTTTTGGGACTGCGCACTATGTATGCAATACAAGTAGTTGGTATTTCAGCTCAAAAATACCAGTGGTTGGTATTGAGAACATCTGGTCTTTTAAACTACTTTAGGATTATTTAGCTGATTGGAAATTTGAAGAGGATACGCCGATTTATGCTGTGTCCTGAGGGTTGCGCATGCCTACTTCCGCAAAACAGCCACATTCTCTTAGGGCTGCCTTCCACACACTCTTAAGCGAATCATAAAGTTGATCAGCTATACATAGAATATTGGATGGAACACGCACTGCCCGGAACAGCAAGGCGCATATGTAAACAAAAGCATTGAAAGCTGGCGTCAAACCTATAAAGAACAGGCGGAACCATGGCTAACACCATCATTCAGCAGCGACTAATGGAAATGTTTCTAAAAGCTTGCTACATTATTAGGATTGGTTCAGTTCATTGCATAGGTTAAAGTGTTTATATGTTAAGCGTAGGAGCGTCGAGAAGATGTTGTCTGTTTTGCGCGCGCGGCATCATCATTTCTAGGGCTAATGAGATTTCTCGGGCAATCACTAAGCACATCCATACTGACGGCTACGATGCTGGCGTTTAAAACCTCCATACCAATGAAAGAGTCGCTCACATTATACCTGATAGTAGCAGTTATCGGGACAGCCCCGGCTGCTATGTCAGCGCAAGGAAAGAAGGCATAAACATTTTATATTCTAATTTTAAACTCTACTTTGTTCCATTTAAACCCCATATTTCTCCATAAAGCTCCTTTTCTACCTGAACGAGCGTTCTAGCTATTTCACGAAGTTTCTGTTTAAGCTCAAAACCTTTATAGTCAAGCCTAGGATCGTTCTCAATCAAGTTAATGATCTGCCTAAGCCTTCTAAATGCCTCCTGATACTCCTCTTGGCTTACCTCACGCCACCTCATCATAAACACCACTAAGTATGCATAAAACCTCGCACTAGTAGTGAGCCCCTGCTATTTTAGTTTAATATTGGCTTTAAGGTTTTCAAGCAACGGATCCTTCAACAAAGCTTCATGGAAATCCTCATACTTTAACAGGGTTCCGGCGCATCTGCACCCAGATGCGCGCGCGCACGTTGAAGAGGCATTGGAAAAGCTTTGCGAAACTTTGGGCGGATGGAATTGGGGAGAACTCACCTTTTCAAACGTTGACACGGAACTTGGAATGGGAAAGTTTTCAGTTAAAAACTCCCTTGAAGCACGTGTCAAAAAAGCCGGCGACAATTTTGGCTGCCATTTCCTCTCAAATTTTATGGCCGGTTTCCTTTCAGAGCTTTTTGGTAGGAATGTGTCTGTTAAAGAGCGGAGATGCGCCTCTTGGGAAGGCAGATCATGCAAGTTTGAGTTTCAAGTGGTTGGCAACGGTGAGTAAAGGGCGATGACCGTTAAAAGCCCGCTTGACGATAGGCGTGTTCAGGCCTTATTGAGCAAGTTTATGAGCGGAAGCATTGGTGCCTTAACACCAATTTTTGATTTAAAGAGGGGTTTTGTTTATCCTGATGTTGAGGAGATAATTGGCGAATCTGAGGATACTGAAGAGTTTTTAGCAATGCTTGTTGAGGCTGGCATTCTTAAGCGGGAACTCTACGACAAAACTGTTTATTGTCCAAAATGTGGGTCAGCAAACGTCTCGGTTCAATATTGCTGCCCATTCTGCCTATCCTTTGACATCAAAAAGAGCTCACTTATTGAGCATATTAAATGCGGATATATGGACATTGAAGAGAAGTTTGTCAGCGGTGAGGGGCTGATCTGCCCAAAATGTAAACGCCAGCTGAATGTGGAGGATGTGGATTATAGGAGGGCTGGCCTATGGTGCACATGCAACTAATGCGGAAGAAGCTTTGACATACCAGTTCCAAGGCACTTCTGCAGAAACTGCCAAACAAACTTCACATTCGAAAACGCCAAAATCAGAGAAGCCTACAAATACCGCCTAAACGAGGACATTGTTAAAACAGCAGCCTCAGAATGGGCCATATTAGCGCCTATAAGGAAAATGTTGGAAGACGAGGGCTTCAAGGTGGAAACCCCAGGCTTCATGGAGGGCAGATCAGGCGTAAGACACATGTTCGACATAATAGCCTACAACAACGGAAGAAAAACGGAAAAATTGGCCATAAACATATTCACATCACCCGACGGAAAACCAGTTCCAGATCACGCCATAATCGACATGTTCGCCAAAACCTACGACTCAAACATTGAAAAGGCAATCCTAATAGCCATACCAAAAATAAGCGAAAACGGGAGAAAACTTGCAAACCACTACAAAATCAGCCTAATAGAAGCAAAAACACCAGAAGAAACCATCGAAAAAATCAAAGAAACCTTAAAACAAAAATAATAGGCTTTTAGACGCCCTTCGCCCTCATCCTCATAGCAGCATCACAAGACCTGCAAACATAATAGTCAACAACAAGTTTAAACTCACCAGTCTCACGATCCAAAACCTTCTTATAAAACAGGAACAGCATCGCTTTCCGAAAGCTTTCGACCACAAACACGACAAACAAGCTTCCCACGAGACATAAAACACACCGACCAACCTATAGAAGTTTTAAACATAAAAATTCTTCCATTACGATTAGAGAGGAGAATGTTGTTTTGGGTTGTCATTATTTCTTGAATTTGTTTGTGTTTATTAAATATGGACGGCTATGTAATTGCTAGTTGGTAAGGTTTACATAGTGTTACTTTTTATTTAATTCGTAATACGAGGCATTGATATGAATCTTCAAAGTAATCGCGGGATTTTGAAAACTGTGGACGTGGCTCTTATAGGGGTTTTAAGCGCCATGTGGATAGTTCTTCATTTGTATTTTGGGCCGTTAGGTTTTCAACTGCTTCATCTGCCGATTTTCTGCGATATTTCGGCATTCATTACACTTATAATAGCCGTATGGATTATAGGAAAATTTGGCGGAGCATCTGCTATAGGAATTATTGGTTCCTTAATAGTGTTAGGCATCAGATCTGCGCCATTCCAAATAGGGTTTCTTGTTTCGGCAATAATTTTTGACGTTCTTTGTTTGGCGATAAGGCATAAGCCGCTAAACAGAATCAGAAACTTCCTTTCATTCCCTTAGAAAGCGAGCTTGACCAGCTTATAGCAAGCTGTGGGAAGAAGACTGCTGCTTTGCTTCAATTGCTAAAAGAAACTGGGATGCGGGTGGGAGAAGCTTGGCGCTTGAAATGGACTGACATTGATGCAGAGCATAATACTATAACTCTCAACGAGCCAGAAAAGAATAGTAATGCAAGAATGTTCAAGGTTAGTAGCAAGCTGATCTCAATGCTAAACATGCTGCCTAAGAAGTCAGACAAAGTCTTTGGATATACTCCTTTGCAGTCTGTTAGAATTAACCTTTGGCGCAAGAGAAAAAGCGTTGCAAGAAAGCTTCAGAATCCAAGAATAGAGCAGATAACCTTCCACACTTTCAGGCATTGGAAAGCAACAATGGAATACCTTACGGTTTAAACTAAAATATCCCCTTCACAAATCTTGAATAAAGATGCAAACTCCTAATTCAACAGAAGAGTCTGTGCAAAAATGATGAAACTTCCAGAGAAAATGCGAAAAATGCTGGAGAAACTCGTAAAGGAAATGGCTGCCAACGAAGCTGTTTCTGGGGTAGGCTTATTCGGAAGCTGGAGCCGCGGAGACGCTGTGCCCTCAAGCGATGCAGACTTACTTGTTCTCAGCAACAACCTTCTTGAGGATGAATATGTAGAAAGGATTTCCATGGGCGACTTTTTCATAGACCTAAATTTTGTTCCAAAACATTTGGTTCAAGGTCCCATACATCCAAAACTTGACCAAAAACTCTACGAAGTTCAAATCCTCTATGATAAAGATTGGACTTTGACAAATACCAAACTCTTAATGGCAAAGCTTTACGGCTCCCCAGAGAGGGTTTACATAAGAACAGAAACTCACACAATAGAGTCGGACATATACCTGAGCCGTGCAACCTCAGCCTTCACAAAGGGAGACTACAAAAGCGCCCAACTTTTTGCTGTTGTTGCCATAGAGAATGCTTTGAAAGTGTTGCTGGAGATAGCTCTTGAACCCTTTTCAAACAGCCGATTTGTAGAGAAGGCAAAAAATGCCACAGAAAGGCTTGGCACACCAGAAATTTTCAACGAATATCTGAAAATAGCCAAACTAAACCATGTGGATGCAGCTGCGGTTGAAGAAAAACTGAAACTTTTCAAAATCGTCTGGGATGAAATGAACTTTACAGTTAAACGAAGATCCCAAGTGCTAAAAAACATGCATTTCAAAATCAAAACAGGAATAAACTATTATTTTAGCCCGGCGTTCTTGCAAGGCACAATTCTCAGAGCAAGCTCAATAATAAACTCTAAAAGATTCGCCGACGCTGTGCATTATTTAGGCAGCATATCCCTAAACATTATCGAAAACTATGCTTGGCTAAAAGCCACCATTGAAAGGCAAAAAATAGACTACACAAGCCTAATACGTTCAATGGAAAAACTTGAAAAAGATAATTCGAGAAGCTATCAAAACATTATAAAACTTCTTGGCTTAACAGAAACGGCCTACATAGAGAAGGGAAAAACGGCAGAAACCATAGAAAAAGCTAGAAAAATTATATTGAAGATAAGAAGAGAAAGGAAACATTTAATCAAAACGCACATATCAAAGAGTTAAATAACCATCTTATGTTGTATGCGGAGCCCGGTGGTGTAGCGGACAAGCATAGCGGGCTTTGGACCCGCCGACGGGAGTTCGAATCTCCCCCGGGCTACCAAGAACTTTCTCTTTTCAAAAAGAGAACCTTCACTAAGAGAAAACGGCTTGTTTAGGGCTTGTTTTGGGCTGTTTTTTTGGTTTAGAGCTTGGATAAGGCTTAGATTTTGCTGGTTTAGTTGGGTGGTATTAATACTGGTATTAATACCGATGTTGAGGCTTACGTTTATGCTTATGTTTATTAGCTGGTTTATGAGCTGGCTAATGCTCATGCCATTTTGCTGAGCTAAGGTTTTTAGTTGGCTGTGGAGGCTTCGGGGAACAATTATGTGCGTGTAGCCTTCTTTGGTCATGTTTTCACCACGCCTTTACATTTATTATTTTGTGGTTTCGGGGTTTTAAATGGCAGTAAAAATTTTCTTGTACTGGTTTTGCTATGAGTTACCAAATATACTTGTCTAATGGGCCTTTTATTTTCGGTTTGAAGTTTTCGCATGCGTTGTCTTCTGGGTTTACATAGCCTTTCTTTTGGTGGCACCAGTATTTATCCTCCATTGAAAAGTAGTCTATGAAGCGGCATTCGCGGCACTTATGCATTGGCATGGGCGGTTTTCCTCTTCCTTTTCAAGTCTTCATGCTCCATTATGGCGCATGTCATGCACACGTATTTATTAGGCATTTTTAGGCTTCTGAACATTTTCCCGCCTTCTTCAACAGTCATGCCGCATCTTGGACAAACAGCCTTCTTCCGAACGGTAATGACGTCTACCTCTGACAATTTTCCATCTAAACATTAAAAATTGAGTAGAACAAAATTATCAATTGCGAATTTAAAATTCAGATTTCTTTATTTTAGGAATTTGCATTTTATTGAGTTTCAATTTCGCCTTTTGTAAGGTCGATTTTTAAACTTTTAACCTTGAGTCTATAGCATAAGCCTTTTTCTTTAATGTAGCATTTTTCCACAAGCTCGGAGTCAACGAGTTTTTCTAAGGCTCGATAAACGGACTCCCTATATTTTACGTCATATTTCCTCTTTTTTAGTTCTTCAAGCACTTGAACAACTGGCATCGGCTCTTTTGATATTATTTTTAAAATTTCTCTTCGAAGTTCTGAGTTTAGCGCCGAAATCACTTTGTCAGTTTCCATGTTTGCAGTGTTAATTTAATGTTGATTAAATCACTTTGTTGTCTATTCCGTCATAATAGTGCATCTCATGGCAACAAGACCTTTTCAACTCAATGCGCGCGCGCATTTGTTTTTCACTTGTAAATTGGTGCGGGGGGTGGGATTTGAACCCACGAACCCCTACGGGACAGCCGTTCCGCGAAACTTTTATGAACCGTTTCTCCTCAGGGCTGCGCCTTTGGCCATGCTTGGCAACCCCCGCTTGTTATCGCCTTTATTTCTTAATTTTTGGGTGAAATTAAACCTTCCTTTTAGTTTTTGTATTTAGACCAGTCTGAAGTCTTCTTTTATTGTTGTTAGCACCACGTGGGTGTTTGTCCTTTCCACGTATGGCATTGCCAACAGGCGCTTTGCGAATTTGCTTAATTCGTCTCTGTTTTTGAATTTGGCTATCACTATGGCGTCTATAAGCCCCGTCACGTCGTAGACGCAGCAAACATTTGGGAGTTTTGCAATTTCACTTTCCACTTCTAAAAGCCTCCCCTTCGAGACTGTTATTTCTGTTACTACTGTTAAGGCGTAGCCAAGCTTCTCATGGTCTAAAAGGGCTGTGTAACCCTTTATTATGCCCTTTTCTTCAAGTTTTTTAACTCTTGAAAGGGCTGTGCTTGTGGATATATCACATTGTTTGGCTAGTTGCCTAGATGAGAGTCTAGCGTCTATGGTAAGAGCTTTCAATATTTTCATGTCAACTTCGCTTAGCTCCTCTTTTTTAATGCTTTTTTTCTCCGTAGGAAGGTCTCCCCATACATCTGTTTCGCTCATTTAATACCATCTCTTTAATTCTCTTGCATTTGTAACAACTATACTTTTTAATATTTAACATTTGTTGCTATTTTTGTGGAAAAGCTTTTTATATGTATGGTAAACCTTTGTTTTGCTGTAAAAATATTGCGGGAAGCATATGCGAGATTTACTGCGTGAAACCGCCAAAAAACAGAGCGTCGAGTTATGTTTTAAGCTTATTAGGAATGCCGACCATGTCCTTTTACATTTCACCGATTTACTTGGCTCTTTCAAGGGTAGAACAATACCTGTTGAGGAGGTGGAAAATGCTCTAGCTGAGGGTGTAGGCTTTGATGGCTCATCGTTGATTGGTGGGGTTGGCATAGAAGAAAGCGATATGATTATGAAACCAGATATAACCACCTTCGCAGTTTGCCCGTACTATTTCTACGACAAAAGTGTTGCAAGCTTCATCTGCAACTTATACACGCCCGAAGGCAAACGCTTTGAAGGAGACCCTAGGTATATCTGCCAAAAAACCCTTGAAAGATTAATGGCTGATGAATATGACCCAACAGCCGCCGCTGAACTGGAATTTTATCTTGTGCAAAAGACTGCCAGTGGTGACTTTCAGCCTGTTGAAAACCACCTTATAGATAAGCAGCGGTACTTTGACATAGCCCCCGGCAGAGATGTTACTGAAACCTTCAGAATGGAGTTAACTAACGCACTTTTCACCATGGGCATCGAAGTTGAAAGACAGCATCATGAGGTTGGAGCGGCTCAAAACGAAATCACCTTTAAGTACTCTGACCCAATGACAACGGCAGACAATATTATGCGTTATAAGTTTGCGGCTAAGGCTGTTGCCGATAGGAAATATGGCTGGATAGCCACTTTCATGCCTAAGCCATGGTTTGGAAAACCTGGAAGCGGCATGCATGTTCACCTCGGCCTTTTCAACTTAAAAACTGTTAGGAATCTTTTCTATGACAAGGATGGCTACGCCAATATATCGCAGAAATGTCGCTATTTTATAGGAGGAATTCTTGAGCATGCAAGGGCTCTGTGTGCTGTTGTTGCGCCCACTGTTAACAGTTATAAGAGGCTTGTGCCCGGATATGAAGCTCCAGTTTACATTACTTGGAGCCGGAAAAACCGTTCGGCCCTAATAAGAGTGCCGGAATACTATCCAGGCAAGGAGAATGAAGCCAGAATAGAGTTTCGCTGTCCAGACCCGCTATGTAATCCCTATTTAGCGTATGCTGTGGTCTTCGAGGCTGGTCTGGATGGCATCAAAAGAAGAATCGAGCCTGGCGATCCCATCGACATTAACGTTTACCATTTAAGCGAAGCAAAACGAAGAGAGCTTGGAATTAGAGTTCTGCCAAGTTCACTTAAGGAGACTCTGGAAGAGTGGAGAAGTGATGACATATGCATAAGGACGTTGGGCAGGGAAAACGCTGAGAAATATTTAGAGCTCAAGATGCAAGAATGGCGTGAATATGAGCTGCACATGCCGAAAGATGATAAAAACATCGTTACACTTTGGGAGTTGCAAAAATACATTTACGCCTAACAAGATTTAAATTATCGTTTTCTCCCATGTTCGAAGTTGCTTGGGTGTGTAAAAGTGAAATACGATACCATATTAGTGTTGGATTTCGGGGGACAGTATTGCCATCTCATTGGAAGACGGGTTAGGGAAAATGGTGTATACTCGGAAATAGTCCCCCACGACATAAAAATTGAGGATATAAAGTTTCTAGGCGAAAAGTTCAATGTTAAAGGGTTAATTCTATCTGGTGGTCCAGCAAGCGTTCTTGATGTGAACGCACCAAAACCGGATGAACGCATTTTCGATTTAGAACTGCCAGTTCTAGGTTTATGTTATGGGCATCAACTTATAGCCCAAATTTTCGGAGGGAAAGTTGGACCAGCCAAACGGAAAGAGTTCGGCTCAACCTATGTAACCATAAACAGGCCGGTTGGCATTTTAAAGGATTTAAACAGAAGGGAACGCGTTTGGATGAGCCACAGCGACACCGTTTTTTCAGTTCCACCCGAATTTGAGGTTTTAGCCCACACCAAGAGCTGTCCAGTAGCTGCCTTCAAACATAAATTCAAGCCAATCTACGGTTTACAGTGGCACCCGGAAGTGGTGCATACGGTAAATGGCTCCAAAATGATTCGTAACTTTCTCTTCGAGGTATGCAATTGCATTTCAAACTGGAAAATGGAAAACGTCCTAGACAAAATGGTTGAAGAAGTTAAACAAGAGGTTGGTGATGGTAAAGCCGTAATAGCCCTAAGCGGAGGCATAGACTCCAGTGTCGCCACAGCCATAGCAGCCAAAGCGTTAGGCGATAGACTAACAGCAGTCTTTGTTAATCATGGATTTATGAGGGAAAACGAACCGGAATTTGTAAAGAAAACCTTTGAAAATCTTAAAATAAACTTGGTTATTGTGAATGCGCAGGAAAGATTTTCTGAAAGGCTTAAAGGCGTAACTGACCCCGAAATGAAGAGGAAAATTATAGGCGAGGAGTTTGTTAGGGTTTTCGAAGAAGTTGCAGAAAAAGTCGGTGCAGAGTACCTTATTCAGGGAACTATTTATCCCGATAGAATTGAATCCGGTTTCAGAAGGTTTTCAGACAAAATTAAGACTCACCATAATGTTGCAGGACTGCCTACCAAAATTAAGTTTAAGAAAATTGTTGAACCCTTAAGGGACTTGTACAAGGATGAGGTTAGAAAGGTCGCCCAAATAATTGGGCTGCCAAAGGAAATCGTTTTCAGGCAACCCTTCCCAGGTCCAGGATTAGCTGTGAGAATCATTGGCGAAGTAACAAAGGACAAGATTGAAATTGTCAGGAAGGCGGATAAGATTGTTAGGGAAGAATTTGAGAAAAGCGGCTTGAAGGATAAATTGTGGCAGTATTTTGCTGTTTTAACAGACACGAAAGCCACAGGTGTTAAGGGTGATGCTAGGGCTTATGGCTACGTTGTTGCTGTCAGGGCTGTGGAAAGCCGCGAGGCTATGACTGCAAGTTTCGCCAGAATCCCGTATAGAGTTTTAGAGAAAATTTCCACGAGGATAACCAGCGAAATACCAGAAGTTGTTAGGGTTGTTTATGACATAACTCATAAGCCGCCAGCAACAATAGAATGGGAGTGATCATTTAAACTTTCGACTTGGCCATTAAGTCTTCAGTCTTCGCATTTTTTAGCAGGCTGATATGTTTAACCAACTCGCTAACAACGGCTTCTAAAACCTTTTTGCCCTTATCAGCTGAGGCTGTTGTTGACTTGCCAAAAACCCCTGAACTTGTCCGATCCGCAGTGTCCAATGGAAGAATAATGCCTTCAGCTTCCGTGGCGTGGGTGCGTACAGTCTCATCAACAGCCTTATCCATACGGACCAAATGCGGGTGTAAAGCCAAATTCACAGAAGTTTCTTCAGCGCCTGCATGTCCCCTCTCCTCTGGCTTGAATAGGTCTGGCAAGATTATACTGGCAGCAGGCCACCACTGAAAAATTGAAACAAAAATTCCCTTTTCTCTTAACTCTCTGGCTAGTTCCGTTAAAGCATTTAAGTTCCCGCCATGCCCATTAACAATGACTATTTTCTCAACGCCATAATAGTTTAGGGCTAAGCAAACATCCTTTACATAAGCTTTCAGAGTTTTAGGCGAAACATGAATTGTGCCCCAAAACTGTCTGTGATGGTGGCTAACGCCAAAGGGAATAACTTGCAAACACAGAACCTCTGCACGTTTTGCTGCCTCTTCAGCTATCGCCTTAGCTATTAAATGGTCTGTTCCAAGGGGGTTTTGTGGACCATGCTGCTCGTTTGAACCAACAGGAACAATAGCCAAGTCATTTTTACTAAAATATTCTTTCGCTTCTGTCCAGCTCATCTCGTGAAGTAGGGCTTTCATGGATTTTCACCATTTCACGAAACTGTTTTATTTGGAAAAAATTGAATATAAGCTTGCAGCATAAACGGTGAAACCTCATTTGAAAGCATTGATTTTAGCCGGTGGATTCGCAACACGTTTAAGACCTTTAAGCTGTACAAGACCAAAAATCCTTTTCCCAGTTCTAAATAAACCCCTTCTAGAGTGGACCCTTGAAAGCCTTGCAAGAAGTGGCATAAAAGAGGCGATATTAGCGGTTAATCATCAAACAGCCCTTCATATAAAAAATTCCAAATTTTCGAAAAGTAAAATGAAAATCACGTATTCATATGACCCCCCTAAAAAGCCTCTAGGAACGGGTGGTGCAATAAAACATGCAGAAGAACTCCTCAGGAGCGACGACCAATTTCTTGTTGTTAATGGAGACATTTTCACCAGCATAAACTATGCTGAAATAGTTAAAGCACATGAAGAAAAAGGTGCTGTTGCAACGATAGCCCTCTTTACAGTTAAAGACCCAAGCCGATACGGAGTTGCAGAACTCGAAGATAACGGCAAAATAAAAAGGTTCATAGAGAAACCTCCACCAGACGCGTGTCCCTCAAATCTAATAAATGCTGGAATATACGTTCTAACCAACGAAATTTTCAAGTATATTCCAAAGGGGCGAAAGGTTTCTCTGGAGCGTGAAATATTTCCAAAACTCGTGGAAGAGGGCAAACTTTTTGGCTATATGTTTAATGGTTTATGGACTGATATAGGTAAGGCTGAAGATTATTTGGAGATTAACAAAATTTTGCTGGACAAGCTTAACTGGGAACAGAAAAACGTGGTATGGGAGAAAGTGAAAATAGAAAAGCCGGTATTTTGCGGCGAAAGCGTTACAATTAAAGATGGTTCAGCAATTGGACCATATGTGGTTTTAGGGAAAAATGTCAGCGTCGGGAGAAACGTCCACATTAAAAACTCTATAATATTTTCTGGCGTTTCCATTTCTGATTTTTCTCTAATAGATGGAGCCATAATTGGCGAAAATGCCGTTGTCGGTGAGAGGGTTAAAATAAGCCGGAACTGCGTGATAGGTGACCATGCAGTTATAGGCGATGACGTTTCACTAGCGGAAGGGGTTTCAATCTGTCCAGCGAAAGAAATCTTCCGAGATGTGTCAGAGTCAAAATGCATTATTTAAGGTGAACCTATGTTAAGTCAGAGGAAATTATTTGGGACGAATGGTATTCGCGGAGTTGTTAATAGGGAGTTAAATCCGGAACTTGCGACCGCCATTGGATGTGCAATTGGCACATACTTTCATTGTGGAAACTTGCTGGTTGGATACGATGCAAGAACAAGCAGTCCCATGCTTGCAAAAGCCGTTATTTCAGGTTTAAATGCCGCTGGATGCAATGTGCTGTTCGCTGGAATAGCGCCCACACCAGCACTGCAATATGCCGTAAAAAACCGCAAATTGGACGGTGGGGTCATTATTACAGCCTCTCACAACCCGCCGGAATACAATGGGATAAAGGTTTTGTGGAATGACGGTGTAGAAATTTCGCGAGAACAGGAAATAGAGATTGAAAACATTTTCTTTAACAAAAAGGTTCGTTACGTGGAATGGGATGAAATTGGGGATGTGCAAACTCTTACGGGAGTTATTGACGAGTATGTAGAAGCCATAAAAAAGCATGTAGACGCAGCCAAAATAGCAAGCAAGCATTACCACGTTGTGGTTGACGCTGCAAACAGCGTAGCTGCACTTGCAATTCCAAAACTTCTCAGAGACCTAGGCTGCCGAGTCACAACCATAAACGCAAACATTGATGGAACATTTCCATTCAGACCTCCAGAACCACGTCCGGAAAATCTCCAAGACTTAGCTTTAACGGTTAAGGCCGTAGGCGCAGACCTAGGAGTTGCCTTTGACGGGGATGCTGACCGCTCAATATTTGTCGATGAGAATGGAGAAATCCATTGGGGTGACAAGACATTCGCCCTTGTCGAAAAACACTTTTTGCTGCGTAATCCCGGTGAGAAAATTGTTTCGCCTATAAGCTCCTCAACGCTAGTAAAAGACATAGCTGAAGCCTACGGAGGAGAAATAGTATGGACCAAAGTTGGAAGCGTCATAGTCTCCCATACAATGAAGAAGCTGAATGCGAAGCTGGGCGGAGAGGAAAATGGCGGAATCTTTTATGGGCCACATCAGCCAGTCAGGGACGGCGGAATGGCAACAGCCCTAATATTAGGCATAATGGCTGAAACAGGTGAGAAACTTTCAAACCTTCTTGCTGGGCTTCCAAAGTACTTCATTGAAAAGGGTAAGGTTGAATGTCCCGAGTACTTCAAAGGAAAAGTTTTAGAAAAACTTATCGAGCAGACAAAGGGACTAAACCCGAACACCATCGATGGAGTTAAAATCTGGTTTGAGGATAAAAGCTCCATTCTTGTTAGACCAAGCGGAACAGAACCACTATATAGACTTTACGCGGAGGCAAAAACAAAAGAAAAAGCTTCAAGGCTTATCCAAGATTTCAGCTTAAAACTAAAAAGAATAATCGACAGCTTAAAAGGCTAAGCTGGATAAACTCTTCTGCAACCGGAGAAACACATATGTCATCAACAAAACCCACAGAAACCAATACTTCAGAAGAAAAAGGAGAACACGTAGTTAGCATAGTGGGATGCGGACGTTTAGGGCTTCTTCATGCATGCCTTCTTGCTAACGCTGGCTTTAGGGTTATATGCGTTGACAGCGACCAAGCCCTCATAGACCGTATAGTTAAAGGAAAAATTCCATTTCTCAAACACGAACTCGAACCTGTTCTCAAGAAAAATTTGGCTGACGGAAGGCTAAAAGTTACCAGTGATTTGAAAATCGCAGTGGCCCAAAGCAGCACCGTACTGGTTACAACATCTGTTAGTGTAAACGATAAGGGCAAAGTGGATTACTCCCCCCTAGAAAAAACTCTAAAATCAATAGGCTCAACCATCCATAAGGGAACGTTAATAATCATTACAAGCGTTGTTGGAATAGGCATAACAGAGGGACTTGTCAAAGACGTTCTGGAAAGCTCATCCGGATTTAAAATTGGTTTAGACTTTTATCTAGCGTATAGTCCAGTTCTGTTTCCAGAAAAGCAGACAATTAAGGAATTATCAAGCTGTAAACGAATTGTCGCGGCTTTAGACAAGACCAGCCTAGAAACCGCACTAAAAATAATAGGGGCGATAACAAATGCCAATATCATTAAAACCCAAAATGTAAGGGCAGCAGAAGCTGCTGTACTTTTTATGGCCACCTTTGAAAACGTTAATTTCAAAATGACCATAGAATTTGCCATCTTCTGCGAAAGGTTGGGCCTAGACTATTTAACGGTTTGCAATCTTTTGAATTCGGTTGTAGGCATGTCTTTGAAGCCAACACTAGCAGATAAAGATTCTCCTGAAGCTTTAATGATGCTGCTGGAAGAGGCTGAAAATTTTAACGTTAAACTATGCATTCCAGAGACTGCAATGAAGTTAGAGGAAGAGGTTTTGAGACATGGATTTGAACTAATTCGAGAGGCGCTTAAAAGCTGCGGAAAACCTTTGCGAAGGGCAAAAATTGCAATGCTTGGCCTTTCCCAAACGCCAAATACCGCTGATGTTCCACGAGTTTATGCAAAAAGGCTCGGTGGCATGCTTGTAGGTAAAGGAGCAAAACTTACAGCTTATGACCCATATTTGTCCGATAAAACTTCAACGGACTTTGAACAGATACCAGTCAAAAAGAGTTTATCGGAGGCTGTGAAGGGCGCGGACTGTATAGCAATACTTACAGGGCATGAACAGTTTAAACGGCTAAATTTGAAAAAGCTTAAGCTTCTGGTGAAAATGCCCGCGGCAATTGTTGACCTTGAAGGTGTTTTAGAACCCGCAAAAGTTGAGGCTGAAAGCTTCATATATCTTGGTTTTGGGAGAGGAGTCTGGAAGAAATGAAAAAGCTTGGGGTTGGGGTTATCGGAGCAGGATTTTGGGGTAGAAATCATGCGAGAGTTTTCACAGAGCTAAAGGAAACAGAGCTGCTGGCTGTCTGTGATATTGACGCCGAAAGGGCGAAAGCCGTTGCTAAACAGTTTGGCGTTAAAGCCTACACTAGCACAGCAAAAATGCTGAAGAGAAAAGACATAGAAGCCGTAAGCGTTTGCACCTGGTCAACAAGCCTTGCAAAAGAAGCCTTGAAAGCGCTAAAAGCTGGAAAACATGTCTTGGTTGAGAAGCCCATGGCTGCGAACTCGAAACAAGCGGAAAACTTGCTTAAAACTGCGGAAAAAGAGGGATTACATCTTTCTGTAGGCTTTTTAATGCGTTTTATCCCTGGTCTTCAATATATTAGGGAAGCCATCATGAGAAAAGACCTTGGCGAACTCGTGTGCGCCACAGCCAAAAGGGTTTCCGAGTGGCCTGAAAGGATAGGGGATATAGGTGTTGTGAAGGACTTGGCAATTCACGACATAGATGTAATGCGTTACTTATTCAAAAGCGACCTAGTTGCGGTTTATGCGAAAACTGGAAATATGAGACATAGAAAGTTTGAGGATTACGCCCACATAATGCTAACCTTTGAGCATGGAAAAAACGCTTTTATTGAGGCTAACTGGCTAACCCCATACAAAACAAGGGTTTTGGTGGTAACCGGAAGCAAAGCCATAGCAAAACTCGACTATATAACGCAAGAGCTAACAATAGAAACGGCAAAAGAAACCGTTCAGCCAAGAATTCCATGGCAAGAACCCTTAAAGCTGGAGCTTCAACACTTTGCAAACTGCATACTAGGAAAAGAGAAACCATTTATAACTGGCTTGGATGGCTTAAAGGCTTTGAAAATTGCTGAAGCCGCAATTAAATCCTCTAAAACCGGTAAACTTGTTAGGCTTAAGTGAGATTACCCGCCTTCCAATTTGAACGGTTTTCCCTCGCGCAAAATCTTCTCTGGAATTTTTTCCCTCCATTTTTTCAGAAATGGTAAATCCTCATTTTCTTTGCGCAGTTCATCTGGGAGCATTTCTGGGATTTCATCACGAATTGGATACCATCTCAAGCATTTTGGACAGACAATCAAACCTTCCACAATCTCGTCTTTTTCTTCAAAAACATAAAGTTCAAGTGGATGGTGCTTGTCGATTGGACATGCAAGTATTTCCATCAATTTCCTTTTAATCTTTTCATCCCCCTTAATCACATAATCTACTGTTAGAATATTGAGTTGTATACATAAATTTTCTTTCTGTGTATTGATATTAATAATTTGAACCTACATGTCGAGGCCTTGTACTTTAATATCCAAAACAATTTGGTACCAGTTTGGTCCTGTTGTTCGAACTTTCCTGCCAAAGGGAATTTCAAATTCCACGCCTAAATTCTCAAGTTTTTGGGCGACTTTTGTTTTGACTTTTTCAACAGCGTCTTCTCCTCTACTGGCATGTTCAAAGTCATAATAGTGTATCCAACCATTGCTTCTTTTCAAAGCCAGAAGGGCGTAAGGCAAATACTCAAAGGCTTTTTCTGGCAGAGGCATTAAAACTCTATTTGCCACATCCCGCAGCATTTTTTGGACAACTTCTTTGGAGTCTCCTTCTATTGGTATGACTCTTCCGAAGGCTCTGTTTAACCGGATGTTTTCTTTCATAAATTGAACCGCTACGGGGTTAATATCTATTGAGTAAATCTTTTCAGCGTTTGAGTGTTTGGCAATCACCAGTGAGAAGCATCCCACTCCAGCAAACATATTCACAATAGTTTCGCCATCTTGGACGAGTTTAGCGATTCGCATTCTTTCATAGAAAAGTCTTGGAGAAAAATAGCATTTTTCCACGTCCACCGAGAACATGCATCCAGACTCCCTATGAATTGTAACGGTTCTTTTCTCCCCAGCCACGTATTTCAATTTCCGAATTCTATAATCACCATGAACAGGGCTTGTCTGTGCCAAAATGGTTTTAACATTTTTATGAACTTTCATAATGGCTTCGGCGATTATTTGGCTATACTCTTCAGATTTTTCAGTTAAGCGTATGATAGCTATGTCTCCGACAATATCATAGGAATTGTATATGTAGGATATTTCTCTTGGTGGAAGGACTTCCCATAGGAGCGTTTTCAAACGTTTTTTCAATGCATGCCCTCAAAATAGTTAGTAACATCGGAAAGGCTTAAAAGCAAAAACCCTTCTGTAATGGAAGGATGAAGTTATGGAGAAAGTAACAACTGGAATCGTTTACGAGTGCTTACGATGCGGGGCAAAAGTTTCCACAGAGGAGCTTGAGCTTCGGGGCGGGGAAATAAAATGCACTGTGTGCGGCTACAGAGTCTTAAAAAAGATAAGGCCGCCTGTTGTGAAACGTGTCCAAGCAAAATGAAAACTAGTTTTTAAGCTCCTTTTTGAGGATAAGCCGAACAGCTTGCAAGCCTTGAACTCTTTAAAGGTATGCATTAAAGTTTTAGCCTAGAATAGTTCTCTTTCCCCTATTTTGCGTAGGGCTCTTCCCCGAAGCTTTATTGCTGGTCCAACAACTTCCTCTGGCTGTTTTTCAGTTGTCTTTCTCTTAACGGTTTCTCCACATATTCCCCGTGGAAGGAGTCTCCTTTTAGTGCAGAGGGCGTATGAGCAATTTGCAACATTGCAAACATCCTCGGTCCAGCGGCACCAAACCCCGTTTCGACGGTAAACCGCAGCGTTTTTGCCACACCTGAAGAGTTCACATGTAGGAGAACACATCTTTACCTGCGCCAATGTAGATACAACCCTTTTCCGATTATTCTAAAATCTTTGTTTCACGGTCTTCTCTTGTGATATCTGTTCGCATTTTTGATATAAAGTTTTTCCCATAAAACTCAATATTCAAACTTTAAGTTTTTCCTTGTTTAACGCCTTTCCTCCTAACAATCTCTATTATTGCAAACAGCACTATTGTCGCAAGGATTAGGATAGCCATTGCAAACTGGGCTACGTCAACTAACAAGCCTGCCAAAACAACATATTTCCCTATTTTAACCAAAATCGGATTTGAATAATCTCTCTTCTCACCAATATACGTTGTAATGGTGGCTTCTGGAAGCTCCGGATTTGTCAAATATACTTTTATCGTCAATGTGCTGCCAATTTCTATGAAACTGGCAACACCATCAGCCTCAGTGCGGTTTGAGCCTATTTTAATACCATTTCTTTCCAAAGTCACGTTTGCCTTTGGAATTGGCTGCCCGAAATAATCAACCACTTTTACGCATATTGGTAGGTTATAAATAGTGCAGCGAATAGGTACCGTTTTGTTATCGAATAATTCGATGGTTGTCTCTTCCAACAGTGTTTCGTTGAAGTAAACCCTAAGACGATATTTTCCGAAAAGGCAATTGAAAGTTACGTTACCCGTATTGTTTGTAAATTTAATGTGGCGTAGACCTCCCATTAATTCTTGCAGCTCCACCTTGGCATCTTCTATTGGCTGACTTCTCCAGTCAATTACGTTGACATGCAAGATTCTTTCTGGACACAAAATTGTTATGTTATTCCATGCGCATGGTTTCAAATTTTTGAATACGGTTTGATTAAAAATCTGTTCATAACGTGAAGTGTTCATCTTGTATGAAGCAGTTATGAGGAAAGAGTGCTGTTTCGCGGTCCCTGTGCTGTCCGTTTGGAAGGAAACTGTTTCATTGACATCTTTTCCTCCATCGAGGTCTGTTGTGAAATTGTAATACAGCCTTATAGATACGAACGGGATTTTTATTGCTGGATTTTGTGCGCTAACTACTGTTATATTTAGACTTGTAAGCTGGCAAGTGAAGTTTAATGTTTTGTTCTCGTTCTCTAGATTAAATGCTAAGGCGTCGCCAACCTTAACTTTCTTAAAGTAGGCTTTAGCATTATATTCACCTCTTTCAAGCTGTTTGGTTGCAACGCCGTTTCTGTCGCTTGTAATATCGTAGGTTTCATTTGCTCTTCTATCATATACCCTTATGAAAACGCTGGGCACTGGTTCGCCAGCAAGATTACGTGTAACAATTTCCGTTTTGAAACCCGGAACCGCAAACGTTTGTGTGTCATTGACTTTTTTGGATGTTGGAACTGGCGTAATATTAACGGTGTAGTTTCCAACAAGCATATATGATGGTATGGTCCAGTTTGCGTCGATAACTCCGTCTGTAACGTTCCATGTCAACTTTTTAATTTCTTTGCCATCTACCGACTTTATTGTAATGTTGACGTTGGAGTATGATGAGTAGCCAACTGCCAGAATTTTCATGTTATCACCTCTATGATATTTTGCAAGGTCTGTTAATCCTATGAAAAACGTGTCTGACGCCAATGTTCCATTAAAACTGACCGTATACGTTCCAGTGTAATTTGTGTGGACCTTCGTGACATCGGCAAAGGGATATGCGATTGTGGCGTTCCAAATTCCCGTGTTCGTTGTGTTTGTAAGGGACACGCACATTGAATATGCCTCATTAGCCGCTGGTGTTTTCACGGTTATGTTTGCAATGTAGGGAGGCTCTGTTTTTCCACCAGTTATGCTTATTGAAATGTTGACCTTTGTCCTTTGCTGTAGTTGTTTTGGGTATTCTGGTTTGCTTACTTTGAGGATGTAGGCGGTTTCAATAATGAACCAAGAAGTTGCATTAATGTTTGCATCAACATCCTTTAAGATTAGCGTGTAATTTCCACCTGGGAGTGCTGGGACAATAAAAGAAGCGTTCACATTATTTCCAGAGGCGGTTTCATTTGCTACGCAAGTGTGCCATGGGTCTTTTTCAAACCATATTTCGTACCGGCCATTCGTAATGTTTATTGTTCCAATAACACGAACATTGTTTCCAACTTTTCCTCGCTGAGTTATAGGTGAAATGGAAATAATTTTCACATCAACTGCGTCCACACGTGTGAAAATTAACTGCGAGAAAAATGTTAAAGTTAGCAAAGTGATTATCGCAATTATAGCCATTTTCTTTTTCAAGCAGCTACTCTCCATCGCTCCAAAGTTTTATTAGTGATGTGAAACATTTACTATCAAGAGAGCATTTTAAACTTTACCTTTCAACGGTTCATCTTCAGCCTAAAGCCTTTGGTTTTTAAACTGTTTGTAGATAATCCATTTAAACAGCCGCGGTCAAAAGTATGTGTAGCATAATGGTGTCCCTATGATTAGTGAGATTTTGGCTTTGGTTGAGAAGCACGAGAATTGGCGTGGAAAAGAATGCTTAAACCTCATCCCGTCGGAAAATATTATGAGCCCAGCTGTGCGTGGTCTCCTCAGCTCTGAGCTTGGTCGCCGCTATACAGCCAGAGAACGCTTTTACATGGGCACAAGGTTCATGGATGAAATTGAAGAGTTTGGCGAGGAATTGGCAAAGGACGTTTTCGGAGCTGAAACTGTGGATTTGCGACCCCTTTCTGGGCATGTTGCTGACATGATTTTTGTTGCTTGTTTCTCGAAGCCCAGCGATGTGCTTATGTGTGTTTCGCCAGACGATGGTGGCTATCCTGGACTGTGGGATGATGGTTTGGCCGGGCTTTTGGGTTTAAAGGCTGTTCCTCTGCCTTTCTTGAAGGAGAGTATGAATATTGATGTCGGAAAAGCCGAGGAAACCATCAAGCGTTTTAAGCCTAAAATCCTAATTTTTGGGGCTAGCCTCATCACTTTTCCCCATCCAGTTAAAGAGTTGGCTAGCATCACCCGTGAAAATGACGCCCTTGTAGGTTTTGACGGTTCCCATGTTTTAGGCCTTATTGCTGGAAAGCAGTTTCAAGACCCGCTGAGGGAAGGTGCCCATGCTTTGTTCGGTTCCACGCATAAGTCTTTCTTTGGGCCGCAGGGCGGCATAATTCTAGCTGATAAGGAACACGGTGAAGTGATAAAGACTAAAATTTATCCTAGGTTTGTGGACAACGCCCATTGGAACCGCATAGCCGCATTAACTTTGGCGCTTGCTGAAATGAAGGAGTTTGGCAAAGAATACGCCGGACAAGTTATTCGAAATGCAAAGGCTTTAGCCAAAAACTTGCACAGCTATGGTCTTCCAGTCAAATGTCCACATCTCGGCTTTACTGAGTCCCACCAACTCATTTTAGATTTTGGAGGCTACGAGCGGGGCAGAGAAATAGCCCAAAAACTACAACAAGCAAACATAATTGTGGACTGTGTCATTAGAATTGGAACATGCGAAATTACAAGGCGGGGAATGAGGGAGGGGGAAATGGCGAAAATTGCCGAACTCATTAAGAGGACTGTTTTGGATGGAGAAAACCCCGAAAAAATCAAGGGAGAGGTTGCAAGGCTCTGTTCAGAATTCCAAGACATTCAATACTGCTTCAAATAGTGGAAAGGGCAATTTTATAAAACTGTCCTAAACTCTTACACGTGTTAAAGCTTTAACTAAGGGCGAATAGCAATGAGTCTTGTTCCAGAACCGCTGATTGAGGCATTAAAGAAGCATAAATACCACATTGTTGGTAGGCATTCAGCCGTAAAAAGGTGCAGATGGCTTTATGAAAGCCTCGTCCACAATAGACCATGCTACAAACAGAAGTTTTACGGAATAAAATCCCATCAGTGTATTCAGATGACCCCTTCGCTTTTCTATTGCACTCAAAGATGTCTTTTCTGCTGGAGAGCCCAGAGCGGAGACCTCAAAATCACCTGGGATGAAGTGAAACTTCCAAAGTGGGATTCTCCCGAGGAAATAGTTGATGGGAGCATAAAAGCGCAGCTTGAAATCCTAAGCGGATATAAGGGAAATCCTAAGGCGGATGCCCAAAAGTTTAAGGAAGCCCTAAAACCAAGACATGCGGCAATAAGCCTAACGGGCGAGCCAACTCTTTACGAGCCTATAGGAGAGCTTATAGAAGCTTTTCACAAAAGGGGTTTTACAACTTTTCTCGTATCTAATGGCACAGTTCCATCAGCATTGGCTAAACTAAGTTATGAGCCAACACAGCTTTACATTTCTGTTTGTGCCCCAAACAAGGAGGTTCATCAAAAAGTTTGTCGTCCCATATTTGCTGCTGCTTGGGAAAAACTTAACGAAACATTAGAGCTTCTCCAAAGCTTCAGCTGTCCAACGGTGATTCGCATAACCGTCGTGCAGGGTCTCAACATGGGGAACGTTGAGGAGTATGCTAAACTGATAGAAAAGGCTAATCCAACATACGTTGAGCCTAAAGCCTACATGCATGTTGGTTTTTCAAGGTTACGCTTAGGTTATGAGGGCATGCCAAGCCACAAAGAGATACGTGAATTCGCAATGCAATTAGCAAACGCCACGGGCTACAGGATTATTGACAAGTCTGAAGAAAGCCGTGTTGTGCTGTTAAGCAGGCTTGAAAAGCCAATAAAGTTTTCGTCCGGTTAAAAGCCATTGGTTTTCTTCTTAAAGTTTTAGGAGTAAAGGTTAAATAAAGCATTTCTTTATTGATTGCAACCTCAATCCCTCTGAGGTGCAACTCATGGTTAGTGAAGGTAAAGGTAGACTGTTTAGAAGGAAGGATGGCAAATTCCTAATATACCTGCCGAAGGACTTGGCCGAGGACAGCATGTTCCCATTTAAGGGTTCAGACTCCATATTCGTAAAGGTAAGCTTCAAAATTGGCGATGACAAGCTAATCATAGAACGTTGGCAGGAACAGGAGAAACAGCCAAATAGCTGAACATTCAGAAAATTCCAGCGATTTCAATTTGCCTCTTTCCCCTTCAATTTGACAATAATAAAATAGCTGTTTCCCTCTATTTATTAGAAGAGCGTCGGGAACATGGCCTCCTTGAAAACCGTTTTGAAGCAAATTAGAAGAGAGCTTAAGAGTAAAGAGAAAATTAGGGATAAAGCCCAAGCCGACGTGCGTAAAGTAACAAGCACTTCAAAGCAGGCTATACTTTTCATTCATCAGAAAAAGTTCAAAGAGGCGAGGAGACTTCTTGAAAAAGCCAGAGAAATAATTTCTAGGCTTAATGCTGTTGCAAAGGGGCATCCAGACATTATCCATAGCGGTTTATATGACATTGCCCTTCAAGAATATGCTGAGGCAAACATATTTCTCACGTTAGTTGAGGAAAAGCGGTTTATAACGCCCATGGAGGTTAATGTGCCTTCTATAGATTATGTTCTTGGGCTCGCAGATGTTATTGGCGAGTATAGACGTTTGGCTTTGGATGCCTTGCGAGAAGGCAACGCAAAGAAAAGTGAAGAATGCCTTAAGGTTATGGATGAGATTTACACTGAGCTTATGGCTATGGATGAGGCTTACATGCTTGTTCCAGGACTGCGAAGGAAATGCGATGTTGCAAGAAAGATCATCGAAACCACGAGGGGGGATGTAACCCATGAAGTTCGGAGGCAATCTCTCGAAAAATACATGATACGTTTTGAAAAGCTGGAAAAACGCTTTGAAGCTCTTGAAAAAGGAAGATAAATGGGAAAAGCTCATTTAAAACAGCGTTTTTCAGCTGAGAAGGCGCATAAGGCACAACTTCAGCTTTCAAAACGTATCATTTTTGAAGATAGACTTCCAAAGAAAGTCCTTTATGTTGCTGGTGTTGACGCTGCTTATGCTGGAGATTTAGCCATTGGAGCTGTTGCTGTTTTAGACTATGATAGCCTAGAGCTTGTTGAAGTGCAAACGGCTATGCGAAAGGTCACCTTCCCATACATTCCAACCCTTCTATCTTTTAGGGAATTGCCAGTTACGCTCCAATGCATCAGAAAGCTGAAAACTCAGCCAGATGTTTTCCTGGTTGATGGGCAGGGTTTCGCGCATCCTTACCGTTGTGGCTTTGCAAGTCACTTGGGAGTGGTTTTGAGCAGACCGACGATAGGGGTTGCCAAAAGTAGGCTTATTGGCGAAGTTGAATCTTTTGAAGATAGGAATTTCGCTTATCTCTGGCATGAGGGCGAAATTATTGGGGCGGTGCTAAAAACTTCAGCTGGAAAACCCATATACGTTAGCGTTGGACACATGGTTTCGCTTGAAACAGCCATAAAAATTGTTAGGCACTGCATGCGCAGGGGCGGTGTCCCAGAACCTATAGGGGTAGCGCATCAAATAGCAACTTCTGAAAGAAATAGATTTTGCTTTGAACGTTCTTTTGGTTGTAAAATGTAATATCCTTGAAGGATGCAAATAATGATTAGCCTTTAGCCCATAACCATGTGAGTGTGAAGGTTTGATTCATCCAAAGATTAAGGCTTTAGCCGATAAAATTCGCGATAAGGAACTTCGGAAAAAAGTAATTGAACTTCTCGAGAACCCAGTTTTTGAGGTTGGCGGGAAAGTTTATTCTGGTTTACCTCTAGATGTTTCACCAGCCGGCTTATCCCATCATCACTGTTATCCCGGCGGCTACGTAGAGCATATAATCTCCACAACAAATTTGGCTTTGGCGCTATGCAATTCTGTTGAGAAGGTTTATCATGGGAAGGTTAACCGCGACCTTGTTGTGACCGGGATTTTGCTTCACGACATTTTTAAGCCATTAACCTACACCGTTAACGAGGATGGAAGTTATGGTACAACTGGTTTGGCTGAGTACATGGACCACTTGTCACTTGTCATATCAGAACTTGTTCGAAGAGGCTTTCCACTAGAACTTATCCACGTGGTCTCCGCCCATCATGGTGAATATGGCCCAATTAGGCCGCACACGATTGAGGCTTTAATCTGCCACTTGGCGGATTTGATGGATTCACGACTGAATGGCGAAGTATTAAACGCTGCGGCTTACTTGGTTAGGAAGGCTATTGGCGAGGAATTGCCTGGCTTAACTTCGAAAGAAGCTTTTAAGATAATCCATTCAAAAGCTGTTGAAGGATGGGAAGGCGTAACAAAAACCGTTGAAAAGATAAAGAAGAAAAGGGGTTCACGCAAAACTTAAAATGGTGTTTAAACGAATTTGAGGTGATGTCTATGACGGAAATAACGTTTGAAGAATTTCAGAAGCTTGATATGCGTGTTGGAAAGGTTTTAGAGGCAAACCAGATACCGGGTTCAAGAAACCTTATAAGAATGATTGTTGACTTTGGGACGGAAAAACGCCAAGCCGTTGCTGGGCTTCTCCAATGGTATAAACCCGAAGACCTTGTTGGGAAGAAATACGCCTTCATCCTAAACTTGCAGAGGAGAAGGTTCATGGGCGTAGAATCCCAATGCATGATTTTGGCGGCTGAAGATGACAAGGGCAATGTTGTAGCACTGCAACCGGAAAAAGACATAGCTGTGGGAAGCAAGATCCACTAGAAGCTTAGCTTACCAGTGACTTGCATATTAATTCAGCCTTTTCTTATTTTCCACCAAATACTCGACCATTTCTTGAGTTAGGTCTAGCCATTTTGCAATTCCAGCAGCCATTTCCGCATTGTTTTTAAAGATTATCCGCAGGTAGGGTATAACCTCCTTTGATGCTCTTGTGGCGGACATGTGGCATCTTCGCTTAATTTTGCGGCCAATTTCGATTTGCATCGCTCGCTCTTCTTTTGATCTTGAAAGTGCCTGTATTCGCTCTGGAAAGCGGAAGGGCGTCCAGCCAGTGGTTTTTGTGTTAACTCTTGCCATGGCCACGCCTGCTGTCATGTAGTCTATTACGTAGCGTATGAAGCTGTAGTCTTGGGTTCGCCTTATTCTTCCACGGTAGATGTCAGCCATTGAAAGCGCGTCCATGGCCCTTGCTAAGTCATGGGGATCCGTTAGATGGGCTGGAACATTCTCATATATCCATTCAAAGAGCATGTCGATGTCCACGTCTGCCATGTTCACGGCGCGTTTTGCTCCTTCACATGTTTTCCCATACAAGATCATCCGCAAAACTGTGAATATGGTTTCTTGGCGGTCTCTGAAGCCCAGCCACGCAACATCATCATATGTTAGACGTTTTTTGCCCTGCGCTAATGCTTGCAAGTCTGTTACTGCCGAGCGGATGTCGCCTTCTGAACGTTGGGCTATAAACTTTAGGGCGTTTTCTTCCGCTTCTATGCCCTCTTTTAGGCATATGGCCTTCAAATGCTTTAGCACATCGGTGGTTGGAGGCTTTTTGAACTCTATTAGGAGGCAGTAGTTGCGGAGATTCGTGAAGCGGGGGTCGAAAGCGTTGTTGGCGATAAGCACTATTGGGCATTGAGCTGTTTTTATTATGTCTGTTATGGCTTTAACTCCGCCTTTGTCCGCTGTTCCTGTTAAGCCGTCTAACTCGTCGAATAAGATTATCCTTTTAGTGCCGAATAGTGAGCCGTACTGAGATGCCAGCCCAGCAAAGCGTTTTACGGCTTCTTCTGTTCTGTAGTCGCTGGCATTCTTCTCCACTAACTCCATCTTAAAGTCGTTTGCCAAAGCCTCCACAGTGACGGTCTTTCCAACACCTGGGGGGCCATAAAGGAAGGCTGCCCTCTTTTTTGGGATTCCCCCCTCCCATGATTTTACCCATTCAACAAACCTTTGTATGGCTTCTTTATTTCCAACAACCTCTTTCAGAGTTTTCGGCTTGTACTTGACGATCCACGGCTGATACACGTTTTACACCTTTCTAAAGCCTTTTATTTCATGGGATGCCTCGACAAGTCTGGCTAACAGCGCGCTTAATTGGACTTCTTCATCCGCCCCTTCAACAAGCCTATAATCAAATTCTCCCACGATGTCTGCTAACTTTATTTTCCATGGTTCTGGGATGTCTGCTCTGAAAATTTCCGTGTGGATTTGGCGGATTATGTCACTTCCAGCCACACCATACTTCTGAATCATTTCGCGGAGCTGTTTCCGTGCTTCTAGGAAGTTGCCCTTCATGGCTGTCTCAATCATCTTCTGCACGTCTGCGGGGTTGGCTCTTCCAGCAATCGAATAAACAATTTTTGCGTCTACTGGTTTGCCCAGCGAGGCGGCAGCCTGCAAAGTGTTTATTGCTCTCCTTAAGTCTCCGCCGCAGACCTCGTATATGGCGTCTAAACCATCGTCTAGAAGTTTTACGCCCTCGTTTTCAGCTATGTATCGCAGGTACTTGTCATGTTCCTCCCGTGGCAAGTATGTGAAACGGAAAGGTGCACACCTCGACTGAATAGGCTCTATTATTTTCCCGCTGTAGTTTGCACATAATATGAAGCGGCATGTCTCCGTGTAGCGCTCCATAGTCCGCCTTAAAGCTTGCTGGGCGTCCGCCGTCATGTTGTCCGCCTCATCCAAAATCATTATTTTAAATGGGACTTCGCCGATGGAGCGAACCCTCGCAAAGGTTTTGACCGTTTCCCGAACAACGTCTATGCCCCTCTCGTCGCTGGCGTTCAACTCCATAATATACTCTCGAAAGCCTTCTCCATAAAGGTCCCTAGCCAAACAAAGAGCAGCCGTAGTCTTACCAGTTCCAGGCGGACCAGCAAAAATACAGTGGGGCACATTTTTTGCTTTAACAAAGCTTTTCAGCCTTTCAACAATTTCTTTCTGGTTCACCATTTCATCCAATGTTTTCGGTCTGTATTTCTCAGCCCACATCTCAAAACTCAATTGGACGTCCTCCTAATTCTTCATAATTAAGGATAGAGTTAATAAATACTTGTTTGACTTAGAAGGCTTATTCTTGGGCTTCGATTTTTTCCTCTTTCTCAAGGAATCCTGTTAGAAATATTGCGTATTCGCATGGGTGCTCGTTTTGGAGCAGGGACTTTATGATTTTTATTTTACCCTTTTTCCCGTGGCTTACCCGTGAGATTATGTATTCAATGGTTTTTTTGCGGAGGCTGCAGAGCCACGTTTTCTGTCCCGTTTTCACAAGTTTGTAGTAGGGGCAGCTTTTGTATTTTAGGGTGAAACCTCCTTCAAAATATTCTATTTCAACTTCTATGCCGAGTTCTCTATACATGTCTGTTATTCTTTCACCCACTTCTCTAATTGTCCACGGGTAATCTTCTGGGAACAGTTCGTCAAGTTGTTCCTTTTCAATGGCGAAGGCTTCCTCCACGGAGTTGCATGACATTCCTTCAATCAATATTTGCATTAGCTTTTTCCTTGGCAATGGCTCAAGAACAGGTTTTTCTAAAAGTTTCAATTTGAAGCTTAGGAGGTTCTGGAAGGCTGTTGTTGTTATTTCATAGCCCAACTCCCTGAACATGGACTCTATTAGGACTCTTTGACTGTTCATCACAAGGGGGTCTATGCGCTTAAAAATTATTGTGAAGTGTTCATCGTCCACAAAGCGTACTTCGGCATCTGGTTGAGTTGCACTAATATTTTTAAGGATGAAGTTTTTTGCAAGCCTTCTGATTTTTTCCGAATCATTTCTTGCCAGCATACGAATAGCGTTGGATATGCGGGTTCCGGTTGTGCGGTATATTTCCTCAAATTTTCGCTTATCACTTTCATAAACTTTTAAGGCAAAAGAGTTAAAGAGGTCGCGTGGAACAGGAATTACATCAAGAAATTGTTTACCTATAACTTGGAAGAGGCTTAACTCAGCCAACTGGTCTAGGATGGTTTGGTCTTCCGCACCTACATACTGGATTGTCATGTTAACTGTGGTGTGTTCCGTTGAATAGCTCAGCGTTTTCCATCCTCTGGTTGCTAACATAACAGAGAGAGTTGCCACAGATATCCGGGTTGTAGTTATTGATGAAGCTTGAAAAACAAGCTCCAGAACATTTTCGTCTTTCCCCATTAGAACCTTTGCTTGCTTAAACCAGTTCATCTTAACGAATGCGGACAATAACGCCTTTACGAAATCTTTTGGTTCCTTTGGAAATTCTTCCACTCCTAAAGCAATTCTGGCGTCTTCCAGAAGATTGCCTAAGGCTGTTATCGGCTCTTCCAGATGTTTTTCAGCCCAGTTCATGAAGGCTGGTCCAACAAGCATTAAGGTGTTCTTAAATAGTCCTGGAGTCACGTTTGCCAATTCCTTTTCAATTTGCTGTTCAAGAAATTCTCCGAACTCTTTCCTTCGTAGGGGGTAAATTTCTGGGCGCACCATTTTCACTGCTATGTCTTCGCCCATGATGCGTATGTCAAAGTAAACTCCTATACCTTCAAGGATTGTAGCAACGTGGAAGGCAACTATCACTGGCAAGCGTTTAAAGACCTTTGGTCTAAGTATCGCTACGTTGTCGATTTCGCTGTATGAGGGTATGTCGTACATGTTTGTTAGATTTCTAATTTCCTCTAAGACCATGAGGAATTCTTTGAAA